>ERZ791884.763-NODE-763-length-28783-cov-3.563457_pt1 | contig 28783 bp, 20 predicted proteins | sample MGYA00509941_ERZ791884 | MGnify/ENA primary metagenome ERZ791884 (study PRJEB30046, sample SAMN00792095) | human gut metagenome | study: EMG produced TPA metagenomics assembly of the A metagenome-wide association study of gut microbiota in type 2... | reverse complement strand
AGGAAGTCATACAATATGTTTCGTCCGTGAATGTGGCATGTGGATTTCATGCATCGGATCCGGTGGTCATGGCAGAAACGGTCAGACTGGCAAAAGAAAAAAATGCAGCAGTCGGTGCACATCCGGGCTATCCGGATCTGGTCGGCTTCGGGCGGCGGAATATGGCAGTCAGTCCGAAGGAAGTGAAGGCAATGGTGCAGTATCAGATCGGTGCATTGCAGGCATTCTGCAAGGCAGCACATGTCGGTCTGCAGCATGTAAAACCGCATGGAGCCATGTACAATATGGCAGCTAAAGATGAGAAGCTGGCATATGCGATCGCGGAAGGCATTTATGAGGTGGACAGCGGACTGATCCTGCTTGGACTGTCGGGCAGTCAGCTGATAAAAGCAGGAGAAAAGACCGGACTGAAGGTTGCAAATGAAGTATTTGCGGACAGAGCCTATCAGGCGGACGGAACACTTGTCCAGCGCTCGCAGAAAGGGGCTGTGATCGAAGAGGAAGAAACTGCCGTCCGGCGGACGATAAGGATGGTACAGGAAGGTGTTGTGACAAGCATAGACGGGGCAGAGATCCCGATCAAGGCAGACTCTGTCTGTCTGCATGGGGATGGGAAAAAGGCTGTTGCATTTGCCAGACTGCTGCAAGAGCAGCTCACGGAGGCAGGTGTCAGTATAGTACCGATCACACAGGTGATCGCATAGAAAGAAGGGATGCATATGACAGAAACTATTGAAGAAGTTATATTACGGTATTCGCAACGCGGAATTCCGTATATCAGGCGATATGTGTCGGACAATTGCTGTGAAAAGGCAGCACAGGAAATCCTGTCGTGGGAGAAAGGGGTTGTGTTTTTGACGACCGGGTTTTATGTGGCAGGATATGCGGAGACAGACGGTCCTGCAGGAACGGTAGTGCTGGCACTGGCGCTGCAGAGACTCGGATATCAGCCTGTGATCCTGACGGATCAACCGTGTCAGGGCTTTTTTGAACTGGAGATGCTGCCAACTGTCTATGTACCGTATGATGCGGATCAGGAAACATTTCGGGAGCTGATCGAGACTTATCAGCCGAAGGGGATGATCTCGGTTGAGCGCTGTGGCAGGAACCGTTTCCTGCAATATGCAAATATGCGGGGGGTGAGCATCAGCGAACACACAGCTCCCATCGACGAGTTGTTTGTGGCTTATCAGGGGGTCATTCCATCAATCGGTGTGGGAGACGGCGGAAATGAGATCGGTATGGGGAAGATCGCAGGCGCGATCAGCAGAAAACTTTCATTGGAACCCTGTGTGGTCAGTACCGATATTCTGGTAGTAGCAACCGTGTCTAACTGGGGGGCTTACGGAATTGTGGCTGCATTGTCCGGACGTGTGGGACAAAAGCTGCTTCCGGATTTTTCCTGGATCAAATCTTACATAACAAAAACGGTAGAGATCGGAAGCGTAGATGGGGTGACACATGAACTGACATGTACGGTGGACGGCAAGAGTATGCTGACAGAGCAGGAAATCATTACAGCACTGGAAAAGATAGAACAAGGAGGTATATGCGCATGAAAACATTAGGATATTACAATGGAACTTATGATGAACTGGAAAATATGATGGTACCTTTTGATGACAGAGTATGTTTCTTCGGCGATGGTGTCTATGATGCGGGTCCGGCAAGAAATTATCACCTGTTTGCGATCGACGAGCATATAGACCGTTTTTTCAATTCAGCAAAGCTGATGGATATTGAAATTCCATGTTCCAAGGAGGAACTGAAGGAACTGCTTGCTTCGCTTGTCCTGAAAATGGATACAGGAAATAATTTTGTATATTGGGCATGTACAAGAGGAACCGGTATCAGAAATCATGTATATAAAAAAGGACCGGGCAATCTGTGGGTCATGATCAAGCCGGAAACACTGGACACCTGTCAGAAGCCGATCAAATGTGTGACGCAGGAGGATAAACGTTTCTTCTATTGTAACTGCAAGACACTTAACCTGATGCCCTCCGTACTATATGCGGAAAAGGCCTATAAAGCAGGGGCGGATGAGACAATTCTGTATCGTCATGACGGCAGGATCACAGAATGTGCACACTGCAACTGTCATATTTTAAAGGACGGCATTTTATACACCGCACCGACGGATGATCTGATCCTGCCGGGTATTGCAAGAGCACATCTGGTGCGTATGTGCAAAAAGCTGGGGATCGGCGTTAGCGAGACGCCTTATTATCTGGAGGATCTGCGAAATGCGGACGAGATCATCGTGACATCTTCTTCCCATGTCTGCATGTATGTGGATGAACTGGACGGAAAGCCGGTGGGTGGAAAAGACCGGGAAACACTGTTCCGTCTGCGTGACGCATTGTATGAGGAAATCTGTAAAGCAACAGAATAGGGTGATACATATGGCACTTACAGTGGGTAATCTTTTTAAGGAATCAGTCAAGTATAATATGAAGCTGCTGGCAGGACAGGCGGGGCTTTGCCGGCCTGTGCAGTGGATCCATATTATCGAAACAAATGAGGGGGCACAGTTTCTGCATGGAAATGAGGTTGTCATCACGGAATGCATTGCAGGAAATGATGAGGAAAAGCTGCAGCGCTTTGTGGGTACGATCTACCGCCTGCACGCCAGTGCACTCATTATCAATACAGGCATGTTCATAAAGACGGTACCGGACAGCGTGATCGCATTTTGCGAGGAAAAGCAGCTGCCACTCTTTGCATTGCCGTGGGAAGTCCCTCTTGTGGATGTGACAAGGGAATACTGCCAGATGATCATAGACAATGCGGCGCAGGAGGACACGGTCGCAGCGATCATGAAGGATCTGATCTTTCATGTCGGGGAGAAGGACGCGCTTCTGCACCAGTTGGAGAGACTTGGTTTTATGACAACCTGCACGATGGCAGCCTTATGCATATCGCTGCATATGCCACACGGAACAGAAGAGTATGTCAGGGAAAGCAGGCATCTGAAAATGGTGGCGGAAAGCTGTGCCAAGCGGATCCATGACCAGTATATTTCCTTTGAATACAGAGAAAAGCGGATTTTGCTGCTGATCAACTATACGCCGGAGGATCTGGAGCAGTATCTGGACAGTCTGTTCAAGACTGCATCTGCACATAAGCTCCTGCCACTCATTTCGATTGGGGTGGGAGATATTGTAAAAGGACCGGAAAATCAGGACAGTAATTTTATGCATGCCTATGCTGCCTGCAAGCTGGCATCACGGAAAAAAGAACGCATTCTGTATTACAGAGAAATGGGTATTTACAAGCTGCTGATCGATAATGAAAATACAGAGGCACTGACCGCATTTTATACGGATTCTGTCGGGAAATTGAAGGAATATGATGAAAAAAACAATACAGAATATGAAACATTTGTGAAAATGTATGTGGCATGTGACGGACATCAGGGAGAGGTCAGCGAAAAATGCTTTATTCATCGTAACACTGTCAACAATTATGTGAAAAAGGCGGAGGAGATCATGGGGATCGATCTTTCCTCCTGGGAAGGGAAGGCAAGACTGTATGTGGCACTTTGTGTAGAAGACATATTGTAAGGGCAGAGAACTAAGATACTTAAGGAGCTGCTTGTGCAGATGCACAAAAATACGTGTTTTATTTGCTATTGCCAGTGTATGGTGCAGGTGCTATGATGACTCCAACATCAAACAAAGCACAGAAAATAAGACAAAGAAGTCGGGTACAGTGTACACCGGCTTTTTTCTGTATCTGTGATACTATCACAGAAATGCTTCGCAGAGATGCGCACTCGCGCGAAGAGGAAACGTGTCGCAGAGATAAAGCTACAGGAGGTGGATGATATGTATCAGATTTTAATGCCCGGCAGAACAATGGTCGGCGAAAATGCAATTTCCATGGCAAAGGAGCAGATCAGCGGTCTGGGAAGCCATGCGCTGATCATATCCGGGAAGATCGTGGAAAAAAGCGGAATTGTAAAGAAGCTGACTGATTCATTGGATGAGGCAGGCGTCAGTTATACAATATTTACCGATATTAAAGGAGAGCCTGATGACCTGATGGTTGCAGCTGCTAAAAAAGTATACGATACGGAAGGCTGTGATATGGTCATCGGAATCGGGGGCGGCAGTCCACAGGACAGCGCAAAGGCAGTTTCCGCAGCATCCGGTTATGCACCGATCGTTTTAATACCGACAACTGCAGGTTCCGGATCGGAAGCAACTAAATTTTACTGTGTGACAGAATCCGCAACGGATACGAAAAAACTGATCACGGATGAAAAGGTGATCCCAAGGCTGGCGGTCATCGATCCGACGCTTTCCGTCACAGCACCGAAGTCGATCACCGCAGCGACCGGAATGGATGCCCTGACACATGCGGTAGAGGCATATACTTCCAAAAAGGCGACACCGTATACCGATATATTTGCCATATCCGCGATCAAACGGGTATTTGCCTATCTGCCTGCTGCATATGAAAACGGCGCGGATCTGGAAGCCAGAACACAGATGGCTCTTGCAGCATACGAAGCAGGTGTCTGTATCAACAATGCAAGTGTGACACTTGTACATGGCATGAGCAGACCGATCGGCGCACTTTTCCATGTGCCACACGGTATTTCCAATGCAATGCTGATCTCCAAATGCCTGGCATTTGCAGAGGATGGATGTATTTCCAGATTTGCAGCGATCGGCAGGGCGCTTGGCGCAGAGGGAACCGATCAGGAATGTGCAGATGCATTTTTTGTATCTCTGGAAGATCTCTGCAAGACGATCGAAATTCCGACGCTGGAGGCGTATGGCATCAATAGAGAAGCGTTTTTCGAAAAGATGGATAAGATGGCAGATGATGCACTGGCAAGCGGCAGTCCGGGAAATACGATTAAAGAAGTAACAAAGGAAGATATTTTACATATATATAAGAAGTTGTGGGAGGCATAATAAACAGCATACCCATATGATAAGCGAAGGAGCTTTTACAAACTGTAAAAGCTCCTTTCTGATTTATAAATAGTGAGGAGGAGAACAAGATGCAGAAATTTGTCATTACAATTGCCAGAGGGTTTGGCAGCGGCGGAAAAGAAATTGGTGTAAAACTGGCGGAACGGCTTGGGATTCCTTGCTATGAGCAGCAGATTCTGAGAATGGCTTCCGAAAGCAGCGGTATTAACGAGGCACTTTTTAATCTTGCAGATGAAAAAATTGATATAGCAGATAAGCTGAAGGGACTTCCGTTTCATTATGTGGTGGAGCCGTCGGATAAGCGTTTCACATCCAACAATAATTTATTCAATATCCAGAGTGAACTGATCCGCAGACTGGCAGACCGGACATCCTTCATTGTGATCGGAAAATGTGCGGATTATGTGCTGAGAGATTATTGCAACGTTGCCAGCTTCTATATAGAAGCACCGCGGGCAGACTGTGTTGCATCCATTGTCAAAAAAATGGGTGTATCGGAAAATGAAGCACACCGGCTGATCGAAAAGACTGATAAATACCGGGCAGATTATTATAAGCATTATACAAACGGAAATTACTGGACAAATCCGGTGAATTACGACATGACGCTCAACAGTGCCAGAGTTGGAAGAGACCGCTGCGTAGATGTCATGGAGAATTACATAAAAGTGAAATTTGGCCTGTAAGCATTGCGAAGGGTTAAATGATAAATTTTCAAAAAGAGGAGGACAAAACTATGAAAAAACGATTCAAAACGGTAGTAACAACGGCAATGATCGCAGCACTGACCGCAAGCCTTCTGACAGGATGTGGCAGCAGTACGGATGATACAACCGCTTCCGCACCGGAAACAGGGGAAGCATCCGATACGGCAGAAGCTTCCGGTGGATCAGACAGAGATTCCATTCTGATCGCAGGTATTGCACCACTGACAGGAAGTCTTGCCAGCTGGGGCGAGGGCGCTATCAACGGTTATAATCTGGCGATCAAAGAGATCAACGAAGCCGGCGGCGTCACAATCGGAGACAAAACCTATACATTGGAATCAGCGGTATTTGCGGATGATAAGTCAGATGCGACTGAAGCGATCAGCGCATACAACAACTGTGCATCCTATGATATCAGTGCAGTCATCGGTTCCTGCTCTTCCAGCTGTACCCTTTCCTTTGTAGAGACAGCACAGGACAGTGGCATGCTTGTTATCACACCATACTCTACAAATGCTACGATCTGTAAAACAGGTGATTATATTTTCAGAGAATGTTTCTCCGATGCTGATCAGGGCCCGACACTTGCAAAGCTGGCAACAGAGGAGTTTAAAGCGAAAAACATTGCAATTGTGGCTGCAGAGGATTCCGATTACTGTGCAGGTCTTGCCGAAGCAATGGAGGGAGCACTGGCAGAGATGTCTGATGTAACTTATGAGCATTATGGCTGCGTTACAACAGATACTGACTACACCGCACAGATCTCCAAGGCAATTGAACAGGGGACAGAGGTTATCATTTATCCAAATAACTACGATACGGTACCGAACTTCGTTTCACAGGCAAGAGATGCTGGCTTTACAGGTCCGATCCTTGGCGGTGATGCATGGGACGGAACAGATGTCACAGGATACGAAAGCAAGTTTGATAACTGCTATTATCTGGCACATCTGGATCTTTCCGCTGATACGGAAGCGGTGAAAAATTATGTAGCAGCTTATAAAGCAGAATACGGTGAAGATGGCCTGAATGCAGTTTCTTCCCTGTATTACGATTCAGTCAAGATGCTTGTACAGGCAATGGAGGAAGCAGGTTCCTCAGATCCTTCCGTTGTTAAGGATACACTGCTTGGTATGAAATATGAAAGTATGGGTGGCGAGATCACCTATGATGAAAACGGTGATGCAAAGAAGCCTTTCACAATTGAAACATTTAAGGATGGAGCACTTACTTATTACGGCAGCTTCTAAGAAATGTCATGCATCGGCAGAATGCATGGGCGGAGGTTCCCACTTGTATGATGCAAAGGCCATGTAACACTGGCGTGCATAAGGTGACCGGACAGGCAAAGGAGCCTTCCGGGCACCTACTAAAAAGAAAAGAAATGGAGATGAAGGCATATGGCTAAATTTATTCAAAGTCTGGCAAATGGATTGAATCTGGGTTCTATTTATGCACTGACAGCTCTCGGTTATACCATGGTCTACGGTATCATCAGAATGATCAATTTCGCACATGGTGATTTCATCATGGTAGGCGGATTTACATTGTTCTATGTGATCCCTGTCATGCTGAAGCTGGGATTACCCGCATGGTTTGCCGTGTTTGCAGCAATTATCGTCTGTGTGTGTGTTGGTGTTCTGACAGAACAGATCGCGTATAAACCGGTCAGGGGACAGGGTTCTACAACAGCACTGATCACAGCACTTGGTATGAGTCTTGTGCTGGAAAACGGAGCACTTGTTATTTTCGGTTCTGCACCGAGAAATGTACCGCCGATGTTTGATCTGCCGGCAGTTTCCTTTGGCAGTGTCACTATTCCGGCGACAACTATTCTGACACTCGTTATCGGACTTGTCATGATGCTTCTTCTGACATTGTTCATTAAGTACACAAAGCTCGGAAAGGCAATGAGAGCCGTTCCGGAGGATAAGATAGCATCTACACTTGTAGGAATCAATGTTAATAAGATCATCACTGCGACATTTGCGATCGGTTCCGGACTGGCAGCAGTCGCATCCATGATGTATACGACATCATATGTCAGCATTAAAAACGAGCTTGGTATCACACTTGGATTAAAGGCTTTTGTTGCTGCTGTTTTAGGCGGGATCGGAAGTGTGCCCGGTGCTATGATCGGTGGACTTTTGCTTGGAATTATCGAGATCATGGTCAAGGTATATATGCTTCCCGGTACTTATGAGGCAGTAACATATCTGATACTGATCGTTGTTCTTCTTGTCAGACCGACAGGACTGATGGGAAAGAAAGTAAGCGAAAAAGTATAAAAGAAAGGAAGTGGAGCTATGTCAAAGAAAATGAAAAAAAATTATCTGATCTGCCTGATAGCGGTCGCAATAGGGTTCCTACTTCTTTGCCTGTTATTTGATACAGGAATCTTAGGAAAGAAATCTGCATACTTCAATGGTCTTGTTGTCATTGGTATGTTTTATACAATTATTGTCTGCTCCCTGAATCTGTTGACAGGATATATGGGTGAGTTTTCACTCGGTCATGCAGGCTTTATGTCGATCGGTGCTTATGCATCCGCGATCGTCACAACGCTCATTCAGGATCAGACAGATCTGCCGGCGGTTCTCTTATATCTGATCGCCATTATCGCAGGCGGACTGGCAGCAGGTCTGATCGGCGTATTAGTCGGTATTCCGGCATTAAGACTCAGCGGTGATTACCTCTGTATCGTTACCGTAGCGGTCGCCGAGATCGTCCGCGTTGTGTTAAGTAACTTCGGTATCCCGGCAATTACCGGAAAAGCAACCTTCGGAAAATCGTTTGCAGGTATCGCCAAGGTATCCGATTATCATTACGTTTATATTACCATGGTCATCTGCATTTTCATCATGTACTGCTATATCCGTTCCAGATACGGAAGAGCACTGATCGCCATCCGTGAAGACAGGATCGCTGCTGCAGCATCAGGCATCAATGTTACAAAAACAAAGGTGCTGACCTTTACGATCTCCGCATTTTTCGCAGGTGTGTCCGGTGCGATCTATGCACATTACATAACAACTCTGGTACCAACTTACTTTAACTTCTCGAAATCATCGGAATTCCTTGCAATCGTTATTTTAGGCGGCAGCGGCTCATTGACAGGTTCCATCGTGGCAGCTCCGATCCTTTCTGCACTGCCACAGCTGATCTCTTATGTTGTGCCTGCTTTTGCAAGCTACAGAATGCTGATCTACGCGATCATTTTAGTAGTTGTTATGATCTTTAAACCAACCGGTCTGTTTGGAGGACGTGAATTCTCCCTCCCGAAGCTGATCGATAAAATAACCAAAAAGAAAACGCCAAAGGAAAAGAGGTGACTGGTATGGCAGAAGAAAGAGTTCCGGTGCTTGAGACAAAATGCCTTGGGATCCAGTTTGGTGGTCTGAAAGCAGTCAATGATGTGAATATTGAAATCTATCCCGGTGAGCTGATCGGTCTGATTGGACCGAACGGTGCAGGAAAAACAACCATTTTTAACCTGATCACCGGTATTTATAAACCGACCTCGGGAAGCTATATGCTGTGTGGCAGACGGATGAACGGGCTGTCCACGCATCAGGTGGTTGAGGCGGGAATTGCCAGAACCTTCCAGAATATTCGCCTTTTCAAGAAAATGACCGTTCTGGAAAATGTTATGGTTGCTTTTAATAAGGATATGAAATGCAATCTGTTCCAGTCCATCTTCCGGACACCGTTTTTCTGGAAAGAGGAAGCGGAAACAGCACAGAAGGCGATGGAGCTTTTGAAGCTATTTAAACTGGACGGTTTTGCCGACCAGCTGGCAGAAAATCTTCCTTACGGCAAGCAGAGACTTTTGGAGATCGCACGTGCACTGGCGACAGATATGAAGCTGCTTCTTCTCGATGAACCGGCAGCAGGCATGAATCCGGTAGAAACGGCTGAACTCAAAGAGTCGATCAAAATGCTGCGTGAGAAATTCCGTATTCCGATCCTTCTGATCGAGCATGATATGAGTCTTGTCATGAGTATCTGCGAGCGGATCTATGTACTGAATTTCGGTGAGATCCTGGCAAGCGGAAAACCGGAAGAGATCGCAAATAACAAGGATGTAATAGAGGCTTACCTTGGTAAAGAAGACGAAGATGAAGAAGGAGGTGGGAATGATGCTGAAGGTTGAAAATTTAAACGTGCATTATGGAGTGATCCATGCGATCGAGGATGTCAATATTGAAGTAAGGGACGGAGAGATCGTTACCCTGATCGGTGCAAACGGCGCCGGCAAGACGACAATCCTGCATACGATCACGGGATTGAAAAAAGCAACCAGCGGTTCGGTTGTCTTTGACGGAACAGACCTTCTGAAGGAGCAGCCGAGTAAGATCATTACCCACGGCGTAGCCCATGTACCGGAAGGCAGACATGTATTTGTGGATATGACCGTACGGGAAAATCTGGAAATGGGTGCTTATATGTTCGGGCGCAAGGATAAGGATAAGATCGCAGCGCGTATGGACAATGTGTTTGAAAAATTTCCGAGGCTGAAGGAACGACAGAACCAGCTGGCAGGTACGTTTTCCGGCGGCGAGCAGCAGATGCTCGCAGTGGGGCGTGCGCTGATGGCAGATCCGAAGATCATTCTGATGGATGAGCCGTCCATGGGTCTTTCACCGCTTCTGGTACAGGAAATCTTCAGTATCATCAAAGAAGTCAACGCACAGGGTATTACAGTTCTTTTAGTTGAGCAGAATGCAAAAATGGCGTTAAAGGTTGCTAACAGGGCTTATGTACTGGAGACCGGCAAGATCAAATTATCCGGTGATGCACAGGAGCTTTTACACAATGATGAAGTAAGAAAAGCATATTTAGGTGCTTAACTATATTTATTTTCAAAGGAGATGCTATTATGGGAATGACAGGAAAAGAAATTGTGGAAACACAGAAAAAGTATTATTTGCAGTCCTGGGCGAAGCAGAAGGATGTAAACCCGATTCCGATGGAAAAGGCTGAGGGCATTTATTTGTGGGATTATGACGGCAACAGATATACCGATATGTCCTCCACGCAGGTCAATGTCAATCTGGGCTATGGCAATGAAGATATCAACAATGCCATGAAGGAGCAGATCGATAAGTTTGCATGGATGGGTCCGGGCTACGGCGTAGAATCAAGAGCAAAGCTTGCAAAGATGATCGTAGACCTGATGCCGGACAACATGGGAAAAATATTTTTTACAAACGGTGGCGCGGATGCGAATGAAAATGCCATTAAAATGGCAAGAATGTATACAGGACGGTATAAGGTCATGAGCCGTTACAGAAGTTACCATGGATCAACTTTTGGCGCCGGTAATCTGACCGGCGAACCGAGAAGATTTCCATTGGAGCCTGGTATTCCGGGCTTTGTGAAATTCTTTGACCCATATCTGTATCGTGAGAGCATCCGGTTTGAATCAGAGGAAGCTGCAACGGAATTTTATATCGCAAAGCTGCGTGAGCAGATCATCTATGAAGGCAGGGATCAGATCGCAGCAATCATTTTGGAAACCGTAACCGGTACAAACGGTATTATCATTCCGCCGAAGGGATATCTGCAGGGCGTGCGTAAGCTCTGTGATGAGTTTGGCATTGTCATGATCTGTGATGAGGTTATGGCTGGCTGGTGCAGAACTGGTAAAATGTTTGCTTTTATGAATTTTGATGTCAAACCGGATATCGTAACCTTTGCAAAGGGTGTTACCTGTGGCTACATTCAGCTTGGTGGTGCATGTGTCAGCAAAGAGATCGCCGCATATTTTGACGATCATACACTTTCCTGTGGTCTGACCTACTGCGGTCATCCGCTTGCCTGTGCAGCAGGTGTTGCCTGTGTCAACTACTACACGAAGGCAAATATCCTCGATAATGTCAATAAGGTTGGCGCTGTTCTTGCCAAGAAGCTGGATGAATTTAAAGAAAAATACAACTGTGTGGGAGATGTCAGACATATCGGTTTATTCTCCTGCGTGGAATTTGTAAAAGATAAAAAGACAAAAGAGCCGATCGTCCCATACGGTCAGGATCCTTACGGAAAGCTGCCTAAGATCATCGGTTCCCTGCGTGCGAAAGGTTTCTTAACCTTCGGACATGAAAATATGGTACTTTGCAATCCGCCGCTGATCATTACGGAGGAGCAGCTTCTGGAAGAACTCGATAAGCTGGAAGCAGTTATTCAGGAAGTGGATCCGTTTTATATGAAGTGAGGAAGGAAACCAAGCGACAGCGAAGCTGGCATTTGGTTTCACCCGAACTTCAACGAGAAAATCAGAAGCAGCGAAGCTGCGGCGCTACGAAGTAGCGGGATTTTCAAGTATAGAAGTGAGGATTGTCGTATATTTGCGACAGCAAATGTACGACCCGGTAACCTGCGCAGCAGGTTACAGAAGGTTTCACCCGAACGTAATATTTCATGTAGCCTCAGCCCATTGCCACAGGCGATTATGCATGGGCTGAGGCTTCTTGCTATCCCGCACAGTTCTAAAAATCTATAAAACAACAAATAACAAAAATGTTATAGGTAATTTTGAGAAAGAATGTTTGAAAATATCAAAATAACCGTGTGGATTTATTAAAAAGTGCTTATAATTACCTATAGAAACAAAATACAACTGTATTTTACAGAAGCTACACACAGAACATCAACAATTACGCTGGAAAATTATTACCAACGGATGCAAAGCAGATTGCATAAATGCAGCAGTGAAAGAGGAATGCAATGAGTTTACAAAATATCATCGGACCGGTCATGGTCGGTCCAAGCAGCTCTCATACAGCAGGTGCTGTCAGGATCGGTCTGATGGCGCGGACACTTTTAAAGGATACACCGGTAGATGGAGAGATCCTGTTGCACGGCTCCTTTGCCAAAACCGGGAAGGGACATGGTACGGATAAAGCGATCATTGCCGGTATTCTGGGGCTTACGCCGGACGATATGCATGTGCCGGCAAGCTTTGAGCTGGCGCAGGAGAAGAACTTCACATTTACGATAGGCACAACAAACCTTGGCGATGCCCATCCCAATACAGCACTGATCAGACTGCGGGGCAGCAGCGGCAGGGAAATAGAAGTGCAGGCTTCCTCTGTCGGAGGCGGACGTATCATGGTCAACAAGATCGATGGAATCGATGTCAATTTCAGCGGGGAAAGCCCCACACTTATCGTACACAACTTAGATCAGCCGGGACATGTGGCAGAGGTTACATCCATGCTGGCGCATAAATCCGTCAACATTGCTACAATGCAGCTTTATCGCGAGAGAAGAGGCGAGTATGCGGTTATGGTAATCGAGACAGACCAGCCGATCCCGGACAATGCCATTGCATGGCTGGAGCATCTGGAAGGAATCATTAAAGTAACCTATTTTAACGGATTATAATATGATGCCAGGGTCAAAAGGTCTAAAACCACATGAGCTTGCTCATAAGTGGTTGAAAGACCTTGGGACCTGCCCCGATATGAGCATCAAAGCCCGGGCTTTTGCCCCCGACATCATAATATGTCAAGAGGAGAAATTATGGAACTATCACTGCAGGAAATTCTGGACTGGTGCCAGACCGAAAAAAAGCGTTTCTGGGAATATATGCTGTATGACGATATGACGCAGCGCGGCGCTTCGCGGGAAGAATCCTTTGCTTACATGGAAAAGATCTTCGATACCATGGAGCAGACTGTGAAAACCTACAGACAGGAAAGGCTGTCTGCCAGCGGACTGGTCGGTGCGGAGGGCGGAAAGCTGGAGGCGTATGCGAAAACAGGTAATACGCTTTGCGGCTCTTTTATGGAAGAAGCCATGATCACAGCACTCAAAATGGCAGAATCCAATGCCTGTATGCGAAAGATCGTTGCAGCACCGACAGCAGGCTCCTGCGGTGTGATCCCGGCGGTTCTTCTTCCCTATTATGAAATGAAACAGGTGCCAAAGGAAGAAATCTTAAAGGCACTATTTGTCACAGGCGGCATTGGAGAAGTGATCGCACAGCGTGCTTCCATCAGTGGTGCGGAAGGAGGCTGTCAGGCAGAGATCGGTTCAGCATCTGCCATGGCAGCGGGCGCACTTGTTTATCTGCAGGGCGGCAGTGATGAGCAGATATGCCATGCGGCGGCGCTGGCACTGAAAGGATTGCTGGGACTTGTCTGCGATCCGGTTGCGGGACTTGTGGAGATTCCCTGCGTAAAAAGAAATGTGCTGGGCTGTGTAAATGCGATCTCCTGCGCGGATATGGCAATGGCGGGCATTCAAAGCAGAATACCGCCGGATGAGGTGATCGACGCAATGCAGGAAGTCGGCTGTAAAATGGACAGTGCTTTCCGGGAAACTGCGCTTGGCGGTCTGGCTGCGACCAAAACAGGACAGGAAATCATGCATAAGCTGATGGAATCAGAGGAAGATGGCACAATAACCACTTGACAATGCGGGCATCACAGAATTATAATCACCCTTAGATAATGACTATGACGAAGACAGTAGATCATTTGTAAAAGGCAAAGCGAGCTGGTGACGGTGCAAGACCGGTGCGAGTAGCAGATGATTGAATATCACTTCTGAGTTGCAGGCTGAAAGATCGAAAATGAGTAGGTTCTGCCGTATTCGTCTCGTTACGACGGGCGCATATAAATCGTAAGTGAGTATGCAGTAACAGGTGGTTTCGGAGATATTACCCCCGTCCTTTTACAGGACGGGGGTTTTGTAGTGAGGAACAAAATCAAGCACAAGCGAAGCTTGTATTTGATTTTGCCCGAACGTACAACGAAAAAATCATAGAGTGCGAAGCACGGCTGCCGGCGAGGCCGGCAGGATTTTTGAGTGTAATGGGAAATTTCATTCCCATTACACAAGAAACGCTCCGCTGGGATGCGCACTGCGGCGTGCAATGTAGGCGTCGCAAGCGACCGCCGCAGGCGCGAGAAATCCAGAAGCACGTTAGTGCGACTGATGCGAAGCAGCAGGGATTTCGAGTGGGGAATAGGAACAAAATCCCCGATACCGCACATGCATACGAAGTGAAGAAACAGTAAACAGGAGGAAAACGAAGATGTATCAAAAAGTATCCACGAATCTGAATTTCGTAGACCGCGAAAAAGAAACAGAAAAATTCTGGCGCGAAAACGATATTTTCCAGAAGAGCATGAAAGCAAGAGAAGGCTGCCCGACTTATACCTTTTATGATGGCCCGCCAACCGCAAACGGCAAGCCGCATATCGGACATGTCCTGACTCGTGTTATTAAAGATATGATCCCGAGATACCGTACCATGAAGGGATACATGGTACCTCGTAAGGCAGGCTGGGATACCCACGGCTTACCGGTTGAACTGGAAGTTGAAAAGATGCTTGGCCTGAACGGAAAAGAGCAGATCGAGGAATACGGTATTGAGCCATTCATCGAAAAATGTAAAGAATCCGTATGGAAATACAAAGGAATGTGGGAAGATTTCTCAGGAACTGTCGGTTTCTGGGCTGATATGGATAACCCATACGTAACGTATGATGACAACTTTATCGAGTCTGAGTGGTGGGCACTGAACCAGATCTGGAACAAAGGCCTGCTTTACAAAGGCTTCAAGATCGTTCCGTACTGCCCACGCTGTGGTACCCCTTTATCAACAGCAGAAGTTTCACAGGGCTATAAAACAGTCAAAGAGCGTTCTGCCATCGTTCGTTTCAAGGTGACGGGAGAAGATGCGTATTTCCTGGCATGGACAACAACACCATGGACACTGCCAAGTAACGTGGCTCTCTGCGTAAACCCGGATGAAGAATATGTAAAAGTAAAAGCTGCTGACGGCTATACTTACTACATGGCAAAAGCACTTCTGGATACTGTTTTATCTTCCAGACTGGCGAACGAAGAAAATGGCAACAAGGCATATGAAATTCTGGAAACCTACAAAGGAAAAGATCTGGAATACAAAGAATATGAACCGTTATATGCCTGCGCAAAGGAAACGGCAGATAAACAGAACAAGAAGGGCTTCTTTGTGACATGTGACAGCTATGTAACCATGTCAGACGGTACAGGTATCGTACACATTGCACCTGCATTCGGTGAAGATGATGCGAATGTCGGACGTAACTATGATCTTCCGTTTGTACAGTTTGTAGACGGCAAAGGTCAGCTGACAGAAGAAACACCTTACGCCGGCAAATTTGTAAAGGATGCGGATAAAGACGTTCTGATCGATCTTGACAAAGAAGGAAAACTGTTTGACGCACCGAAATTCGAGCATGAATATCCACACTGCTGGAGATGTGATACACCACTGATCTATTATGCAAGAGAATCCTGGTACATCAAAGAAACAGCAGTCAGAGATGACCTGATCCGTAACAACAATACGGTAAACTGGATTCCGGAATCTATCGGAAAAGGTCGTTTCGGTAACTGGCTTGAAAATATCCAGGACTGGGCAATTTCCCGTAACCGTTATTGGGGTACTCCTCTGAACATCTGGGAATGCGAAGGCTGCGGACATCTGGAATCGATCGGAAGCCGCGCTGAGCTCGCTGAGAGAAGCGGAAATCCTGATGATGCCAAGGTAGAGCTGCACCGTCCATATATCGATGCTGTTACATTTACCTGCCCGGACTGTGGCAAGACAATGAAGCGTGTTCCTGAAGTAATCGACTGCTGGTTCGATTCAGGTGCCATGCCATTTGCACAGCATCATTATCCGTTTGAAAATCAGGATCTGTTCAAGCAGCAGTTCCCGGCGCAGTTCATTTCAGAGGCTGTTGACCAGACACGTGGATGGTTCCACTCCCTGATGGCAGAGTCTACTCTCCTGTTCAACAAAGCACCGTATGAAAACGTTATCGTGCTCGGACATGTACAGGATGAAAACGGACAGAAGATGAGTAAGTCAAAGGGCAATGCGGTTGATCCGTTTGATGCACTTGCTACTTACGGCGCAGATGCGATCCGCTGGTACTTCTACATCAACTCCGCACCATGGCTGCCTAACCGTTTCCATGGCAAGGCAGTACAGGAAGGACAGCGTAAGTTCCTCGGAACACTCTGGAACACCTATGCATTCTTTGTTTTATATGCCAATATTGACGGCTTTGATGCGTCTAAATATACACTGGAATATGACAAGCTTCCGGTTATGGATAAGTGGCTCTTATCCAAATTAAACTCTCTGATCACAGAGGTGGATACAGACCTTGAAAATTACAAAATCCCTGAGACTGCAAGAGCACTTGATGATTTTGTAGACCAGATGAGTAACTGGTATGTGCGCCGCTCTCGTGAGCGTTTCTGGGCAAAGGGCATGGAGCAGGATAAGATCAATGCTTACATGACATTATATACAGCACTTGTTACCGTAGCGAAACTTGCAGCACCGATGATCCCATTTATGACAGAGGACATTTACAGAAATCTGGTATGTGTAAATGATCCGTCAGCACCGGAATCCGTTCATCTGTGTGACTTCCCGGTTGCAAATCCTGCCTATGTGGATAAGCAGCTGGAAGAAGATATGGAAGAAGTACTGAAGATCGTTGTTATGGGACGTGCAGCCAGAAATACGGCCAACATCAAGAACAGACAGCCAATCGGTACGATGTTTGTAAAGGCTGAGAAAGCACTTTCCGACTTCTATCAGGAGATCATTGAAGAAGAGCTGAATGTCAAAGAAGTAAAATTCACAGACGATGTCAGAGAATTCACAACCTACACCTTCAAGCCGCAGCTGAAGACGGTAGGCCCGAAATACGGAAAACAGCTCGGTGGTATCAAAGAATACCTTGCAAATGTAGACGGCAATGAAGCCATGGATAAATTAAATGCAGGCGAAAATCTTGTATTTGATGTAAACGGTACAGAAGTTTCCCTCGGTAAGGAAGATCTCCTCATCGAAATGAGCCAGAAGGAAGGCTATATGTCAGAGGCTGACAATACCGTGACAGTTGTACTTGACTGCAACTTATCAGAAGAACTGGTCGAAGAAGGCTTTGCGGCCGAGATCATTTCCAAGATCCAGACAATGCGTAAGGATTCCGGCTTTGAAGTGATGGATCACATCAAAGTAGGTATTGCAGGTAACGACAAGCTTGCGGCGATCGCAGCTAAGAATGAAAAAGCAATCGCAGATAAGGTTCTTGCGGAATCCATCGATAAAGATGCGGTTTATGCAAACAGCAAAGAGTGGAATGTCAACGGAGAGAAGGTAACGATTTCCGTTGAAAAACAGTAAGCAATGGGTAACAAAATAAAATCGTAATTTGACAGCAGGATAGGCGGGAAGAGATTCCCGCCTATCCGCGTATATAGCAGGGGGATCTATGCATCGGGAATATTTCTACAAGGATAACCGCGACTATCTTTTTCATCAGCAGGTGGAGATAGTTGAGTTTGAAATAAAAAAAGTACAGCGCCAACTGGATCTTGCGATGCGCAAAATGCATCATCTCAAGCAAGATTTATTTTATTATGTGAGGATGATCCTTGGAGATCTGTTTGTGATTTTTGTCACTGAAATGATATTGAATGTAGGCATCATGAAAAATATTGGAAAAATGTTGAAGAGCAGGAGTTCATATACAAAATGAACGAAGCAAAATCTGAAAAATAGCAATCTTACACAAAATTGGACGCATAGCAAAATCTGTTGATGGAAAAAGCAAGATTTGCAAAGCGAACCCTCCTTAAAAAAGCTACATTTAAAATACTTGTACAGGGATAGTTTGTGCTGTAAAACGTAATGTCTGATATGCAAAAAGCACATAAATATGCCTGTTACACAAAAAATGCCGAAAGGGCACAAGCGAATGGGGCATGTCCGGATCGGCAAATCTAAGAAAATGGAGGGTTATTATGAAGAACAAGAAAATTGTTCAAAAAGCAGGAAGTAGGTTTCTTGCGATGATGCTGAGTGTGGCAATGGTAGTTCCCGGAACAGCATTTGTACCGGCAGAATATTCCGGTTCGATTGAAGCGCTTGCAGCTACGATTGACATTGCAGAAGACTTTGAAAGCGGTGAACCGAAGGGATATGTCAGAGGCTCAGGTAGCTTGACAGTCGTGGAAGAGGGGCATGCTGGAAAGGCACTTCAGCTTTCCGGACGTACGCAGAACTGGCATACATATGCTTATGATGTATCTGCCTATGCCGGTGCAACCGCAAATATCAGTGTTTTTATGAAGACGGAAGATAAGCAGATTGTATGCGAAGTGACAGGAACGGGATCTGATAGCAAGGACTACTACAATTGGCTGCTCAACACGGATGTAAAGGAAGGAGAGTGGACTGCGCTTTCCGGTACCGTAACGATTCCGGAAGGAGCAAAGGAGCTTTATTTTTCAACAGGCAGCGGAACTGCGGACTATCTGATCGACGATGTTAATATTGAAATCGTAGAAGCAGAATCATCGGAGGGTGCTGTCTCAAAGGATTACACCTTTGATAAGCTAACGCTGGCAGCTGCGGATGATGAAGAAACGGGTGCAACAGCTGCAATAGGAGAAGACGGAAAATTATCAGTGACTATGACAAGGCAGTATGGGCAAGTATTTTTCCGCCTGCCGGAAGAACTTGCCGGAATGATCATTACGGGAATCAGGTTAAATGTAGCGGAGGGTTCTTCTCAAGCAGGGCTTTCTCCGAAGCTTCTTTCCGAGGCAGACTTTAATACCGATCAAAGAAACGGAGATGTCGGAGTGGCATATGGCAGCAATACATTAAATGCAACCAGTGATGATCTCGGCAAAACCGCTCGGTATGTCGGCATTATGACGACCTCGGAAGCAACGCCTGCAACGCCTATCACCATGACGTTTGACAGCATTACGATCAATGCAAAGAGTGCAGAGCGTGTCATTGATGCAAAAAAAGATATCATGGCAGGCTTTAACGGAAACTTCGAAAATACAGGCTACTGGAATGACGGAGAGTGGAGAGATGAGACAAAAGAGGATTCTCTGATCGCGTACTGTTCTTATTCAGAGAAAGATCCGGCACCGAAAAAGACGCTGGGCAGTAAATACATGCGTGCCTCTTCCGTCAGTGCCAATACAGTCAGCCCCAATACAGTCAGCCCCAACGGGCTGGAAGGCGAAGCTGTCGTGCCGACAGTTCAGATGAACTATAAGACCGGAATTACAGCAGATAAGGCATATGAATTCACATATTATGCCAGAATAGCAGATGCGGCCAAGGTAAGTACGCCGAAGGTCAGCATGTCAGTTCTGGTACATGACAGCGACTATAAAAACCAGGAGTCCGCACAGATTACATATGACGAGAGCTATGAGCTCACTGATGCATGGCAAAAGGTATCCGGAACCATGGTGATTGCGGAAAATGCAAATGAACTGCCGGAATCCCAGATTCGTTTTGAGGGAAGCGCCGGAATTACATTTGACATCGACAATCTCCAGATTGCCGAAATGAGAATTCCAAAGGTGGATATGACAATACCGGATTTGCATGAAGAAGTGCAGAAAACCGGAAATGGTGTGGAGTATATGGGTGTAGCCCTTCCGGTGAGCAGTCTTGACAATGAGAACACCATGAAGTTAGTTGAGAAGCACTTCAATAGTGTTACATGCGAGAATGAGATGAAACCGGAATCTATTCTCGGTTCCGGCGAACCGGGTGTCAGCACACTGGAGGAGCTGGAAAGCAAGCTGAATTTTGAGAGTGCAGATAAGGTTGCACGGCATTTTGCGGAGTACAATAAAAACAATCCTTCTGAACCTATCAAGATGAGAGGTCATGTGTTTGTATGGCACAGCCAGACACCGACATGGTGGTTCAGAGAAGATTTTAAGTCAGACGGCGCGTATGTTTCCAAAGAAGAAATGAATAAGCGTATCGACTGGTATATCGAAAAGGTTGGCAAACATTTTGATACAGAATTCCCGGGACTTATCTATGCGTGGGATGTTGTAAATGAACAGGCAAGTGATGCGGGCGGAATCAGAATGGGAACTGACTGGGCAGCTATTTACGGCGGTTCTACAGAGTATATCCTGCAGGCATTCAAGTCTGCAGATCAGTATCTGGCAAAAGACACCATTCTTTTCTATAATGATTACAACGACTGTGATCCTGTAAAGGCTGCGACAATTTGCCGCTTCCTGAAAGAAATCCGTGAAGTCCTCACGGAGGGACGAAAGCTCGGTGCCGGTATGCAGGGGCATCACGACATGCTCACACCGACCTACGAGACGATTGAGACAGCGACACGTAAGTATGCAGAGATTGCAGATGTGGTTCATATCACAGAGCTTGATATCAAATCCAGTGTCGGATTTGACGGAAAAGATTTGGAAACAGAGTTTACCAAGGAAGGTCACAGATACAAAGATATCTACGAAATTGTCCGTAAGATCAATGAGGAGCATAAAAAAGGTTCCCTGAAGGGATATGTACAGAACATCACAATCTGGGGTACGCATGACCCAGTTTCCTGGTTAAAGACCTCGAACAGTGTCGGTGGCTCTGCAGACGGCAAGACACCGCAGTATCCGCTCTTGTTTGATGATTATTATGGTGCAAAACCGGCATATTGGGCATTTGTAAATGCATCACAGCTCGAGCCGCTTGTGCGCGATGTCAATGCAATGCAGACTGACAAGTTTGAGTATGCAAATGCGATCAGATTTGCTGCAGGAACAGATGATGTCATCATAAGACCAATCTGGAACGCAAATGAATTGAAGGTTCAGGTTGTCGTAAAGTCTGAGAAGACAGCAGACAGCGAAATTATCCTGTATGTTGATCCTGCAAATTCAAAAGGAGATAAGACAGGTGATTTTGTCAGGAAAAATGCAACAGGCGAGGAACTGAAGGATGTTGACGGTGGATATAAGGCTGAATTTACGGTTCCGATGACCATGAACCCGCTTGATAAAGTATCATTTGACGTTGTAGTGAAAAAGGATGGAAACACCTATTCTTACAATGATACGACAAACAATCAGGAGAACAGCAGCAAATATTATGCCGTATTGTCTATGAAGCCGTTTATGGCAATCACAAAGGGTTCTGCAATCATTGATGGTGACATTGCAGAGTGGAAAGATATCCCTGCATCCAAGTTAGAGGTAAAATCCGGCAGCGCATTGACAACAACAGCTGAAACAAAGGTTTCCTGGGATGCGGATAATCTCTATGTTATGGTAGATGTAACGGATGATGCACTGGATGACACAGCAAGTGATGCTTATCAGCAGGATTCAACGGAAATCTTTATTGATGAGCTGAATGAGAAATCCGGTAGCTTTGATGACAATGATAAGCAGTATCGCGTAAGCTACAAGAATCTTCAGACATTCAATGGAACCTCTTGTAAGGCAGAAAATATCGTATCTGCTACAAAAGAGAAGGAAGATGGAAAAGGCTACTACATTGAGACTGCAATCAAATGGACTGCGCTTTCACCGGAGGCAGGAAAACTGATTGGTCTGGATGTACAGATTAATGATGCTAAGGATGGCAGCCGTCTTGGTACACTGAACTGGTATGATGCCAGCGGAAACGGATATCAGAATCCAAGTGTATACGGCACTGCAGTATTGGCAGACGGTGATATCAAAAATCAGGATGCTGTCAATGCAGTAAATGGTCTTATCAAGGCTTTGGGTGCTGATTATACAGCAAAAAACAAGGAATTATTAAAAGAGATTGACCAAAAATATGCCGCACTTTCCTTTGCAGACAGAGCAGGCGTTTCAGGCTATCTGGCAGCAAAGAAGGCATTTGCAGCAGCAGAGGCAGGAGCCAATAATAAGGCTGCTTCCGATGTAAAGGAGCTGATTAATGCAATCGGTAAGGTTGAACTCGCAGAAAACAGCAAGGCACTGATCGATGCAGCAAGAAAGGCATATGATGCACTTACAGAAGATCAGAAGAAGCTGATCTTGGCAGAGGAGCTGAAGGTTCTGACAGATGCAGAGGAAGCTTACGATGCACTTGATGCTGCAGCTAAGGCTGAGGCAGAAAAGAAAGCGAAGGAGGATGCAGCGAAGGCTGATGCCGTTAAGAAAGCAATTGCAGCCATCGGTAAGGTAGATGCATCAGAGGACAGCAAGGCTAAGGTTGAGGCTGCCAGAAAAGCATATGCCGCACTGACAGAGGATCAGAAGAAGCTGGTTGAGGCTAGTCAGTTAAAGCTGCTTACAGAGGCAGAAGCTGCATATCAGCAGGCTGTCGAAGAGAGCAAGAAGACAAACGAAGAGACAAAGCCGGAAGATGCAACGAAGTATGTTGCCAAATTCTCTGCGAAGTCTACTTCCATCCAGAAACGCAAATCATCTACTAACTTAGCTAAGGATATTGCGATTACTGCAGGCGATAAGATTGTGAAGTGGAAAACATCAAACAAGAAGGTCGTTACTGTAACAAATAAGGGCAAGATCACAGGTAAGAAGGTCGGTAAGGCGACGATCACTGTCACGACAGACAAGGGCGCAAAGGCTTCTATCACAGTATACGTTAAAGCAAAGAAGGTTGCGACCAAAAAGGTAACAGTGAAGAATGCCAAGACAGATCGTGTAGTTAAGAAGGCTACCCTGAAGAAGGGTAAAAAGCTCACACTCAAGGTTGTGACGAATCCGATCACAACACCTGATAAGGTAACATTCAAGTCAAGCAAGAAGAGCGTTGCTACCGTTACTAACAAGGGTGTTATCAAAGCTAAGAAGAAAGGGAAAGCAACAATTATTGTAAAATCAGGAAAGAAAACTGCAAAGGTTCAAATAACCGTCAAATAGAGTTTGTAAGGACGAAATGATTTTTGAATCCAAGGGGACCGCTAAGTATTTAGCGGTCCTCTTTCGATGTGCACTTGTAAAGCAAACCGTAAAGCGATAAAGTAATGTTTATAGATTCACATTACGGAAGAGGAACCCTGCGAAGGAGAAGATCACAAATATGAAACTGAGAATGGATGAAAAATATCTGGATAAAGCGTACTGTGATAAAAAGCCGGTCAAATCATTTGGAAAAAGAAGTGGAACAATGTCAGCCATAAACAACTGGCAAAGGAAATATATGGACATGCTTTTGTGTTTTACCGCCTGCAGTTTCTGTCAAAATGTCCGTGTTTCGACAAAATGATTTACAGACATACGACGGATGGGATTGATCTGGAAAACAAGGTGGATCGCTATCAGGTAATTTGGGAAATATTGTGGAAAATTGATGATTTTGTTGTTTTTTCTTCCTTTTTCTTACATTTTATTGTATAATAAATAAGTACGAAAACGATTAAGTAAAGTTCGCAATCGAATATTATATTTCTAGGAGGCAGAAATGGCTAAGAAGACAACAGTACCTGTTTCATCTACGTTTGATAAGGAACTCTTCAAGCGCAGCGTGCTCTACAATGTAAGAACTCTTTATCGTAAGACGATGGAGGAAGCAACTGACCAGCAGATTTTTCAGGCAGTATCTTATGCAGTCAAGGATCAGATCGTGGAAAACTGGATGGAAACACAGAAAGAATACGAAAAAAAAGATCCGAAGACAGTTTACTATCTGTCCATGGAATTCTTAATGGGCCGTGCACTTGGTAATAACATGATCAACCTGCAGGCTTATGATCAGGCAAAGGAAGTACTGGAAGAGCTTGGTGTTGATATCAACGTGATCGAAGATCAGGAGCCGGATGCAGCACTCGGTAATGGTGGTCTGGGAAGACTTGCAGCATGTTTCCTGGATTCTCTTGCAACTCTTGGTTATTCTGCTTACGGCTGTGGTATCCGTTACCGCTACGGTATGTTCAAGCAGGAGATCCGCGACGGCTATCAGGTGGAAGTACCGGATAACTGGTTAGCAGATGGCAATCCGTTTGAGCTCCGTCGTCCCGAATACTCCAAAGAAGTTAAATTCGGTGGTTATGTATCCGTATATCAGGATAAAAACGGCCGCAACAACTTCAAGCAGGAAGGTTATCAGTCAGTAACTGCTGTACCGTATGATCTGCCGGTTGTAGGTTATGGCAATGGTATTGTAAATACACTTCGTATCTGGGATGCACAGCCTGTAGAGTGCTTCCAGCTCGATTCTTTTGATAAAGGTGATTACCGCAAGGCTGTAGAACAGGAAAACCTTGCAAGAAATATTGTAGAAGTCCTGTATCCGAATGACAATCATTATGCAGGTAAAGAGCTTCGTTTGAAACAGCAGTACTTCTTTATTTCCGCATCCGTACAGGAAGCAGTTGAGAAGTATATGCGTTCCCATGATGATATCCGTAAATTCCATGAGAAGGTTACCTTCCAGCTGAATGATACCCATCCGACCGTTGCAGTTGCAGAACTGATGCGTATTCTGATGGATGAATATTATTTAACATGGGATGAAGCATGGGATGTCACAACAAAGACATGTGCTTATACAAACCATACGATCATGGCAGAAGCACTGGAGAAATGGCCGATCGAGCTGTTCAGCCGTCTGCTTCCGCGTATTTATCAGATCGTAGAAGAGATCAACCGTCGTTTTGTGATGGAGATTGAAGCAAAATATCCCGGTAATCAGGAGAAGATCCGCAAGATGGCGATCATCTATGACGGTCAGGTCAAGATGGCTCATCTGGCAATTGCAGCAGGCTACAGCGTAAACGGTGTTGCAAGACTGCATACAGAGATCTTAAAGAACCAGGAGCTGAAAGACTTCTATGAAATGATGCCTGAGAAGTTCAACAACAAGACAAACGGTATCACACAGCGTCGTTTCCTGCTCCATGCAAATCCGCTTCTTGCAGAGTGGGTAACAGAACATGTAGGTGCAGACTGGATCACGGATCTGCCAAAGATCAAGAAGCTTGCTGTTTATGCGGATGATGAAAAAGCACAGCAGGAATTCATGAACATCAAATATCAGAACAAGGTAAGACTTGCAAAATATATCTTAGAGCACAATGGTGTTGAAGTAGATCCACGTTCTATCTTCGATGTACAGGTAAAACGTCTGCACGAGTACAAACGTCAGCTTTTGAATATCCTGCACGTTATGTACTTATACAATGAGATCAAAGAGCATCCGGATATGGAATTTTTCCCTAGAACATTCATCTTCGGTGCAAAGGCAGCAGCCGGTTATAAGAATGCCAAGCTGACGATCAAGCTGATCAACTCCGTAGCTGATGTGATCAACAATGATGCATCTATCAATGGTAAGATCAAGGTTGTATTTATTGAGAATTATCGTGTATCCAATGCAGAGCTGATCTTTGCGGCAGCAGATGTTTCCGAGCAGATCTCTACAGCTTCCAAGGAAGCATCCGGTACAGGTAACATGAAGTTTATGTTAAACGGTGCGCTGACGATCGGAACAATGGATGGTGCTAACGTAGAGATCGTAGAAGAAGTAGGCGCTGAAAATGCATTTATCTTCGGTCTTTCTTCTGATGAAGTGATCCACTATGAGAACTGCGGCGGATACGATCCGATGGAGATCTTCAATAATGATGCAGATATCCGTAAGGTGCTGATGCAGCTGATCAACGGTACTTATTCGCCACAGGATCCTGAGTTGTTCAGAGATCTTTACAATTCACTGCTGAATACACAGTGTACAGCAAAGGCAGATACTTACTTCATCCTGAAGGATTTCAAGTCTTACGCTGAAGCACAGAAGAAGGTAGAAGCAGCTTATAAAGATGAAAAGGGCTGGGCAAAGAGTGCAATCTTAAACACAGCATGCTCCGGCAAGTTCACATCAGACAGAACCATTCAGGAATATGTAGATGATATCTGGAAGCTTGACAAGGTTGTTCTGCCGAAGAAAAAAGAAGTGAAAAAGACAGTTACAGCAGAAGAAAAATAAAATAAGGGTATTTTGGGTTATAGTTATTATAGAAAGAGCCGGCTTTAAGGGGTTAAAGCCGGCTCGCTTTTTGCGCATTGGGAACCTTTGTTCCTGTTACAGTGGATGCACACACTTTATTTCGTATCGGGAAACTATATATCGGCAGAAATCAGTCCGATAACTGCCCGGTCAGCTGGGTGATACTTTTCCGGAAAAGTTCGGTTGTTTCCTCAACTGTATAGATCAGCTTATAGTAGGATGTATGTAACAGAAAATCCTTAAAAATCTGAATGATATGAGGCTCTTTCATAATACAGATCTGCGCAGAACCGTTATCCGGTGTACGTGTAAATAAAATGGCACCGTCATAGATAAAAAACTCCATCTGGGGACGGAATGCCTCCCCTCTGGCGAGGATAAAACGTTTTTGTCCGGATTGGTTGGCAGAAATCAGGCGCTGCAGGAGCAGGATCCGGTCTTCAATCGAAAGAGGATGATAGTAACCGGAAGGAATCTGATAAATAATACCGTTTTCAACAAAATCATCATATCCCTTTCTGGAAAAGATAGACAAAAAGTCAGGGGTATGCTGTAAGTTATTACAGTGCTCCAACAATGTCTGGGACAGCAGCCGGATCTGTGAGGGATCAAGCTCCGAATTAATACATCTTGCGATCATATCCTCATCTAAAAAGGAAGCAATGCAAGGCTGTGTTTCCAGTGTATAAATATACCGTGCACTGCTGGAAAGAGAAATACACGTAGACAGGAAAGAGGCTGTGTCAATGTCATCCAGAAGTGGCATGGATGACTGCAGCATACCATCAAAGTGCTGCTGATAATAGGAAATACTTTCCCTGGGCAGAAAAAGTGCGTTCTGGCAGTTACCTGATAATAACACAACATTCTGAGGAAGCATCAGATAGTAAGGATATGGAATTGCGGCGAGCTTCCGGGCTGCAATCTCCTCATAACAGTAATAAAGTTCGCAGTCACGTGGAGCTGACATGGCAAACGGAAATAAGGTAGAGAGTGTCCTGAGATTTAACAGGGAGGCTTCATCATGATTACCTGATACTTTGGAAAAAGTTATGATGTGTCTGATTTGGAGTCTGCTAAGGTTTGTCACCTGCAACTGCATATATAAGCTGCTGAAGAATTGATTGTGAAAGTCGGAAACGGTATATAAGTAAGCAGTGGAATCATCTGCCGTTTCTGCTGCGAGCAGATTGCAGATCGTTGTGATGATTGGATAGCTTCCACTTACAGGACAGGCTTGCTGCAGCTGCAGACCGGGTAGGACGGTTGTGCCCTGCTTTGGTGCAGGCAGATCAGAGACCGGAAGATTGACGCCCTCCAGCAGATTCTTCAGATACATATGTTTCTGGTAAGTTATTTCGCCAATCTGAGAGATCAGAAATGCCTGATCCAGTTCTCTTTTTTCTGGGACAGAAAGTCCAAGGAATGGGAGGATTTTTGATAAATTTTCCTGACTGATCGGACGTTCTCCTGATAGCGCCTTCTGCAGCGTGGTGCGATTGATGCCACTGTCCATTGCCAGCTGGTAAATGGTGTAATTGCTCTTTGCTATGTATTCCTTTAACAGTGTATGAAGTGGTTTCATATGTGCGCTCCCCTCTTGTATTTCCCGGTGACTGGAATGAGAATAATAGTTACATGATATGATGTCGGAGTCAAAAGCCCCGGCTTTGATGCCTATGAATTGTTCCGTGCTGCGCACTCACACAATTCTACCCAATATTCGCATATCATTATATTTATTATATCTGATTTTGCATAAAATTCCAGTCAGAATAAAAATATGCATATAAAAAAGATTGTCACAATTCCTGTCACATATTTAGAAATAACATATAATATGCTATTCTAAAGATTGGAAATATTGTCAAAATATCTGGTCAGATCCTTGATCAGCTTCAGGATCAACTGCTTTTCCTGTTCATTGCGGTTGATCACCTGCGCCAGGATCTGCGTTGTACATGGATCATAACCATAGTTTAGTTTATTGACATGGAAAGTTCAAATTGCTATAGTTATTATGTGTATAAATAACTATAGTTTATGCACTTTCGGTGGGAAAAGGAGGGATACGATGCGATATAGCAGACAAGTCAGGAATCGTTGTACCTGCATAAGGAAGAATATACAGGGAAAGGACATGTTCTAACGGATTATGAGGAGATATGCTGCATAGGAGCTTTTGCGATATGGCAGTATGAAAGGGAGAAAAACAGGAGCCATAGCTTATGGATAGATAAGTTACGGCTCCTGTTTTTTATGTTATGGCGACGAGGAAAATGCACGCATTTATGCGGTGCATTTGACGACCGCTA
>ERZ791884.758-NODE-758-length-28911-cov-10.179893_pt1 | contig 28911 bp, 32 predicted proteins | sample MGYA00509941_ERZ791884 | MGnify/ENA primary metagenome ERZ791884 (study PRJEB30046, sample SAMN00792095) | human gut metagenome | study: EMG produced TPA metagenomics assembly of the A metagenome-wide association study of gut microbiota in type 2... | reverse complement strand
TATTGCATTTAATTCAAATTATAATAATTATACATATATGTATTATACAAATAGTCAAGCTAAAACACAACTAGAAAGCTGGTATCAAACAAATATCGGAAGTAAGAAAGATTTAGCTAAAAATGTAGCTAGTGGAGCTTATTATTGTGAACAAGCAAAAGCAAAATATCGTGATAGTTATACATCAGGAAGTGCTACGATGACTACTTATAATAAATATACACCAGACTTTAAATGTATAGCTGATGGAAATGGAAAAGGTGTAGTAAATGCAAGCGTAGGATTACTTAGTTATGATGAAGTAGTATATGCAGGTGGTTATTTTAATCTAAGTAATAGTAATTATTATTTAAATAATCCAGCCATCTATTGGTGGACGATGAGCCCCGCCGGCTTCTCGGGTTATTCCTATGTATGGTTCGTATATACAGCGGGTAGCGTCAGCATCAGAAATGTCAATAATTCTGATCGCCTGCGCCCAGTTATTATCCTGACAGCTGACACACTGGCAACAGGAAGTGGAACAAGTTCTGATCCATTTGTAATTAGTTAGGTTTGAATGAGTACAATATGCAAAAGACACCCTCGTCTTTTGCCCGCCCTTGACGGCAAAAAAAGTTATTAATTTATACTTTAGTATTTTTTTACTTTTCTACATTTAATAACACCATATACAAAAGGAATGTGATATTATGAGATTAAATAATAAAGGGTTTGCAGTTTCTATAGTTTTATATTCTATGGCTGCAATTATAGTAATTATTTTATTACTAATTCTAGGTGTAAATGCGGCTAATGTTCATAATCAAGAGAATACTTCTGATAAGATTAAAGAAGAAGTAAGTAATATTGGCGTTGAATAAAGATTATTATTTTGTATAATAGTCTTTTTTTTAGCCCATAATTTTCTTGAAAGGAGAATTTTATGGCACGTCACAAAGTTGAAATTAGTGGCGTGAATACTGCGGATATTAAAGTATTATCAAGTGAAGAAACAGAAGAATTATTTAAGAAATTAAAAGATGGAGATGAATTTGCTAGAAATGATCTTATTAATGGTAATTTAAAACTTGTTTTAAGTATTATTCAAAAATTTAATTACCGAAATGAAAATTTAGATGATTTATTTCAAGTAGGTTGTATTGGACTTGTGAAAGCTATTGATAATTTTGATTTAAGTCATGGAGTAAAGCTTTCTACTTATGCTGTTCCTATGATTTTAGGAGAAGTTAAAAGATATTTACGAGATAATGGTAGTTTAAGAGTAAGTCGTTCTTTAAAAGATTTAGCTTATAATGTTTTAAAAACAAAAGAAGAAATGACGAAACAATTGGGTAGAGAAGTTTCTATTGAAGAAATTAGTAAAGAATTAGATATTCCTACTTATGATGCTGTAACAGCACTAGAAGCTATGAGAAATCCTGTAAGTATTTTTGAACCTATTTATAGTGATGGTGGAGATACTATATATTTGTATGACCAAATAGAAGATAAAAGATTAAGAAAACAAGATTTAGATGTAAATTTAGCTATTACTAACGCTATTGATAATTTAGAACAAAGAGAAAAATACATTATTGATCAAAGATATATTATAGGTAAAACACAAATGGAATTAGCAGAAGAATTAGGAATTAGTCAAGCTCAGATATCACGACTTGAAAAAAACGCAATAACTACTTTAAAAAAAGTTTTAAAATAGATATAATAAATACGGTGATGAAAGTGAAGTATGTTTATAAACCTAATGGTGTATGTAGTAGAGAAATTTCTTTTGATGTAAATGATGGTGTTGTTACTAATATAAATTTTATTGGAGGATGCCCAGGTAATTTAAAGATGATAGCTAAACTTTTAGATGGTTATAAGATAGAAGAAATTATTAAAAAATGTGAAGGTAATACTTGTGGAATGAAAAATACATCTTGTAGTGATCAATTAGCTAAAGGGTTAAAAGAGGCTTTATCAAAAGAAAAAAGTCACTGTTAAAGGTATTTATAATACCTTTTTTTCATATATTTCTTTAGGTGGTAATATGCGTTTATCCGATTTACAAAATAAAGATATTGTGAATGTAAATGATGGTAAAAATATTGGAAGTATTATTGATGTTAAAATAGATGAAACTAGTGGTAATATTGTATCTTTTATTATTGAACCAAATAAAAATTTTTTTAAATTTTTTAATAGAAGTAGTGATACGGAAATTAAATGGCAGAGTATCACTAAAATAGGGGAAGATGTGATTTTAGTAAAAATTAGTATTTAAACGATAAACTCTTTTTATTTAATTTTGATATAAATATATAAAACTTAATATTGTATCTTATTTTTTCTTGAAAAAAGGAACTATATAAAGTTCCCATTGTATTAATTATATTAATCTTAATATTATATATTTTTTAGCACTCAATAAAATCATTTCCTTTTATCGTATCATATTTTGGTATGATTTCTTTTGGAGTACCAATTTCTATAATTTTTCCATCGTTGATCACTACAATCTTATCCATGTCTTTAAGTGTGGATAAACGGTGTGCTATACAGATTATTGTTTGATTGTTAAAGTATTTGTCTATATTTTGTTGAATTTTAAACTCTGTATTATTATCTAAACTACTTGTAGCTTCATCAAAAACAATAATTTTTGAATTTTTTAAAAAGATTCTTGCTAATGCGATTCTTTGCCTTTGTCCTCCTGATAATTTAACCCCTCTTTCCCCAACAATAGTTTCATATCCATTTTCTAATGTATTAATAAAACTATCTAATTCAGCTTTCTTAGCTGCTTCCATTATTTCTTCTATACTTGCATCTGGTTTAGCAATTTTGATATTGTCTAGTATACTAGAGTGTAATAAAATGGTTTCTTGTGGCACAAATGTTAAATTATTATATAAAGATAAAGAATTATAGTTTGATATATCTTTATTATCAATTAATATTTTTCCTTTTTCAATGTCATAAAATTTAAATAATAAGTTTACTAGAGTTGTTTTACCACTACCACTGATTCCTATTATTCCTATTTTTTCTTTATTTTTTATATCTAATGAAAAGTCTTTAAATATATAATCCTTATTATATTTAAAAGAAATACTATCAATTTTAATGTTTCCGTTTGTTATTACGATATCTTCTTTTTTATCGTTGTCGTCATTATTATCTATATAAAGCAATTCATAACTATTTTTGATTCTCACTAAATGTTCTCCAATTTCGATGAAAGCCCAACAGAAAGTAGTAGTTGCTGATTTTAAAGCTATCATAGCATTTAGAAAAAAGATGAAATCTCCAAGAGTAATTATACTATTACTGTATAAATTAATAGAGTATAGTATTAATGTACTTAATGTAATTACATAAATAATATTAGCAACAGCACCATAAGAAAATTCTCTAATAGTTGCTTTATTAGAATAAATATTTACTTCTTGCTTTTTAGATTTTAGAACTTTAGAAAATTCTTTAACAGCATTGTATACTTTTAATGAGTTGAAATTTAAAACAGCATCACTTAAAACACCATTATATTCACGATTGATTTCTTGAGATTTCTTTATTAGTGGTAAATATCTTTTAAAAAAATAAATTAATCTAGTAATAATAATTCCGAAATATAGTATAAAAGCAGTTGTAAATATTTTAAAATCAATAGTCCATAATACTATTAAATTACTAATAATTAATGTTAGAACTGATATAAAACTTTTTGAAAAGCTACTATTTAAAGCAATTGTTTCATCAATAATTTCATTGATAGAAGATGTAATTTTGCCACTATAGTTATCTACAAAAAAACTGTATTTTTTTCTATTTAAATTATTAAATAATTTTTCAGCAATGTAAGGTGTTTGCTTTTTTTTCATAATTATTTCTCTTATAATGCTTGAGGTATAAAAGAAGATAATTTCTGCTATAATTACTATTATTAAAATCAGTGATACATGATATAAGTCTACTAATTTAAAACTAGGATTAGTGGGTAAATCAATAATACTTTTAATAATATATGTTTTTAATATGTTAAGAATTTGTGATAAAATTATACTAATAATCATAATTATTGTAATGATTTTAACTGGATTATATAATGATATTAGAAAGTTTATAAAGTTTTTATTTTTTTTCATAATTGTACTCCTTTTAGATTATTGAATAGTAAATTCTAACACTATTTTATCATACAATTAAAAAAATTATTATAAAATTAAATTAAATTTAATATTTGTTTTTTCTTTCTAAATTACCAAAAAATTTATTTCCTTTTCTATATTTCTGTGATACAATTAATTATAGTTAAGAATATGGAGGGACAATCATGGCTTTTGATGGTATGAAAAAGTTTTTTGGTGTAGAAGAAGAAACTACAGTAACAACTGATGGCAAAGAGGAAGGATTTTATAATGTTTCAACAGAACAAGTAGCAAATAAAACAGAAATGGGAAGTAATAAAATGATTTTGTTTGAACCACGTGCATATTCAGAAAGTACCCAAATTACAGATTATTTAAAAAATAGAAACACAGTGGTTGTTAATTTAAAAAGGGTTACTCCTGATCAAGCAAAGCGTATTGTTGATTTTCTAACAGGAAGTTTATATGCTATGAATGGAAGTTTACAAAAATTAGGAGGGGGAATTTTCTTATGTGCTCCTAATAATGTAGATATTGAAGGCAAGATTACTGATGATTCGGCTAAAGCTTCAAAAGGTAAGAAAGAAGAAAAAGAGGAAGACGAATTTAATTGGTAAATAAGTAATGCTCTAGTTGAGGTGGATTATGAAAAGATTTAGTAAGGAGTTTAATGGCTATAATAAAGATGAAGTAAATGCTTTTGTTAATGATACCATTAATCAGGTTGAAAAAGTATTAGCTAAAATGGAAAAACAACAAGCAGAAATTAATTCTTTAAAAAATCAAATTGTTCACTATCAAGATATCGAAAGAAGCCTAAATCTAGCATTAATGAATGCCCAAGAAGTAGGTGAAAACATTAGAAAAATGGCTCAAGGTGAAGCAAAAAGTATTATTGATGAAGCACATCGTAACGCTAATCGAATAGTAAATGATGCGTTAATTAGAAGTGAGAAAATTGAACTTAAAACAGATAATGCAGAAAGAAATTTAAGAATACTAAAAAAGAAATTGAGAAATATCATTGAGCATCAGTTAGATATTATAGAAGAAATAGAAGTATTAGAAGTAGAAGAGTAAATCTTCTTTTTTCATTATTATATTGAATTTTGTATATTTTTATGGTATATTAACCAATGTCAAATCAAGTGCGAAAGACGAAATAATAGGAAGTATTTAGAGAATTCCTTATTTGGTGAAAGAGGAATATATAGAATATTATTTAGATCACTTTCAAGATTGAGTTTTATGGATAAGATAAAGCCGTATATCTACGTTACAGATTTAAGTGGATAATTTTTATAATTATCAATTAAGGTGGTACCGCGATTATTCGTCCTTATGGAAGAATAGTCGTTTTTTTATGGAGGGTTTATGGAAAATATAGGTTTCAATATTACTGAATATGATATTAGAGAATATTTGAAAAAGCATAAAAATGATGTAGCCATTAAATATAAAGAAGCTATGTTTGTGAAGTACATGAGAGAACATCAAGAAATTACTCAGGAATCTTTAGAAATTTTAATGGAAAAATATAATTGGCAAGATAGTGTGGTAAATGGTATTTACTATAGAGATAGCAATGGAATTTTAAAGTCTGAGGCTCTTTCAGATTTTAATTCATACTTAGATGGTATAACGAATCTTGATATTAGTGGTATCTGTTATATTATGGTACCAGTATTATCCTATTATAGTGATTATAAGTATCATATATATAATTGGTATAAAGAGTTAAGTAATGTTAGTAGAAAATTAGAATTTGATATTAATTATGAACAAATGCAATCTGCTATTAGAAATATGAAAGGCGATTATTTAATAGCATTTGATGATAGGCATATTTATCAAGATAATGATGTTTATTTTAGGTTTAGTAAAAATGAATCTAAAAATATGATAGAAAGTTACTCTCATATCTATGGAGAGGATAATGTTAAACAAATCCGTAAAATAATAAGAGAAAGGGTGTAAATTATGTTTAAAGAATTAAGTAAAGAAAAAAATAGTGTTGTAGAAGAAAAATTAATGAATAAGTTTTTAGAGGAAGACTTATTAAATAAATCCATTGAAAAGGGAAAAGATTATTTTGTTTTTTATGATGGACCAGCTACTGCTAATGGTATGCCTGGAATTCATCATATGTTAGCTAAGCTTTTAAAAGATACTTTTTGTAAGTATAAAACGATGCAAGGCTACAAGGTACTTCGTAAAGTAGGTTGGGATACTCATGGTCTTCCAGTAGAAGTACAAGTAGAAAAAGAATTAGGCTTTAGTGGTAAAACTGATATTGAAAAATATGGTATTAAAGAATTTAATGAAAAATGTCGTGAATCTGTTTGGAAAAATGAAGCATCATTTAAAGATTTTACGAATAAAATGGGTCAATTTATTGATTTAAAAAATCCATATATTACTTATGATAATAACTATATTGAAACAGAGTGGTGGATTTTAAAGAAATTTTTTGATGAAGGGTTAATCTATGATGGACTTAAGATTTTACCATACTGTCCTAGATGTGGAACAGGACTTGCTAGTCATGAAGTTGCTCAAGGTTATAAAGAAATTAGTGTTAATACAGTAACTGTTCCTTTTAAAATGAAAGATGAAGATAATACTTATTTATTAATTTGGACAACTACTCCATGGACTTTGATTTCTAATGTTGCAGCTTGTGTAAATCCTAATGAAAAGTATGTTAAATGTTTATCAAAAGGACATAACTTCATTGTAGCTGAAAAACTTGCTAATAAAGTATTAGGTGATGAATTTGAAGTAGTAGAAGAATATTTAGGAAAAGATTTAGAATATCGTGAATATGAACAATTTTTACCATTCTTATCTGTTAATAAAAAAGCTTTTTATATAACAGTAGCCGATTATGTTACTATGGAAGATGGTACTGGTATCGTTCATATAGCTCCTGCTTTTGGACAAGATGACTATGAAGTAGGATTAAAATATGATTTACCAATGTTAAATCCGGTTGATGAAAATGGCTGTTATACAGATGGACCATGGAAGGGAAGATTAGTAGTTGATTCAGAGCTTGAAGTTGATATTATTAAATATTTAATAAGTGAAGATAAACTATTTAAGAAACAAAAAATGGTACATAACTATCCACATTGCTGGAGATGTAAAACACCACTTGTTTATTATTCAAAACCTAGTTTATATATTAAAACAACTGCTTTTAAAGATAAGATTATAGAAGCTAATAAAACAGTTAATTGGTATCCAGAATATGTTGGAGAAAAACGTTTTGGTAACTGGCTTGAAAATATGAATGATTGGGCTATTTCTAGAAATAGATATTGGGGTACTCCAATTCCATTATGGAGATGTAGTTGTGGACATGATGAAATGATAGGTTCTCGTAAAGAATTAATAGAAAAAGCAATTGAAAATATTGATGAATCAATTGAACTTCATAGACCATATGTTGATGATATTCATATTAAATGTCCAAACTGTGGAAAAGAAATGAGTCGTGTTAAAGAAGTAATGGACTGTTGGTTTGATTCTGGTTCTATGCCATTTGCTCAATATCACTATCCATTTGAAAATAAAGATTTATTTGAAAAACAATTCCCAGCTGATTTTATTAGTGAAGGAATTGATCAAACTCGTGGTTGGTTCTATTCTTTATTAGTAATTTCTACTTTTGTGAAAGGTTGTAGTCCTTATAAAAATGTGGTTGTAAACGACTTACTTTTAGATAAATTTGGACAAAAGATGCATAAATCTAAAGGAAATGCAGTTGAACCATTTAGTATTTTAGAAAAATATGGAGCAGATGCTACTAGATTTTATATGTTATATTCATCTCCTGTATGGACACCACTTAAGTTTGATGAAGATGGTATCAAAGAAGTTCAATCTAAATTCTTTAATACCTTAAAAAATACTTATACATTCTTTGAAATGTATGCAAATACAGATAAAGTTGATCCTAGAGAATTTGAAGTAGAATATGATGAGTTAGAAGAAATTGATAAATGGTTACTTTCTAAATATAATAAATTAGTAAAATATATGACTCATGCTATGAATGAATATGATTTAAATAAAGCAGTAAGATTAGTAAACAGTTTCGTAAATGAAGAATTATCTAACTGGTATATTAGACGTAATCGTAGAAGATTCTGGGGTAGTAGTCTTGATATTAGTAAGGAGGCAGTTTATAAGACAACTTATCAAGTATTAGAAGGAACTTGTAGATTAATTGCTCCAATTGTACCTTTTGTATCTGATGAAATTTATACTAATTTAACTGGTGAAGAAAGTGTTCATTTAGCTAGTTATCCAGTTTGTGATGAAGCTAAAATTAATGAGAAAATTGAACGCAGAATGGACTTAGTAAGAGATTTAATCTCACTTGGTAGAAATGCTAGAGAAGAAGCTAAAATTAAAGTAAGACAACCAATCAGTGAAGTTATTTTAGATGGTAAAAATGAAGATACTATTTCTGACTTAGTAGATTTAATTAAAGAAGAATTAAATGTAAAAGAAGTTACTTTTGCGAAAGATTTATCATTATATATGAATTTTGAAGTAAAACCTAACTTTAAGATTTGTGGTAAGATGTTTGGATCTCATATGAAAGAATTCCAAGAAAAACTTGTCTCTTTAAGTGAAGAAGATATTACTACTTTAGAAAGTAATGGTACTATCAAAATGGAAGTTGATCATGAAGAAGTAGAAGTTACTCCTGAAATGGTAGAAATTAGAGTTTCTTCTAAAGAAGGATTTAACGCAAGTCATGAAGGAAATCATTTTATTGTTTTAAATACTACTTTAACTAGTGAATTAATTAATGAAGGAATTGTACGTGAATTTATTAGTAAAGTTCAAAATTTAAGAAAGGCAAAGGATTTTGAAATTACTGATAGAATTGAAATCTACTATACTGAAAATAATGATTTTGAAAACGCTATTTCTAATTATATTGAAATAATTAAAAAAGAAACATTAGCTTTAGATATTATCAAGAAAGAATTAGATACAGAAGAAGTTAATTTAAATGGCGTAAATGTTAAATTTGATGTAGAAAGAGTAAGCAAATAACTTAGGTTCTCTGTCAACCAGTGTTGATAGGACCAAAACTAATGATAATATAATTACTATTTATGGGGACTAGAAATAGTCCTCTTTAATTGTGTTTAATAGGATTATATAATATTTTAATCAATACAATTCTAGCTTTTAAATGGTTAAACTTTTTATAACTGCAAGCAATATATTTTATCTATTTGATAATATTTAGTTTCTTCTACCTTTTTGTTTGATTATTCATGATACATGTTAGTGATATATTCTTGTTATTAATATTATTATTGACTATATTTAAATAAATTACCTTATTTATTTTGGTAAACAATTTCAGAAAGAAATTTGCTTTTTAAATTTTAAAAATTTTATTTGGCTAGGTTGCGAATATAGTCTATCGTATGATATAATACCATTCGATTGGACGGTGTGGTATTTGAAAAAAAAGATATATTTAATTAGTACCATTTTACTGATAGTAGACCAATTTGTAAAACAATTAGTGATAGCTAATATTTCTTATTCTGATACTATTTTTTTAGTTCCCAAATTCTTTTATTTAACTTATGTTAAAAATACCGGTGGAGCTTGGAGTATCTTTCAAGATAACTTTATTTTTCTACTGTGTATTAGTATAGCTGCTATTGTTTTCTTTTTTTATTATCTATCTAAGAAAGAAAGTTATTCTATCATAGAAATCATTTATTTAGGACTTTTGTTTGGTGGCGTTTTAGGAAATTTTATCGATAGATTATGCTATCACGGCGTTGTTGATTATTTAGGATTTATTTTTGGCTCTTATTATTTTCCTATTTTTAATATTGCAGATATTTCTATTGTTTGTGGGGGAATCTTATTTTTGATAGATAGTTTTGGAGGTGATAAACATGGAGTCACAAGTAGAACAAACTGATATTAGAATTGACCAATATTTAGCACAAGAATTAGATATTAGTCGTAGTAAAATTCAAAAATTAATGAAACAAGAAAAAATAACGGTAAATGGTAAAAAAGTAAACAGTAGTTATTTAGTAAAGATAGGAGATATGATAGTAGTAGATGATAATTTAGATTTTTCTATTACTGTTGATAAGGAAAATATTCCTTTAGATATTGTTTATGAAGATGACTATTTATTAGTAGTTAATAAAAAATCAGGAATGGTAGTTCATCCAGCACCAGGTAATTATCATGGTACTTTGGTAAATGCTTTATTATATCGTTTTTCTTTAAGTAATAGTGAATCTATTAGACCTGGTATTGTGCATCGTATTGATAAAGATACAAGTGGTTTATTAGTAGTAGCAAAAGATGATAAAACCCATGAATTACTAAGTGATATGATAAAAGAGAAGAAAGTAAGTAGAATTTATTATGCCTTAGTAGATGGTATTATTCAAGAAGCTAGTGCTACCATTGATGCTCCTATTGGAAGAGATACTGAAAATCGTCAAAAGATGATGGTTACTGATATTAATAGTAAAGATGCTATTACGCATTTTAAAGTGTTAAAAAGATTTATGAAAGCAAATCAAACTTTAATTGAATGTAAGCTTGATACCGGTAGAACACATCAAATACGTGTTCATATGGCTTACATTGGTTATCCTATTTATAATGATCCAGTATATGGAAAAAGAAAACAAACTACTTCTTTTGGACAATTCCTACATTCTAAAAAAATATCATTTACACACCCTATTACGGGAAAACTAATTGAAAAAGAAGTAGATTTACCAGAAGAATTTCAAAACTATTTAGATGAAATTAATATACAAGAACAATAATTTAGTATATAATTGGTGTTGGAAAGTGAGGTAAAATAATGAATGAGACAATAAATCGTAAAGATTTGATTGTAATGAAGTTACTTCATTATTTTATAACTAAAAGAAATTACAGTCCTATTATTTTACAGGGGGCTGAAGATGAAATTTGGTTAGAAAATTTAGATAGTGATTATAAAATAGTTCGTATTGTTTCTAATTATATTCATAATGATGAACAGTTGGACTTTGATTTATTTAAAACAAAAAAGATTACAGATAAGATAAAGAAAAAAACATTTTCTTTTCATATGAATGTGTTATCTATTTATACGGATTTAGGAGATAATGCTCATTTAGATAAAATTAAAAAAATGGATTGTGTTTCAGCGTATGACGAGAATGATTTAGAAAAATCATCTATTATAAAAGAACATTTTCCTGATATTTTTAAACAGTTAGAGTTTACAGAAGAGGGATTACAGTTATTTATTAAAATTACGAATGATATTAATGAAAAGAATAAAAACGAAGCAGAAAAAGCAGAAGATGTTTTTAAAAAGAAAAAGCCAACCGTTACTTATACTTTAATTCTTCTTAATGTTTTATGTTATTTAATTCCAATTTTATTTAACTGTTATGATGATATTGTGAATAGATTTTGTTTATATGGACCATTTATTCGCAAATATCATGAATTTTATCGTTTGTTTACTTGCTGCTTTTTGCATGCTAATATTATTCATTTACTACTTAACTGTTATGCCTTATATGTAATTGGTAGTCAGTTAGAAAGTTTTATGGGTAAAACAAAATATATTATTATTTATTTATTCTCAGGACTTATGGGTAGTTTAATGTCTATTACTTTTGGAGACTATGCTAGTATTGGAGCAAGTGGCGCGATATTTGGACTTATGGGTAGTTTATTATATTTTGGTTATCATTATCGTGTTTATTTAGGTACAACATTAAAAAGTCAGATTATTCCTCTTATCTTAGTGAATCTAGTCTATGGTTCTATTGTTTCAGGAATTGATAACTTTAGCCATATTGGAGGATTAATAGGTGGATTTTTAATTACTATGGCACTAGGCGTTAAATATAAAAGTAATACCAGTGAAAAAGTAAATGGAATTATAATTACTATTATTTTTAGTATTTTTATGTTGTATATGGCATTTGTGATGAAGTAGAAATTAAGTTTCTACTTTTTCTTTACTCTCTTTTTAATTTAGGGTAAAATGTTATTAGAATGAGGTGACTTTATGAAAAATAAAAATGGTTTTACTTTAATGGAAATGTTAGCAGTAGTAATTATTTTAGGAGTTATTTTAGTAATTGCGATTCCATCTGTTAACAATTTAATTAATAAAAACAGGACTAAAATGTATCAAACACATATGTCATTAGTAGATGAAAAGACTAAGATTTTTGTGGATAAGTTTAAAGGAGAATTAACTAGTACAAGTGATACTTGTTTTAAAATTAATTATCAAGATTTAGTAAAATATCATTATGTAACAGAACAAGATGTTACTTGTAAAGGAAGTATTATTTTAACGAAATCTGGAAATAGTAAAAGTTTTTCTAGAGATTATTATTTAAGCTGTAAAGATAAAAATGGAGAAGTATTAGATAATTCTTTTTTACATGATGATTCTTTCCATGATAGTAATTTAACTCCTAATAACTGTAGTAGTTTTGAAGTAAAATAATTTCTTTATTAATTCTCGGTTAGTTGAAAATAAAAATATTTCATGTTAAAATGGAAACATAGAAGGTGATAAACATGGATAAAACTACTTTATATTCTATAGAAGATTTTGATAATGGATTAGTTAATTCTATTTTAAAAGAAGTATTTATTTCTTTAAAAGAAAAAGGTTATGATCCAATTAATCAATTAGTTGGTTATTTAATGAGTGGTGATCCTGGTTATATTTCTTCTTATCAAGATGCTCGTAAAAAAATTGTTAGTGTTGATCGAAGCAAGATAATTGAGTTTCTACTAAGACAAGGATTAGGAGAAAAGAAATGAAGTATTTAGGACTTGATCTTGGAACCAAAACATTAGGACTAGCAATATCAGATCCATTAGGTATTATTGCGACTAGTTATAAAATTCTAAGACATGATGAAGATTATGATAGTTTGCTTCCTATGTTAAAAGAAGAAATTGAGAAAAATCATATTGAAGCACTTGTTTTAGGTTTTCCCAAGAATATGAATAATTCAGTTGGGGAACGTGGAGAAATTGCTTTATCATTTAAAGAAAAATTAGAAGAAGAATTTCAGTTACCTGTTTATATGCAAGATGAAAGATTAACTACTAGACAAGCAGAAAGTTTATTAATTTCTAATGATACGAGTAGAAAAAAAAGAAAAAAAGTAATTGATAGTTTAGCTGCAACGATTATTTTGCAGAGCTATTTAGATAGAAAGGAAAAATAGATATGAAAGAAAATACATTTAAAATGATGACAGAAGATGGACAAGAAATTACTTGTAATGTTTTATTTACATTTGATAGTGAGGAAACTAAGAAAAGTTATATAGCTTATACAGACAATACTTATGAAGCTGATGGTAGTATTAAAGCTTATGCAGCAGTATACCACCCAGAGGATTTAAATAAAGGATTTGAACCTATTGAAACAGAAAAAGAATGGAAAGTAGTAGAAACTATTCTACAAACAATTCAAGAGGAAGTTCGCAATAAGATGAATCAGAATAATGCTGATAACACAGATAATAGTGATAATAGCGAAGGAAATAATAACGAGTAATACTCGTTATTATTTGAATTATTATGAAGAAGTTTAGTAATATTGCTCTTGGAATATTAATAATGACTACAGTGATTATTGTAGGAGTTTGTGTGTTTTATAACTATTCACTTTTACCAGTTAGTAACTCAAATGATATTGTTGAAATTGAAATTCCTAAACATACTACTACAAAAGGAATTGCTAACATTTTAAAAGAAAATCAGTTAATTCGAGATGAAAGAATTTTCTTAATCTATGTAAAATTTATGAAAGTAAATGATATGAAAGCTGGTTATTATGATATTCCTAAAAATACAGGAGTGAAAAATATTGTTTCATTGTTACGAGAAGGTTCTAAGAAAAATCCAAATGAAATAGAAATTACCTTTAAAGAAGGAATTACGATGCGTGATATTGCAAAGGTGATTTCAGAAAAAACTAATAATACTTATGATTCTGTTATTGAAAAAGCTAATGATACTACTTATATTGATTCTTTAATTCAAAAATATTGGTTTATAACAGAAGAAGTAAAAAATGATAGCATTTACTATAAATTAGAAGGTTATTTATTTCCAGATACTTATCGTTTTAATAGTAGTGATGTAAGTGTTGAGGAAATCTTTAATAAAATGATTCAGGAAATGGACAAAGTGTTAACACCATTTAAAACAGATATGGAAAAAAATAATTTATCTATTCATAAATTATTAACACTTGCTAGTATGGTTGAAAAAGAAGCAGCTACTGAAGATGTGCGTAGTAAAGTAGCTAGTGTTTTCATAAATCGTTTAAATAGTAATATGAGTTTGGGTAGTGATGTTACTACACGTTATGCTTTTAAGATAGATAATCCAAAACAAGTATTAACAAAAGTACAGTATAACACTAGAAATCCTTATAATACAAGGGTAACAGATGGTAGTATGAATGGTAAACTTCCGATTGGACCAATCTGTACTTTATCAGAATCTAGTATAAAAGCAAGTATTTATGCTGATAACACAAATTATCTTTATTTTATTGCAAATATTCAAACACTAGAAACATTCTTCTATAGTAATATTAATGAATTTAATACGAAAAAGAATGAACTTCAAAGTGTGAATGGGGGATTTTAAAAATTATGAATACAACAGTTTATGCTGATATTAGAGAAATGAAAAAATATGCACTTGATAACAAAGTGCCTATTATGCAAGATGATGGAATTGATTTTTTAACTACTTTTGTAGTGAAACATCAAATTAACAGTGTATTAGAAATAGGAACAGCTATTGGGTATTCTGCTATTATGATGGCATTATCTAATCCAAATCTAAAAATAACGACTATTGAAAGGGATAGAGAACGCTATTTAGAAGCTGTTAAAAATGTAAAAAAGTTTGGGCTTGAAAATAGAATTACTTTAGTTTTTCATGATGCATTAGAAGCCAATATTGAAGGGTGCTTTGATATGATATTTATCGATGCAGCAAAGGGACAAAATATTAATTTCTTTGAAAAGTATGAACTAAATTTAAAAAGTGATGGTTATATTATTACCGATAATATGAATTTTCATGGCTTAGTAGATAAAGTAGATGCCGAAATTGAAAGTAGAAATCTACGTGCTTTGGTTCGTAAGATTAGAGCTTATAGAACTTATTTATTAAATCATCAAGGCTATAATGTGGAACTTTTAGATATTGGTGATGGTATAGCCGTTGCTTCTAAGAAGTAATAAAAAATGATTTTTCTATTAAAATAAACACTCTTATGGTATAATAAGGGTGTTTTTAAGTAGAGGTGGTACTGTGGAGTTAGTAGTAATTCCTAATAGTGTAGATGAAATTTCTTTTTATCAAGAAGAGGGAAGTAAGTATTTTATTTTAGGACTAGAAAATTACTGTATTAATTATCCTAGTGTAAGTTTAGAAAAAATAAAAGAATTAAGTAGTAAGTATTCTTTGTTTATCAGTATTAATAAAAATATTTTTAATAGTGAGTTATCTGATTTAAAGGAAAAATTACTAGAATTATCGCATCTATCTATTATGGGTATTTTATTTTATGATTTAGGAGTATTAAATATCGTAAGAGAAAATAATATTCCGGTTGATTTAGTATGGCATCAAACCCATATGGTTACTAATTATAATACCTGTAACTTTTATTATGAAAAGGGAGTAAAGTTTGGCTTTTTAGCAAACGAAATAACCTTAGAAGAAATACTGGAGATTAAAAAGCGTACTAATATGAAATTAATGGTAGAATGTTTTGGTTACCCTATTATGTCTCATTCTAGAAGAATGCTTCTTACTAATTACTTTAAATCGATTGGCAAAGAAAAAGAAGATAGAGTTTATCATTTAGAGAATATGAATGAAGATTATTTATTAAAAGAATCTAAAGATGGTGCTTCTATTTTATATGGAAAACTAATAAATGGAGTAAAGCCTTTATTTGATTTAGTGGAAAATAATATAGACTATGCTGTTTTAGATATGCAAGAAGTAGAAAAAGAAATAGGAAAGAAAGTATTAAGTACATATAGTGATATCATTAAAAATCATTCATTTATTACGATAAAGGAAAAAAGTAGTATTATAGATGAGATGAACGATTTAATAGGAGATAATACCAACTTCTTTTATAAAAAAACCATTTATAAAGTAAAGAAAGGTGATAAATAATGAACATTAAGAATTTAAAAGTAGTAGCAGCAGGTCTTTGTTTAGGAGCAACTTTATTGACGGGGTGTAGTAATAAAATCCCTCATATTAGTAGTGATTTAACGATAGAAGATAATAAGGTAGAAGGTAACATTTCTTATCAAGATTTAGATAAGTATGCAGAAATAATTAAATTTGAACAAGATGGTAAAGAAAATGTAATGCTTTGCCTTAAAAATGAATATTTTTACAACCTCAACACTAATTATACTATTTATGATTTAATGTCTGGTACCTCTATAATTAAATATACAAAAGAAGATGATAAAGATGAAGTTACTTATTCACTAGGTGAATCTCTACCACTAAAAGAAGAATTACCATTTACACCTTATTTAGTCACTGAAGATTTTATAAAGAATGAATATACAGTTGAAGAAGTAATTGAATTCTTTAATGAAAAGGTAAAACCTAGCCTAGCTAGTCAAGAAAAAGAGTTGGTAAAATGAGAAAAAAAATAGAATTATTATCACCGGCTGGAGACTTAGAGCGTCTTAAAATTGCCCTACTTTATGGAGCTGATGCTGTTTATATTGGTGGTAGAGAGTATAGTCTAAGAGCAAATGCTACTAATTTTAGTATAGAAGAAATAAAAGAAGCTTGTAGTTTTGCCCATAAACTTGGAAAAAAAGTATACCAAACAGTAAATATCGTTTTTCATAATGAAGATATAGCTGGTATTTATGATTATTTAAAAGAAGCAGTTGATGCTGGAATTGATGCTTTTATTGTATCGGATCCTTTCATTATTTCTTATATTAAAAAAAATTTTCCTCTAGTAGAAGTCCATGTTAGTACTCAAAACTCTACTACGAATGTTGAAACCGTTAAGTTTTTCCAAAAAGAGGGAGTAACTAGAGTAGTACCAGCTAGAGAACTTTCTAAAGAAGAAATTAGAGAATTAGTAGCAACAGGGTGTGACATTGAAGTATTTATTCATGGCGCTATGTGTACTTTCTTTAGTGGAAGATGTACTTTATCAAATTATGTAACTATGCGTGATTCTAATCGTGGTGGTTGTAGTCAAGTTTGTAGATTTGTGTTTAATATAGATTCTAATGATGAACATAAATTTACCATGGCTACTAAAGATTTAAATATGGCAGAACACATTAAAGAACTAATAGATATTGGAGTAGCTAGTCTAAAAGTAGAAGGTAGAATGAGAAGCCATTATTATTTAGCTACTGTGATATCAAGTTACCGTAAAATTATTGATGCCTGTTATAATGGTACTTTAACAGATGAATTTTTAATAGAACAAGAAAAAGTCTTATCACGAGTAGCTAATCGTGAAACAAGTACCCATTATTTTGATCATTTAGCAAATGAATTTGATCAATATTATACAGGTAGACAAGAGTTATCTAATCAAGATTATTTAGCTTATGTACTTTCTTATGATAAAGATACCCATATGGTAACACTATCTGAAAGAAATTATTTTGAACCTGGTACAAGTGCTCAAATATTTATGCCAAGTGGTAAAGTAATATCTTTTACCATTGATAAAATTTATGATGAAAAGGGAAATGTCTTAGAAAAAGCTTGTCATCCAGAAGAAATATTAAAAATAAAAGTTTTAGAAGAAGTAGAAGAACATTCTATGATGCGTATTAAAGTAAACTAAAAAACCACTGAAATACTATCAGTGATTTTTTCTTTTATCTTCCACAACTACTACCAGAACTACCTGCTCCCCAGAATAAGAAGAAAATAACGAAAATTACTATAATAATTGCCCAAATCCAACTTGAGTTATTATTGTTGTCACCATAAATAGGTTGTGGATAAGCATACATTGGGTATTGATATCCGTACATATTTTCTAGTCTCCTTTCAGTATATTATATTATTATTCGAATAGGAGCAATATAATAAATACCTATTTTTAGGAAAAAACTTATATTTTATGAAGAATATCACCATTTGGACAACGATTTCCCCAAGCATCAATTAACTGTTTATTCTTACTAATACAGATAATTTCGCAGTGATTAGGACACTTATTACACTCGATACCTCTTGTTTCAAAATCATCATCGGTAATTGAAAAATTAAAGTTTGTTTTAATAGGTGCTTGTTTAGATAAAATAGCTACTCCTAAAGCACCCATTAAATGTCCATTTTCATCCACAATAATATCAGTTTTTAATTCTTCTTCAAAAGCTTTTTTCACACCAATATTTTTACTTACTCCTCCTTGAAAGATAATAGGAGTTTTTATTTTTTTACCTTTTCCTACATTGTTTAAATAATTAGATACTACACTTTTACATAATCCCGCAATAATATCTTCTTTTTTATAGCCCATTTGTAATTTATGAACTAAATCACTTTCAGCAAAAACGGTACATCTAGCCGCAATTTTAGTTGGCTTTTTACTAGTTAAAGCAATACTACCAAAGTCTTTTACATCAACTCCTAGACGAGCTGCTTGACTAGATAAAAAGGCACCTGTTCCAGCAGCACATAAAGTATTCATAGCATAATCCACTACGATTTTATTTTCAATTAAAATAATCTTAGAATCCTGTCCGCCAATCTCAAAAATTGTTTTTACATTTGGGTATAAAGATAGTGTTCCAATTGCATGGGCAGTAATTTCATTTTTAATTACATTTGCATTTAACATAGTACCAATTAACTTTCTAGCAGAGCCTGTTGTTCCTACACCAATGACATGGATTTTATCTTTATCTATTTCACTTTCTAAATTATGAATTAGTGTTTTAACTGCTTCTATAGGATTTCCTTTTGTCCAAATATAGCTGCTTGCGATAATATGATTATTATCATCAATAATAACGCCTTTTGTAGAAATAGAACCAATATCAATTCCTAAATATGCATTCATTTTAAGTCTCCTTTCTTGATTTTTAACATATCATAAAAAGCTTCTAGTCTTGTTTTAATACCAGCTTCACTTGTCTGTGAATCAAAGGAAAAGAAAATAATAGGCATTTTTCCATCTTGACATACTTTTCGAATAATCGGAATTGCTCCAATTTCAGGAGTGCAGCCAAATGGTTTTGTATGAATAATACCATCATAACCTTCATCAATTAAATATTTACTTCGGTAAACATTATCCATACCATCTGCACCTAGTGTATATTTACAGTATTTACTAATATAGCGAAGGTATTTTTTCGTTCTAAATCTTTTTTGATAAAGTAGATAGCTAGCATTTGTGAATCTTTTAATTTCAATATTCATACTTGCTAGTTCTTTTTCTAGGAAATAATTAGAAAAAGGTTCCATGGCAGTATAAAGTTCTCCAATAAAACCAACTTTTAAACAGTTACTAGGTTTATTTATTTTTAATTTTCTAAATTTCTTTTTATACTGAAAATAGCGCTTTGAAAGTGATAGGTAACCTTTACACTCATCAAAGCTATTTAACATTTCTTTCTTTAAATTTAAAAAGCTATTTTTTTCTACTTCAAATCCAATATTTTTTCTGATATATTCATCGATATTATCCATATAACGGATCATTAAAATAGTAAGGGGAATATAGTAAATCATTTTAAATAGAGAGATTTTATGATCTATTTTTTTAAATGTTTGATAAAGACTTCTTGGCGTCATTTTATCTTGGTTTACTAAAGTATACATTTCAAATTGATAGCCTAAATCCTTTAGTATTTTTTCTTGTACTTCAGGGTAATAACCATATCTACAACCACCACCAGCTTGAATTAAGACATTAGCACCATTTTCTAGAGATTCAATAAAGTTACCTAAATTATATTTAAAAGGAACACAGACAAAATCAGGAGAATATTTACTTCCTAGTTCTATCGTTTTTTTAGTAATGGGAGGAGCTGTTATTACTTTACATTTTGTGAGTTTCGTTAATAGAAAGTGAATAGGAATATGGTAATCTCCTAGATGAGGAAAACTAATTATTTTCTCTTTCGTCATGATTTTTTCTCCTTTCTTCTAGTATGTCTATAAAACTTTCAATCCTAGTTAATAGTCCAGTATCAGAATTTGCTTCATCAATAATAAGATTCGTAATTGGAATTTTAACATTTCTTAAAATCATTTCATTACTTAAGGAATCAGGTCCACATGGAAAAGAAGTAATTAAAATAATGCCGTCTACTAGTTCTTGATAATGACTAATTGCTCCAATGATTTCTTTGTTGTAAGTCCAATAGTTTTTAGGACTTATTTTTTTTACTTCCTGTTCTAAATATTTCGTATCATATTTATCAGAATAAATGATTTCTATATCATTTTTTTCTAAAACATTTTCTATTTGTTTTCCAATAAATTCATCATGTAAGTTATAAGGGTGACCTGCTAATAATATTTTAATTTTATTACTACTAGCAATAATTGATTTTTGTTTCGATATTTCTCTTTCTTTTAACATTTTTTCTTTTTCTTTTGCTATATGATAAGCAGATACAATTTTACGATAACTAAATCCTAGTGATAATCCCATTGTGACAAAAGCATATAGTTCATCTTCTTTGTGTTCAACATCAACGTTATAGTTGATTAATTTTTTATCAAAGATATTATTCACAAGATCATATAGAGCAGAAAAGTTTGTACATAGTTTTTCATGCTTTTTGATACATTTTAGTCTAGGTACTAAAATATAATCACATTTATCAATTAGATAATAAACATGACCCATATAGATTTTCATAGCCATACAGGATTCATCTAGACTAAATTTAATTCCATCTTCTAGTATTTTTTTACTAGTATTAGGACTAACTATTATTTCACACCCTAATTCTTCAAAAAAAGAAGTCCATAATTCACTATATTTATAGTATAGTAATGCTTTCGGTATACCAATCGTTATTTTATTCATATCATCATCTCACTAAATTTTATGAAAATAATTTTGTTTCATTAAGAAAAAGAAAAGTTAAAATTCGACAAATTTAGAAAAGTTTTCTGAATAATATTAAAGATAATTTAAAATTTTATATCTATTTCTTAATTACGACAACAGTGTTGTCGTAATTAAGTTGGTTACATTACTAGAATTAATAAAAATAGAAAAAAATTTATAATTTGTATGTTTAAGTTTATCTAGATAAGTATTAAAGTCAATTTCAAAAATTCTCTAAGTGAAAATTTAAAATTAACTTTAAATTTACCTTCAATTCTTAAAATTGGTCATTTTACAGGCTACTTTTTATTTGCTATTATGTGACCGAGGAGGTGAAAAAATGACTAAAGAAAAAGAAGAAGAAAAGAAATTCTATACTGCTAAATATGATCGTGTATTTAAAACTATTTTCTGTAATGAAGATGATCCTACACTTTTAAAAGAGTTACTAGAAAGAATATTAAAACAAAAAATAGAATCTATTGAATTCTTAAGAAGTGAATTACCTGTAGTTAGTACAGATGATAAATCTAAAACAGTTGATGTACTTGTGAAAGTAGATAATGAATATTTACATATTGAATTAAACTGTAATTATAAAAATTATCTACATACTAGAAACTTTATCTATTTTACGAATATTTATTCTAGGAAATCAGTTCGTGGTGATACATATGATTTTGCTACTAAATTCATACATATTGATTTCACTTATGGATTAAGTAAAGATATCGATGATGTAACTTATTATTATGTCATGAATGATAAGAATAAAAAGTATATTGATAACTTTGAAATTCTCGAATACAATATGGACAAAATCACTAATTATTGGTACAATTCAGATGTAGACAAGGTTAATAAATATAAACATTTAATTATGTTAGATTTAGAGAAAAATGACCTTGATGAAATGTCGAATGGGGATGATTTTGTGGAAGCATATGAAGATAAAGTAACAGATTTAAATAATCAAGAAACATTCAGAAGTTTTATGACTTATGAAGAAGATCAAAGATTAATCCAGAATACTGAGAAGAAGATGGCTTATGATGAAGGAATTTCTCAAGGAATTTCTCAGGGAATTGAGCAAGAAAAATTAGAAATAGCTAAAAATATGTTAGCAAAAAAGATGGACATTTCTACTGTTTCTGAATTAACTGGACTTGATACTACTACTTTAGAAAAATTATCAAAAGAAATTTAAATGTGATTACTATTTTCTGTTAAAGAAACTAATTTTAGAAATTTGTTTCTTTTTCAGTTTTATAAATCATTTGTAAGGAGGGAAGAAAATGGTTGCCAAAGTATTAGTAGAACTATCGAATAAAAATATTGATAAGACATTTGATTATATTGTACCAGACTTATTTTCCTCCAAGGTTAAAGTGGGTGTTCGTGTAACAGTACCATTTGCTCATCAAATTTTAGAAGGATTTGTATTAGAAATACGTGATGATAGTAGTTTTTCAGATTTAAAAGAAATTATTGATGTAGTAGATACCGATATTATTTTAAATCCAGAATTATTAGAATTAGGAAAGTATATTGCTAGTATCACACTATCTACTTTAATATCTAGTTATCAAGTAATGTTACCTAAGGCTTTAAAAGCAAAAAACGGTGTAACAGTTTCTAAAAAGATGAATGCCTATTTAGTATTAAATAATAGTAATATAGAAGTAACAAATCCTAAGCAAAAAGAAATTATTGACCTTATTCAAAAAAAAGGTAAAGTTTTAAAAAAAGAAGCAAGTTTAATTTCTACTAGTAGCTTAAAAACTTTATTAAAAAATAATATTTTAAAAGAAATTCAAGAAGAAGTATATCGTATGAATCATGAAGATACTGTTACTAAGAAATATCCACTTACACCATTACAGCAAGAAGCAGTTTCAAAAGTTTTAGATAAAAAAAATACAGATACAGTCTTTTTAATTCATGGTGTTACTGGTAGTGGAAAAACAGAAGTCTATATGGAAATTATAGAAAAACTGTTACTAGAAGAAAAAGAAAGTATTGTGTTAGTACCAGAAATTTCTTTAACCGAACAAATTGTTTCTAGATTTCAAAAAAGATTTTCTAATAATATAGCGATTTTACATAGTAGACTTAGTGATGGAGAAAAGTATGATGAATGGAGAAGAATTGCTAGAGGAGAAGTAAAAATCGTAATCGGTGCTAGAAGTGCGATATTTGCTCCTCTTAAAAATATAGGTGTAATTATCATTGATGAAGAACATACAGATAGTTATAAACAAGATAGTTGTAATCCTAAATACCATGCTTTAGATATTGCTAAATGGAGAAGTAATTACCACAAATGTCCTGTTGTACTTGGTAGTGCTACTCCTACACTTGAAACATATGCAAGAGCTAAGAAAAATGTATATGAGTTAATTGAGTTAAAAGAAAGAGTTAACCATAAAAAGATGCCTGATATTCAAATTGTTGATATGAATCAAGAAGTTAAGAAAAATAGAAGTAATTTTTCTAGTATTTTAATTCAAAATATGAATGAAGTCTTTGAAAGAGGAGAACAAGTTATCTTGCTTCTTAATAGAAGAGGGTATTCTTCTTTTGTTTCTTGTAAAAACTGTGGATATACAGAAAAGTGTCCTAACTGTGATATTACCTTAACTTATCATAAAAGTAGTAATACTTTAAGATGTCATTATTGTGGTTATGGTACGAATTTGAAAAAAGTTTGTCCTGAGTGTGGAGAAGAAGCAATTACTGCTCTTGGTATTGGAACGGAAAAAATAGAGGAACAGTTATTAGAACTATTTCCTAATAAAAAAGTAATTCGAATGGATTTTGATACTACTAGTAAGAAAGGTAGTCATGAAAAAATCATTAAAAGTTTTGCTGATGGTGAGTATGATATTTTATTAGGAACACAGATGGTAGCAAAAGGCTTGGATTTTCCAAATGTAACTTTGGTAGGCGTGATTAATGCCGATACTAGTTTAAATATTCCAGATTTTAGAAGTAGTGAAGTAACCTTTCAATTACTATGTCAAGTAGCTGGAAGAAGTGGTCGTGGTGAAAAAGAAGGAAAAGTTATCATTCAAACCTTTAATCCAGATCATTACGCTATTCGTTATGCTAAAAATCATGATTATATAGGCTTCTTTACACAAGAAATGTCTATTAGACGTAAACTAGGGTATCCACCTTACTATTACTTGACAGTTCTTAGAATTATGAGTAAATCTTATGATGATGCCAAAGAAGTAAGTGGAAAAGTAGCAGCCTATCTAGAAAAAAATCTACCTAATACTATTCTATTAGGACCTAGTATTGCTAGTGTATTCCGTATTAATAATATTTATCGTTTTCAAATTGTTTTAAAATATAAAAAAGAAGATAATTTATATAATACTTTAAATCAGTTAATTGAACATTATAAAACCAATTCTAAAATAAAAATAGATATTGATTTTAATCCAATTCATATTTAGAGTAATATAAGTAAAAATTGCCATACTAGTAATGGTGATTTTTTTATGATAACTTCTTATACGATTCAAACTCAAAATGACGAAGAAATACTAATTTTGTATCTAGATTATTCTACTGAATTTGGAATAGATTTAAAAAATTTTCATATTCATGATAATATGAAAAAAATAATTAAAAACTTTATTACTAAGAATCACATTAAATTTAATGGTGAAAAAGTATTCTTATCTGTAGGTGGTATTTTATTAGCAGTTATGTTATTAACAGAAAATACTAGTACCTATGATGAAGCTAAACTTACTTATGTAAATCATCATATTATACCAAACTTAGAAATTGGTACTTTAGTAGATAATACTAGAAATAGTTTAGAAATAAAAGAGTCTACTTCTGTAGATGAAAGTAATAATCAGGAAAATACTACTAGTAATGAAATGAATTCTATAAAAGTAGATTCTAAAAAACAGGAAACTAATTCTAATAATAAAATAGAGGAAAAAGAAACAACTGTTTCTGAACCAAAGCCATCTTCTAAAGAGGAGCCCATATCTAAACAAGAAGATACTTCTTCTAAACAAGTAACGATATATCGTAGTAATGGTAATGTAGTAAGTATTGATTTAGAAGAATATTTAATCGGTGTAGTAGGAGCAGAAATGCCAGCATCTTTTCAAATGGAAGCCTTAAAAGCTCAAGCAGTAGTTGCTCGTACTTATGCTCTTAAGTTATTAGCATCAGGAAAAAAATTAACTGATACAGTATCTACTCAAGTTTATAAAGATAATAATGAATTAAAAAAATTATGGGGTAATTCATATTCTACATATTATCAGAAAATAAAAGAAGCAGTTACTTCTACCAAAGGTGTTTCAGTATACTATCAAGGTAATTATATTAATGCGCTATACCATTCTACTAGTAATGGTAAAACAGAAGATGCTAGTATGGTATGGGGTAATAGTGTTCCTTATTTAAAAAGTGTTGATAGTAAGTGGGATATTCAAGCATCTTCTTATTTAAGAGAAATTAAAGAAGATTTTACGAATGTATTAAATTTATTAGGTATTTCTAATGGTACCAATATTCAATTTGAAATTATAAGTCGTGATGAAAGTGGCAGAGTAGAAAAAATAAAAGTAGGAGATAAAATATTTGATGGGGTTACTTTTAGAAATTTATTAAAACTTCGTTCTACTGATTTTTCTATTATGGTTATTAATAATCAAGTTAGTATTACGACAAAAGGTTATGGACATGGAGTAGGACTTAGTCAATATGGCGCTAATGGTATGGCACAAGAAGGGTATACTTATAAAGAAATTTTAAAACATTATTATACAGGGGTAGAAGTTTACTAAACTTAATTATTCTATAGTTTTAAAAAAGAATATAAATTTTTCCATTCTTTTGATATAATAAAAGTGTTTTAAGATGGGAAGATGTATATGAAAAAGAAACTTATCATAATTGGTAGCGTTTTATTATTTTTAATATTAGTAATATTTTTCTGTTATCAGAACGATAATATTCGTTTTAAAATATCGTATGGATATATTAACTATATTGAATATAATAATGGAAAAAAAATAAAAGTAGATATTCCTTTTGATAATAAGATTCATTATTTAAACGAAAAAGAGGTAATAGAGTTTCTAACAAGTGGTACAGGCCTTATTTATTTTGGTTATAATACTTGTCCTTGGTGTCGTAATAGTGTTCCTATTTTAATAGAAGCAGCAAAAGAAAATAACTTAGATACCATTTATTATGCTGATGTACATAAATTAAACATTAAGTCTATTAGGAAAGAATTATATGGAAAACTAGATTCTTATTTAGAAGAAAATGATGAAGGAAATAAAGTATTAGGGGTACCTCATATTTTTAGTGTAAAAAATGGTAAGATATTAGGTAATCATGTAGGGACTGTTGATAGTTATCATAATCCTTATAAAAAGATGACAGAAGAAGAAAAAAAAGAACTTCTTACTATATATAAAGATTTAATAATGGAGATGAATAAAGATGAGTAAATTAAAAATATTATTTATGGGTACACCAGACTTTAGTGTAAATGTATTAAAGGGGCTTATTGAAAATTATGATGTGATAGGGGTAGTAACACAGCCTGATAAAGAAGTAGGAAGAAAACATGAAATTAAGTTTTCTCCTGTCAAAGAAGTAGCACTTAATAATGATATTCGTGTTTTTCAACCTATTAAAATAAAAGAAGATTATCAAGAATTATTAAAGTTACCAGTCGATATGATAGTAACTTGCGCTTATGGACAAATGATACCAAAAGCACTTCTTGATTTTCCAAAGTATGGTTGCATTAATGTTCATGCTTCTTTACTTCCAAAACTAAGAGGGGGTGCTCCTATTCATAAAGCTATTATCAATAATTATGCTAGAACAGGAGTAACTATTATGTATATGGTGGAAAAAATGGATGCTGGAGATATTATTTCTCAGATTGATACTCCAATTTTACCTAGTGATAATGTGGGAACACTTCATGATAGACTAAGTGAAATAGGTACTAAGTTATTATTAGATACCATTCCTAATATCGTTAGTGGTAATATTAATCCAGTGAAACAGAATGAAGAAGAAGTAACTTATGCTTATAATATTTCTAGAGAAGAAGAAAAAATAGATTTTAGTAAGAGTACAATCGATATTTTTAATCAAATTAGAGGTCTTAATCCATGGCCTGGTGCTTATACTATTTTAGATGGCGTGATTGTGAAAATTTATAATGCTAGAATAAGTGATAGTTTTTTCACAACAAGAAAAGATGGAGAAATTGGTAAGGTTTATTCTGATGGTATTGGGGTTAGTACACATGATGGAGAAATTATTATTACAGAATTACAGTTTGCTGGTAAAAGAAAGATGAGTGTAAAAGAATATTTTAATGGTGTAGATAAAGAATCTTTAATTGGTAAGGTGTTTGAGTAATGAAAAAAGAAGAAGTAAAGGAAATTCTAAAAAAGTGTTTTGGCAAAGAAAAAGATGATAGATATCATGCAATCGCTATGTTAACTATTTATGGTATTTTTATTCTTATTCTAGTTTTAGTAATTAGATTAGGTGGAACTAATTCTTCTAATATGGTAAGTAATCCTACTACTAGTCCAACTACAACGCCAACTGCTTCTGGTACTACATCTCCTACTAATAATGGTACTATTTCAAGTACCACATCAAATGGTAACAATGATATTAATTATAGTTATTCTTATACAATTACTTATAATGGAGTAAGTGAAGTATATTTAGGAAAAAAGATAGATGATAAAGAAAAGTTTACTTTAGTAAAAGATGGCACTACTACGAATTATGCCATTTTAGATGATAATTATCTGATTTTAGAAAATGGTATTTATCATATTACGGAAATCCCTAGTAGATTATTTAAATATTGTGATGCTGAAAAAATTTTAACTTTGATAGAAAATGAAATACCAACTGAAAATAATGGTGTTACTAAATATTCAGTTAGTAGTCATAACATTGCATCTAGTTTTCATGAGAGTTTAAGTATTGATAGTGAAAAAACTAATTCAATTCAATTAGTAGTTTCTAATGATACTTTAAAGAGTATTGATTTAGATCTTAGTAATTATTTATCTTCTTTAGAAGGAGTTAGTATTACTTTAACGATTCATATGGAATTTGCTGATATTGGTACTACTAGTGATTTTGATATTAAAGTATCTTAAAAAGCAAAGAATTTCTAGGTTCTTTGCTTTTCTGTATATGGTTTCTTAATATTAGATCTACCAATTAAGTAGTCTACTGTTGTTTCATAATAATCGGCTAATAAATTTAGTTTATCGATAGGAATTAACCTAATTCCAAGTTCATATTTAGAATACTGTTGTTGAGTGGTATGCAATATGTCTGCCACTTCTTTTTGTGTTAAATCATAGTCTTCTCTTAAATCTTTTAATCTACTTATATTCATAATATCACCCAGCTATATTTTTTCATATAATCATTTTGAAACATTGACACTACATCTCATTGAGTGTAAAATGTAATTAGAATAGAACAAAGTTAACCATGTGTATATCAAAAATACATTTCATGATTAAAAATTAACATTTGGGGAAAACTAAGGTAGTATGG
>ERZ791884.734-NODE-734-length-29521-cov-3.625501_pt1 | contig 29521 bp, 31 predicted proteins | sample MGYA00509941_ERZ791884 | MGnify/ENA primary metagenome ERZ791884 (study PRJEB30046, sample SAMN00792095) | human gut metagenome | study: EMG produced TPA metagenomics assembly of the A metagenome-wide association study of gut microbiota in type 2... | reverse complement strand
CGTGTGGAACAGCCTGTGGAGCAGCAGACAAACCAGAGGAGAAACCGGCAGCGTGTGGAACAGCCTGTGGAGCAGCAGACAAACCAGAGGAGAAACCGGCAGCGTGCGGAACAGCTTGTGGTGCATCTGATAAATAAGAAAGATTAGGAAAGAAGGGCAGGATAGGATGAGTCAGTATTTTTCGTTTCAATGGCATATTACAGATGAGTGTGACCAGCGTTGTAAACATTGTTATATTTTTTCGGGAGACGGATGTAAGGAATTAAAAAGCATGACATTCGGCCAGATGCGTGAAGTGGTAGCAAATTGCGAAGACTTCTGCAAGGTTTATAACCGGGTACCATATTTTTATATCACCGGAGGAGATCCTATCCTTCACCCGGATTTCTGGAAGCTGCTGGTATTGCTGAAAAGCAAAAATATTCCATTTACATTAATGGGAAATCCTTTTCATTTAAATGATGAAATCTGCAGAATGTTAAAGGTGTGCGGCTGCGAGAAATACCAGATGTCTTTGGATGGAATGCAAAAGACACACGACTGGTTCCGCAAACCGGGCAGCTTTGACTTGACACTGGAAAAGGTTGGCTGCCTTAACCGGGCAGGAATCAAAAGCATTATTATGAGCACCGTATCAAAGACTAATTTAAAGGAAATTCCGGATATTATTGATGCGGTAGTAAAAGCGAAAGTTAAGGTATATGCATTTTCCCGCTATGTCTCAACTGGCGGAGAGGTAGACAGCAATCTGACTCCACAGGAGTATAGAGATTTACTGGAAATCTGTGATGCGAAATATAAAGCATATGAGGCGGCGGGATGTGAGACCTATTTTAATAGAAAAGACCATCTGTGGACATTATACGAATATGAAAACGGTCAGTTCAAATTGCCACAGAATGCAGTGGACGGAATGATTTATGGAGGCTGCAACTGTGGAAACTGTCATATTACAATATCTTCAAACGGAGATGTGATGGCATGCAGAAGAGTGATGGACAGCAAGGTGGCAAATATATTCGAAGACCGGCTGGCAGATGTCTGGCTCTGCCAGATGGAGAAATACCGGGACTATGATAAATTTGTAAAATGCAGTAAATGCGAACTGAAAGCATGGTGCAGAGGCTGTCCGGCTGTTGCAAACGGAGCAGCTGGAAATTTCTATGGAGCAGATCCACAGTGCTGGAAGACAAGAAATGAGATTACCGGGGAGGTGCTATCATGTTAATGGATATCATCAAATCGTGATAATAAAATAGAGGTGACAGAAAATGGATTTGGCAACATGTTTAAAGAAAATGCAGTTAGTAGGTGTGCTGGCATTTGCAACGGTGGATACAGATGGAGCACCACAGATTCGAAATATCAGTGCGATACATTATGAAGAAGATGCAATTTACTTTTTTACAGCAAGAGGGAAAAATTTCTGCAGGGAGCTTCAACAGGATGGCAGAGTGCAGATTCTTTGTTATACCAGATATAAGGAAATGATTCGGATGTCCGGAAAAGCTTATGCAGTGGCGGAGAGCGAACAGGAAAAATTGCGGGATATTATTTTTGAAGAACAGCCTTATCTTGGCAATGTATATCCGGGCGATACCAGAAATATCGGAATTGTTTTCTGCATCGACAGAGCAGAAATAGAATATTTTAATCTGGGTGTTAATCCCATATTCCGGGAGACATATCAATTGGGAAATGCTGGGATATTACATAACGGATGCCTGCATCGGATGTGGTACCTGTCAGAGCAGTTGTCCGCAACGCTGTATCACAGAAGGCGAGCCATTTACAATACAGCAGAATCATTGCTTGCACTGCGGAAGCTGTTATGAAAATTGTCCGGTGCAGGCAATTGAAAGAAGAGGATAGCATGAATCAGTCAGAGAGAAGACGTTATTTAATCGAAAGATTGTTAGAAGAGCGGAAGGGATATTGGAAAGAAGATAAGACCATGCAGATTCCAGCCGGAAAAGAAGAACAGAAAACACTGCTCCGGTCACTGATGAATGTCAGAATGCCATCTGCTATAGATGAAGAGTTTTTGCACATACAGGATGCTTATTTGCAGCAGGCAAATGCCGAAAAGGGAATCGTGACATTTTCTGAAATGGAAGAATTAGAGCCGGAGCTTTATCTTTACAAGGGAGACATTACGAGACTTAAGGTGGGTGCCATTGTAAATGCTGCCAACAGCGGAATGACAGGCTGTTACCAGCCCTGCCATAACTGCATTGACAACTGTATCCATACTTATGCGGGAGTCCAGCTGCGGTTAGCATGTGCGAAGCTGATGCAAAGACAGGGACATGAAGAACCAACCGGTCAGGCGAAGCTTACATCTGCCTATAATCTTCCCTGTGAATATGTGATTCACACAGTAGGACCGATTGTAAGTGGCAGGCTTACAAAGAAACATGAGGAACTTCTTCCTTCCTGCTATCAGTCCTGTCTGGAAGCAGCCGATGAAAAGAACTTAGAGTCCATTGCCTTCTGTTGCATTTCTACCGGTGTATTTATGTTTCCAAATGAGCGGGCGGCTGAGATTGCAGTGGAAATGGTGAAAGCATATAAAAAGAGAACCGGAAGCCGGATAAAAGTAGTCTTTAATGTTTTTAAGAATTATGATGAAGCGTTTTACAGAGACCTGTTGTAAGTGAGAAAAATTAAGTTAAGGAGTACACATGAAAATAACGTTTGAAAACTTCCTTTGCGGAATACCGGCAAGGGATTATATCACTCAGGATATTCCATATCAGGAACAGATAAATGAAGCTGGAAAGATGTTAAAGGATGCCGATTATGTTCTGATTGGTGCGGGAGCCGGAATGAGCACGGCAGCAGGTGCACAGTATGGCGGCAGCTTTTTTGAAGAAAATTTTGGAGAATTCCAGAAAAAGTATGGAAAAGGACCTTATATGCAGGATATGTATTCGGCAAGTTTTTATCCGTATCCGGATGAAGAAAGCTATTGGGGCTACTGGTCGAAGCAGGCACTGCTCGGTGGAATGGAACTGGATGTGACACCACTTCATAAGTGTTTATTAGAGGCTTTTTCTGATAAAAATATATTTGTATTAAGCACCAATGCAGATGGGCAGTTTGTGAAAGCCGGACTGCCGGAAGAGAAAATATTCTGTACCCAGGGAGACTATTTTCATATCCAGTGCAGGCGGGGCTGCCATAATAAGATTTATGATGCAAGAAAGCTTTTTTTCCAGATGAATCAGGCGAGAAGAGACTGTAAGATTCCATCCTACATGGTGCCGAAATGTCCGGTCTGTGGCGGACCGATGGATATGAATCTCAGAAAAGACGGGCATTTTGTGCAGGATGAGGCATGGTATCATGCGGAAAAACTTTTCTCGGAATATCTTAGCGAAGCGGTGCATAAGAAACTTGTATTATTGGAACTTGGCGTTGGATTTAATACGCCGACCATCATCCGTTTCCCATTTGAAAAGCTGGTGCGGGAGCATGGAAATATAAGTCTGATAAGATTAAATCTTGGAGAAGCGGTCGTGCCGGAAAGCTTTGGAAAACGGGCAGTGGGCATTGATGCGGACATGGCAGGAAGTATCCGGGATATTGCTGCCAGTTGTAAATAAGAATGATTGAAATATGATTGATGAACGGCGAATGCTGTTCATGATATCATGCTTGAAAAAGGCGCAGGAAATTTGGTTTGTTTCATAAAAAACAGAGAGGATAAATGCATGAATATATTTGAACTGAAGGAGAGAACACCAAAGAGAATCGAACAATTATTAGCGGTCTAGGAGCAGTCTGTCCGGGCAACCCATTTATTTCTCTCTGACGAAGAAATCAATCAGATTAAAGCGTATGTGCTGCAGGCATTAAGTGATGTTGCCCATTTGGTCATTGCTGAGAGCAAATCCGGTGAGATAGCAGCTTTTTTAGGAACAGAACACAAGCGTCTGGAAATGCTTTTCTTAGCACCAGAGGAAAGAGGCAAGGGACCAGGCAGACAGTTACTTCAATATGGAATTGAAAACTATGATATAAATGAAGTCACAGTAAATGAGCAGAATCCTAAAGCGGTTGGCTTCTATGAACACATGGGATTTGAAATATATAAAAGAACAGATTTTGATGAAGAAGGGAATCCGTATCCACTGTTATATATGAAGTTGAAAAAGTGAAAAGTTTGAAGTCCCACAAAATGGACTAGAAATATAGTATATTGGAGTCGTGAGTAATCACGACTCTTTATTTGTAATTTAATTAAATTACATATTGACAAAGAATGACAATGTGTTATTATTATAAATGTAATTTAACTAAATTACGGAAAGGAGAAGGGAGATGGAGGTAAAAAAATTAAGTGATATCATTAATTTTACTTTAGGTAAAAATCCTACAAGGCTAAAAGAACAAGAAGTATGTTTATATTTGCCAGAAGATTTTGAAAATGACTTATATTGTATGAGTGAATATGATGGTAAAGCAGAATGCATTATTAATCTTATTAAATCGAAAGCAGCGCCAATATCGGCGAAGAATAAGGATAAATGTATAACATCAAATTTTTTGAAATGTGAGTTTGATGAGCAAATACTGGATAAATGGTATTTTTGTTATCAGTTTAATGAAGGAAAAGATTTTGAACAACAGATTATGATGGTTCATCAGGGAACAACACTTAGTGTAAAAAAGTTAAATGTAAAAACGATTGGAGAATTAAAAATAAGATTGCCAGATTTAGAGAAGCAGAGAAAAATTGGAGAATTGTATCGACAGTCTTTAATACAAAATCGGTTAATGTTAAAGCAGATGGAGAAAATTAAGAAATTTACACTTACAATAATAAGGAAGATTGAGGAGGATTGAAAAAATGGCAGAGGGTAAAGATTTATTACAGGTATTATGGAGTGGGGCTGATGTGCTCCGAGGAAAAATGGATGCGAATGAGTATAAGACATATTTACTGGGACTTGTTTTTTATAAGTATTTATCAGATTCGTATCTGGTAAAAGCATACGATTTATTAAATGATGAGACACCAGATGATCTGCAAGAGGCACAGAAACAATATGAAGAAGTAATGGAAACGGATGATGCAGAAGATTTGTTACAAGAGTTAAAACATTCAATGCATTATACATTAGATCCTAATATGACATATGTAAGTATGTTAAACGATGCAAAGGCAAATACTTTTAATAGGGAAAAATTACAGGCTGCATTTAATCGAATTCAAGAGTCGGATGAATTGTTTCATGGATTATTTGCAGATGTAGATTTATATTCTAATAGACTTGGAACTGGAGATCAGAAACAGAGCACTACAATAGCAGAAGTAATTAAGGTTCTTGATGGAGCAGATTTGATTCATGCAAAAGGTGATGTTCTTGGAAATGCTTATGAGTATTTGATTGGACAGTTTGCTTCAGAGACAGGAAAAAAAGCAGGAGAATTTTATACTCCTCATGGACCAGCACAAATTCTTTGTAGAATTGCAATGACAGGACAGGAAGAAAAAAAGGGACTTCAGGTATATGACCCGTGTATGGGTTCTGGTTCTCTGATGCTTAGTTGCAGGAATTATTCAAAGGAGCCAGATTATATTAAATATTATGGACAGGAACTTATGCCATCAACTTATAATCTGGCAAGAATGAATATGTTTCTTCATGGAGTACTTCCAGAAAATCAGCATTTGAGAAATGGAGATACTTTGGATGCAGATTGGCCAACAGATGAAGAAACAGAGTTTGATGTGGTTACTATGAATCCGCCATATTCAGCTAAATGGTCGGCAGCTGAAGGATTTAAGCAGGATGAAAGATTTATGGATTACGGCGGCAAGCTTGCCCCAAAATCAAAAGCAGATTATGCATTCCTATTACATGGTTTCTATCATTTGAAGCAGACCGGCACAATGGCAATTGTACTTCCTCACGGAGTATTGTTTAGAGGGGCAGCAGAGGGAAGTATTAGAGAAACATTACTTAGGAATGGATCTATTTATGCAGTAATTGGTTTGCCGTCAAACATGTTTTATAATACTTCTATTCCAACGTGTATTGTAGTTCTGAAAAAGCACAGAGAGGGAAGAGATGTACTTTTTATTGACGCATCTAATCTTTTTGAAAAAGAAAAGAAACAAAATGTGATGAATGAGGAACACATTGATAGAGTTCTTGAATTGTATAAGGATAGAAAGAATGTTGATAAAGTTGCATATTTGGCATCTTATGAGGACATAAAAGCAAATGATTTCAATCTTAACATTCCTAGATATGTTGATACAAGTGAGGAAGAAGAGGAGATAGATTTGCGGGCACTTACGGGAAGTATTAAAGAAACTAATAAAGCAATTAAGGAAAGTAATGAAGCATTGCTTTCCATGTTAGGAGAACTTACCTTTAATTCTTCAGAAACAGAAGCAGCTGTTAAGGAATTTGTTGAAATATTTAAGGAGGTGTAGAAATGGGTAATACACCTAATATTAGATTTAAGGGTTTTACGGATGATTGGGAACAGCGTAAGTTGGGAACACTATGTTCACTTATCACAAAAGGAACTACTCCAAAGGATAAGTCTGGTAATGGCGAAGTGAATTTTGTTAAGGTAGAAAATATAGATACTGATAATGGAGAAGTTACTTCTATGTCAAAGATAAGTGTAGAAGAACATGAAGGGTATTTAAAGCGTTCAAGACTTGAAGAGAATGATATTCTGTTTTCCATTGCAGGAACATTAGGACGTGTAAGTGTCGTAAAACCAAGTATTTTACCTGCAAATACGAATCAAGCACTTGCAATTATAAGAACTAACGAGGGATATATTCCATATCTCACAACAGTATTGAAAGGACCTGCTGTAGAGGATTTTATAAGAAGAAATCCTACGATTGGAGCACAACCTAATTTATCGTTAGAACAAGTAAACAATTTGGATATTTCATATCCTGAATATGATGAACAGGTTAAAATAGGTGACTATTTTGCATTGTTAGACAACCTTATCACCCTTCATCAGCGTAAGTGTGATGAAACAAAAAAATTGAAGAAATATATGTTACAAAAAATGTTTCCACAAAAAAATGAGAAAAAACCAGAAATACGATTTGCGGGATTTACGGACGATTGGGAACAGCGTAAGTTGGGAGATATCATAACTGAATATAAAGAGACTGTTGATTCGGATTGCACATTACCAATTCTTACTTCATCCAAAACAGAGGGCGTAATACTGCAAGAAGAGCATTTTGGAAGAAAGCAACAGCATGATATTACCGGGTACAATATACTACCAAGAAATTACTGTACTTATCGAAATAGAAGTGACGGAGTAGACTTTACATTTAATATCAACAAATGCTGTGATAAAGGGATTATTAGTAAATTTTATCCCGTTTTTAGTGGCAAAAATAGTGATGTTTTCTTCCTCTCATTGGTATTGAATAATAGCGAAGAAGTTGTACGTGAAATAGCATATACATGTACAGGAACAGGACAGAAGGTACTGTCATTTCTCGATTTGCAAAAGATGAAGGTTAGGGTACCCAATTTTGATGAGCAAAAAGAAATTGCAGCATATTTTGAAAGCCTCGACCACATCATCACTCTTCATCAACGTAAGTGTGATGAGATAAAAGAAGTTAAAAAATTTATGTTGCAGAATATGTTTCCACAGAAAGGATAAGTGATTATGGCAGAGTTAGAATCAATAATTGAAAAACGGCTTATAGGGCAGTTGTGCAGCGGTGAATCGCAATGGACATATCGACCGGATTTAAGAACCGAAGAAGATTTGTGGAATAATTTTAAATATATACTTGAACAGAATAATAAGGCAAAGCTTGATGATATTCCACTTAGTGAATCTGAATTTGCAAAGATAAAGAATGATGTATCACATGCTTCTTTTTATGATGCTGGAAAGTGGATGGTTGGAGAAAATGGTAAGGTATATGTTCATGTTCAAAGGGGAAGTGAGACGCTTCATCTCGTAGTAATGAATAATGAACATGTTGCTGGAGGCTCAAGCGTTTATGAGGTAATAAATCAGTATCAGGCATTTAAGGAGGAAAATGATGAGAGTGGAAGAGATAGACGATTTGATGTAACTCTTCTAATTAATGGAATTCCGGTAATTCATATTGAATTGAAAAATAAAGAACATTCTTATATGGATGGATATCGCCAGATAAAGAAATACATAGCAGAGGGAAAATTTCATGGTATCTTTTCGAATGTTCAAATGTTTGTAGTTAGTAATGCTATTGATACCAAATATTTTTCAGCGGCCAGAGACACAGAATTAAATAAAAAATTTTTGACAGGATGGATTGATAGAAAAAATATTCCAGTGAGCGATTATATTGATTTCGCACAGGCTGTACTTAGAATACCAGAAGCGCATGAGATGGTAACAAAATATATTGTACTTGATAATGATAAGAAAAAGTTACTCATATTAAGACCATATCAGATTCACGCAATTGAAGCAATGCGCGAAGCTTCAAAGGCTGGAAAATCTGGATTTATTTGGCATACAACAGGTTCTGGAAAAACAATGACATCTTATAAAGCAACAAGAAATCTTTTGATGGATATACCGTCTATTCAAAAGACAATCTTTCTGATTGATAGAAAGGATTTAGATTTGCAGACAAAAGGTGCATTTCAATCATATGCCAATAATGATACAATTGATGTAGATGATACAGAGCATGTTGGAAGTTTGATAAAAAAACTGTCTGATGATAACCGGCAGATGATTGTAACCACGCGGCAAAAGATGCAGGTTATGATTAACCGGCGTCTCAAAGAGGGTACGAAAGAATATGACAAAATAAAGGCATTAAAAGTTGCATTTGTTGTAGATGAATGTCATAGGGCAGTAACGCCACAGACCAAACGGGACATAGAGAGATTTTTCAGCAATTCAATTTGGTTTGGATTTACTGGAACACCGATATTTGATCAAAATAGTTATGAGCAAAAAGGGGATTTGCCACAGACTACAGAGGAATTATATGGACCATGTCTCCATAGTTATACAATAAAAGAAGCTATTCATGATGGTGCGGTATTAGGATTTAATGTTGAGAATCTTGGACCTAAAGATATACCAAAAGAGGAAGAAGAGAAGTATTATCATAGTGAAAATCACATGCGGAATGTCCTGAATATAATTATCAACCAGTCCCTTTCTAAATTTGGAATGCAAAATGGAAGAGGAAAAACCTATGAGGCGATGCTTACGGTTGAGTCAATAGCCGTTGCACAAAAGTATTATGAGATGCTTTTGAAAATTAAATCAGGTGAAGATGAACTGAAAATTAGTGATGAAGTAAAAAAAGCTCTTCCAGATTTCCCTAAAGTAGCAATTACATTTTCAGTATCCGAAAATGAAGAAGCATCACAAGCTAACCAGGAGGCTATGAAGAGATATCTTGCCTATTATAACAAGATATTTGGAACAAAATATACAATTGATGGTCTTAGTGCATATAATGGTAATTTAAATGATAGACTGGCGAGAAAAGAAAAACGTTATACAGATAGAGAACAACAGATAGATATTGTAATTGTTGTAGACCGGTTGCTTACTGGATTTGATGCACCGTGTTTATCAACACTTTTTATTGACAGACCACCGATGAGTCCTCAGGGTTTGATACAGGCATTTTCAAGAACAAATCGTTTGTATGACCAGAATAAGGAGTATGGACAAATTGTTACATTTAGAAGCCCAAAGGAATACAAGGAGAAAATAAATAATGCACTTGTTTTGTATTCAAAGGGTGGTATAGGACAAGCAATTGCGGAGGATTGGGATACTGTTTTTAACGACTTTATCTTATCATTAAAGACGATACGAACTTTTGCTCCTGAGCCGAGTGATGTGATGGGATTATCTAAGAAGCAAAAGAAAACATTTATTAAACTATTTCGAGATTTAGATCATGATTATGCACATTTAAAATCATTCTCGACATTTCAACCTCAGATGTTGGACAAATTTGATTTTAGTCAGGAAATATACGAAGATTATGCTGCAGTTTATAATAATGTGATGGAAGAATTAAAGAAAGATCCACCAGATGATACGGATGATGACCCGATTAGAGATGATTATGATTTAGTAGCATATAGCAAGTTTAAGATAGATTTTGAGTATATTGTCGAATTACTGCAGGGATTTGTTGAATTTTTGGATCAAAAAGATAATGAATTTGATGAGGTTGAATTTGAGCACAAGCTTTTACAATTAAAAGAGATTGTAAAAGAATTTGCTGAGGATAATCCTAGATTGAGTGAGTTATTATTACAGGTATTAAACGAAATTGAACAGGATAAAGCCAGATTTATGGGGCAGGATGTTTCAGTTATTATTAATCAAATGCGTTATGCTGCGATTGATAAAGAAATAGAAAAGTTTGCAACGAAATGGTTTGTTCCGTTTGATGATGTAAAATATGAGGCATATAATTATAAAGATGGTGAATTGGCAAATGAAAATAAATTAAAAGAACTTGCTGATTATGCATTGTATAAAGATACAACTTTGGATGCACTTCCTAAATTTAAATTTAATGGAGCACTTATAAGAGATTTTAAAGAAGTGCTTATGCCGGAAATAAGCCCATTAATTGAATCATAGTTATAGAAAGCTTGTAGCATATTGCTACAAGCTTTCTATTATCATAAAGGCGTGCGTATAGTTGTTAGTTCAAATTTGATAAAGATCTCATGATTAAATCAATATCTTTGCTTTCAAGTTCTTGTATGATATGTAAATAAGTTTTTTGGGTCGTTGTCATATTAGAGTGACCTAATCTTCTTGCGACACTTGCGATAGATACACCAGCAAACAGTAGGAGAGAAGCGTGAGTGTGTCTAAGCCCATGGATAGAGATGATTGGTATTTCTACTTCTTTACAATGTCTGGCAAGAATGTTGTTTACCGTGGAATTATAAATTTTGCCTTTAACAAAAATAGGTTCGTCTTCTGGTAATTGTTTTACAAGTTCCGCAAATTGCATTACCGTTTGCCAGTCTAATGGAATTTTTCTAATAGAAGATTTATTTTTCGTAGGAAGAAAGCCGCTGTGATTCTTATAATCCCAGGTTTTTGAAACGGAAAGCATTTGGCGTGAAAGGTCAAAATCTTTTGGTGTAAGAGCCAAGGCTTCAGAAAAGCGCATTCCAGTTTTTGCAATTAGTAAAATGAGCCAATCCATATTTACTTCTGATTTTAAATCAAGATTATCTAGTAATTTGTGAAGTTCATATTGGTTGAGGTATTTTGGCTTTTTTTCTCTTGGAGTTTTCCCTTTGATAATAGCCTTGCGCGTTGGGTCTCTTTGGATAAGTCCTTCATCAACAGCATCTAGGATTGCACATTTTAGATGATGATGAAAATCCATGGTAGTTTGCCGTTCATGAGAAGTAGCATAGTCGTTAAGAAGTTTTTGATATGCAAAACGGTCAAGATTACCTATAGTCAGTTCTGGAGTGAGCCTTTCAAGCCACTGATGAGCCATATTGTATTTGCTCATAGTAACGGGGCGGATAGCACCTTCTTTATAGACTGTAATCCATTGCTTGTAATAATCACAGAATAGGGTAGTAGCGTTGTTAGTTGTCGTTGTATTCATTTGTAAGTCCTCCTTTTTTTATGGTGATACGCACGCCGATGAAGGGTGATAAGGTCATTTAGTGACTTGAAGTAATCTCCAATCTTTTTCTGCTCATCAATATCTTGTGGCATCATCAATTCTGTTTTAAAGAAATCTGCTGGTGCAATATTCAACAATCCATGATTTCTAGCTCCTTCAGCTGCAATGGCCTGAATGTCTTTATGCCAATTACTAGTATCATAATAAGTTACTAGAAAATCGGAATTTACTTCTTCTTCATTTCTTATCTTGAACACAATATAAAGCGTTGATAATACGCCATTTTCATATTTATCGAGTCTTTTTATAGCCCCCCAAGGAGCATCGGTAGATGTACTCTTGTTATATGCAAATTCACCGTTATAAATCAAATAATAGCCACTAACATCTTTACTTGCCACACGTTTATCAAAGAATTCATTTTGATCAATAAGACCATATTGTGCCGATATTGTAAGCGGTAACTCAGATACTAAATCTTGATTTTTTCTAGTCACTCTTTCTACAATTTCTTCGAGCTTACGCTGTTCCCAAACAATTTTTTTTCGGTTTTTTGAAAATGACTTACGCTGATGAAGGGTGATAAGGTTGTCGAGGTTGTTTAAATATGCCCCAATTTTCTTTTGTTCATCGAAACTTGGACAGTTTATTGGTATGCTTCTGCATACTTCTTGGTTTAATTTTGGCATAGCCATTCCAGAGTTATATTGTTTATAATCTTTTCGTTCAAGAGAATTACAAATGAATTTGTTTTCATTTCCATCTTTAGTTCTTAACACATGAGCATGGTTGTTAACCCAGTATTTTCCTGATGCCAAGAAGCACACTGGATAATTTCTATCTGTAATATTTGCTCCATCTTCGCTTAATAGAACAAGTTCTTCATCAAATAAATATCCATCCACATAATCCACAATTCCAGACGCACCATAATATGGATACGGTCCAGGAGTTCGCTTGGCACCCTCTAACGGTTTTCTTATTGTATCAAGGAATTCAACAACATCTTCCAATTTACGCTGTTCCCAAGTTGAATAATAAGTACGGAATAAATAGAATCATTTTTTATATAAATTTAATTTGAATAGGTATTTAGCCAATAATTTTTCTGCTTTGGGGAATAGGTACGATTTTGAGATTATATTAACACATAAGATATGATTAAGAATATAAGTTCGATGAAAGAGGATTGGTTGAAAAAATAAGGGATTTTTGATATGGTTTTACATATGAAATAATTCCTTTTTTCGTGAAAGGGAGGAGACATTGCATGAGAGATATCAAAAGGGATTCATTTGAGGAATATATTAGAAATCTCCCTCCAACCAGAAAAGAACTGGGGCAGGCGTGGTCAACAGCGATTGGATTACAGGATGTGGATGGATTAAAGCCATCTGAATATTTATATGAAACAGCAAAGAAGAGTATTGATGGTGAAATTTCTGTTGATGAAGCGGATGCGTTGATTAATAACTATTATGAAAGCAGAGCTGGCAGATTAGAAGATGAATCAAGAACAGAAGAAGCAGATAAAGTATCAGCGAGAATAGCAAAACTGTTATCTGAAAAGGCATTTACATTTTCACCAACGCAATATATAGCAATTCATCGGGAATTGTTTAAGGGGATATATTCACATGCCGGAAAATTTGTGATTATAATATCACGAAGAAAGAATGGGTGCTGTATGGAGATACCGTTTCCTATGGTGGTGCATTGGATTTGCGGGAAACATTAGAATATGATTTTGCCCGGGAAAGGGAGTTTAGATATAATGGACTGACCATGGATGAAACTACTCATCATCTGGCAGTGTTTATTTCAAGATTGTGGCAGATTCATGTTTTCGGGGAAGGAAATACCAGAACAACTGCGGTATTTTTTATTAAGTATCTCAGAATTCTGGGATTTAAAGCAGAGAATGACTTGTTTGCGGAAAATTCATGGTATTTTAGAAATGCGTTAGTTCGTGCAAATTATAATAATATAAAAGAAGGAATCTACGAAACAACGGAGTTTTTAGAAAAATTCTTAATGAATTTTTTATTAGATGAAAATAATGAATTATCTAATGAAGAAATGCATGTAATAGGCAATAAAGCGAATTATGACTGGTTAATGGAATCCAAAGAACAACTTGAAAAGGGAAATTTTTCTGTCCGGAATCTTGTAGAGGTATCTGTGGATGAATAAAGTTTTCACCGATAATAGACGGAAACCATGAACTTTAAATTTTGATGGTTTCAAAATAATAAGACTTATGATATAATAATAGGCTGTATTAAGCTCCTTTTGCCAACTTGGCAGAAAAGAGTTTGATACAGCTTAAAAATTTGCATGATAAATTATGTAGTAAAATAACATAGAAAGGCGAAAAACCTGATAACTTAAGGATTTTCGAACAGGTAAAAGATAAAATGAAACTTGGAATCGTAGGTTTACCAAACGTAGGAAAAAGTACATTATTTAATTCACTGACCAAAGCAGGCGCAGAATCAGCCAATTATCCGTTTTGTACCATTGACCCGAATGTGGGAATCGTAACCGTACCGGATAACCGTCTGAAGGTGTTAGGCGAGATGTATCATTCCAAGAAAGTAACACCGGCAGTCATTGAATTTGTAGATATTGCAGGACTTGTAAAAGGAGCCAGCAAAGGAGAGGGACTTGGAAACCAGTTCCTTGCCAATATTCGTGAAGTAGATGCCATCGTTCATGTTGTACGTTGTTTTGAAGATACCAACGTAGTCCATGTAGACGGAAGCATTGACCCGGTTCGTGATATTGAGACCATTAATTTAGAACTTATCTTTTCTGATATTGAAATCTTGGAAAGAAGAATTGCAAAAGTTACCAAGCAGGCAAGAATGGACAAGACACTTGCAAAAGAAGAGGCACTTTTGAAATCCTTAAAGGCACATCTGGAAGAAGGAAAGATGGCAAAGACTTATCCGTTGAGTGATGATGAGGACGAGCAGGCATGGTTTGCATCTTATAATTTATTAACTGCAAAACCGGTTATCTATGCAGCAAATGTAAGTGAGGATGACCTTGCAGATGATGGCGCAAACAATCCACATGTTGCAAGAGTAAGAGAACAGGCAGCCGCAGAAAACAGTGAAGTATTTGTTATTTGCGCACAGATTGAACAGGAAATTGCGGAATTAGATGATGATGAAAAAGCAATGTTCTTAGAGGACCTTGGATTAAAAGAATCCGGTCTTGAGAAACTGATTGCAGCAAGCTATAAATTGTTAGGACTTATCAGCTACCTTACATCAGGAGAAGATGAGACAAGAGCATGGACTATTACCAAGGGAACCAAGGCACCGCAGGCGGCAGGAAAGATTCATACCGACTTCGAACGTGGATTTATACGTGCAGAGGTGGTATCCTATGACCATCTGATTGAGTGTGGAAGCATGACAGCAGCAAAAGAAAAGGGACTGGTAAGACTGGAAGGAAAAGATTACGTTGTTCAGGATGGCGATATTATTTTATTCCGTTTCAACGTATAAGGAACCTTTTGAAAAATCCGGCATAGTATAAATAGAAGAAAAGGCACAGTGGGGCAGGCACATGATACGCTATTGTGAATTGTGTGAAAAGCAGGTGATTAATATTGCAGACTGTTGCTGCCTGGGAAATGTGGTGGATTTGGAACTGGATGAGTGCAATGGAAGAATCTGTGCACTGGTTGTAGCTGCGCCGGGAAAATTTTTCTGTATTTTTTGTCCGGCATGCGAATATATTATTCCATGGAAACGTGTTGTGCGGATTGGACCGGATATTATTCTGGTAGATGTCTGTGTAGAAGATGTGAAAAGTTAGTTGACATAAGAATACGAGAAAGTTATACTAAAAATAGTACGACCAATATTTGTAAAAGCTGATATCAACAGTTCTTTATGAACGTTTGGTGATGGAAAAACGGTATTATTTATGCAAAATTCACAAAGCGTGTTTTGCATAGCTTTTAGAATAGGAGAAAAAAGATGAAGTGCCCATTTTGCAGCAGTGAAAATACCAGAGTAATTGATTCGAGACCGGCAGATGACAATAACTCCATTCGCCGGAGAAGATTATGCGATGATTGTGGAAAACGTTTCACAACTTATGAAAAAGTTGAGACAATTCCATTGATTGTAATAAAAAAAGATAACTGCAGAGAGCAGTATGACCGTTCCAAGATTGAAGCAGGTGTACTTCGAGCCTGCCATAAGAGACCGGTATCCGTGGAGCAGATAACCAGACTGGTTGATGAAGTGGAGACAGAGATTTTTAATCGGGAAGAAAAGGAAATCCCAAGTACCGTAATTGGTGAGATTCTGATGGATAAGATTAAAGATTTAGATGCAGTGGCGTATGTTCGTTTTGCATCTGTATATCGTGAATTTAAGGATGTAAATACCTTTATGAATGAGTTAAAGAAAATGCTGGATAAATAAAAGAAAATCTTTTTGGAGAAAAGGGTTAATTTTGGTTGAATTTATCCGATAAAATTAGTAGCAGATAATTATGATGTGAGGAACGTGATCGTTATGAATATTTCAGGAATTCGTCCCAATGCGGGATTTTACGATTACAACAGCATACAGAATATCCGGAATGCAGTAGAAGATACACCGGTTGTTAAGACGGTAGCAGATGCCGGTGCATCTGAACAGCAGCAGAAGGATACCTTAGAGACTCCGGTACGAAGAGAACAGGATTTTGGGGCAGCAGATTATGCAGCACAGTACCAGTCGGATCGTACCTACGAGATGAAAGGTTCTGAAAGTGATATACATAGTCTGGATGTTGAGAAGGCATTATCCGATATGCACAAAGATCAGGTACTGCAGCAGTATCAGTTCTTTGTGGGAGAGAACATTGAACAGAGCGGAATCCGGCAGATTACTGCAACGGATACTGCAAAAGTGCGAAATGTAGAAAACTTTAATTTATAAGAGCAATTTTGATTATAAAAAAGTAAGAGACCGTTAGAAGGTAAGATTCCTAAGAATTCTTAAGAATCTTACCTTTTTTACTTGCGGCAGTTATGCTTCTTTTGTATAATTAAATTCAGGCTTGCCTGAAGAACGGAAGTATAAGAGAAAGAGGATAGGATATGAAGAAAGTGCAGGAAGACTGGAAGGAAGAAATGCTGCAGGTAGGTGTACTTACCAATACACATGGTGTGCGTGGCGAAGTGAAGGTATATCCGACAACAGATGATGTCATGCGTTTTAAAAAGCTGAAGCAGGTATTTTTGGATACTGGAAAGGAACCGATGGAGCTTCAGGTTACACAGGCGCGCTTCTTTAAAAATCTGGTAATATTAAAATTCAAAGAATTTGATAATATAAATGATGTAGAGAAGTATAAGAGCAGAGGGCTTTATGTAACAAGGGAAAATGCTGTAAAGCTGGCTCCGAATGAATATTTCGTGGCTGATTTGATTGGCTTAAAGGCAGTCGGAGATGACGGAGAAGATTTAGGTGAAGTAAAGGATGTACTTCAGACCGGTGCAAATGACATTTATGTATTACATAAAGATGGGGAAGATGATATTTTACTTCCGGCAATTAAGGATTGTGTAAAAAATGTCAATATAGAGGAAGGCACCATTATGGTACACCTTTTAAATGGGCTTCGTGATATTAATAAGAAGTAGGTAGCAAAATGAATTTTCATATATTAACATTATTTCCGGATATGGTAGAACGGGGACTGAATACCAGTATCATCGGAAGAGCAGTTGGCAAAGGACTTTTAAATATAGAAACAATTAACATCCGGGATTATACGTTAGACCGTCATAAAAAAGTAGATGATTATCCGTATGGTGGCGGAGCCGGGATGGTAATGCAGGCACAGCCGATTTATGATGCGTGGCAGGCAGTGGCACAGAAGATTGGAAGAAAGCCAAGAACAGTATATCTTACACCTCAGGGCAATACGTTTCAGCAGGAAATGGCAAAGGATTATGCGAAGGAAGAAGACCTGGTATTGCTTTGTGGGCATTATGAGGGCATCGATGAACGTGTGTTAGAAGAAATTGTGACGGATTATGTGTCGATTGGAGATTATGTGCTGACAGGAGGAGAACTTCCGGCAATGGTCATGGTGGATGCGATATCCCGTATGGTGCCTGGCGTACTGGCAAATGATGAATCCGGAACCACAGAATCCTTTGAAGGAAATTTATTGGAATATCCGCAGTATAGCAGACCGGAAGACTGGATGGGAAAGAAAGTTCCAGCTATTTTACTTTCCGGAGACCATGCAAAGGTAGAAGCATGGAGGAGAGAACAATCCATTAAAAGAACCATGGAACGAAGACCGGATTTGCTGGCAGATGCAGATTTGACAGCAAAGGAGAAAGCAATGGTTGAGCATTTGCTGGACAAATCACAGGGTAAATGCTAGAATGTGTCTAGCAGTAATAGGAATGGAAGAGATTCCGCAGGAGGAAGACGGTAGTGAAAAGCTTTTTTGATGTGCTGAAAACGATGTTTTACCGTAAAAATGCGAAGAGTTATGGGACGCCGGACCGGAGCAGAAAAGAGCCGGTGACACAACAGAAGGTACAGATAAGAAATACAGAGACCAGAAAGGCAGCCCCTTCGTTAAAAGAAAACGAACAGCATAACAGGTCAGAGAGGACAAACAGTAAGGTGGATAAAGGAATGGATAAGGAAGATTTCTTATTAAAGCAGATTGATGAATTCCGTGAGAAAGCAAAACAGCTTCAGGCTTTGCTTGTTACAAAAGAAGACAAAGTGCAGGAATTACAGAATATCGTAGATGAAAGAGAAGAAAAAGCAAAAGAACTGCAGCATGTTTTAAATGCACGTAAATCAGAAGCAGATGTTCTTCTTACCGGAGTACACGGTCAGATGGAAGAAATGATTAACCGTGTAGAAGAAAAATTGAATGCACTGTCTGAAAAGATTGCAGCAGACGTAAGTGATTCCACCGGAAGAACCGCAGAACAGACTGCACAGATGCAGGCATCTTTACAGGAAATTTCCCAGCAGTTAGACAGCATGAAACTGGAACTGGCTGAGAAAATACATACCGAAGATGTAAAGTGCTACCGCAATATGCAGGACTTAATTAAAGAGCTTACCGTTAAGTTAGAGGAAAATGATACTTTAGAGAAGAGCTTGAATACCGTAAAAGGTTATGCAAAATGCTTAACCTGGTTTTCTGTTATCAATTTTGTAGTATTGGTGGCATTTATTCTATATTCTCTTGGAGTATTTAATTTTTAAGCAGTAGTTAAAACGAGGAATTATATGACACAGGGAAAGAGAAAGACATGGGTAATTGGACATAAGAATCCGGACACAGATTCTATTTGTGCGGCGATTGCCTATGCAGATTTAAAAAATCAAACAGAGGACGGTATTTTTATACCGAAAAGAGCAGGACATATGAACGAAGAGACGAAGTATGTCCTAAAATTTTTTGATGTACCGGAACCGGAACTGGTAACAGATGTTGGTGCACAGATTAAGGATATTGAATATCGTAGAACGGAGGGCGTCAGCAGTCACATTTCCATTAAACGGGCATGGGAGCTGATGAAGAATTTAGATGTCGTGTCATTGCCGATTACTGACAATGAGAACAATCTGCAGGGAATGGTTGTTACCAGTGATATTGCAAAATCCTATATGGATGTATTGGACAACCGGATTCTTGCAACTGCCCGGACGCAGTATAAGAATATTGTTGAAACTTTAAATGGAACTCTTGTAACAGGAAATGAGCATGGTTACTTCATAAAAGGTAAGGTTGTTGTTGCGGCTACCACACCGGATATGATGGAGCAGTATATTGAAGATGACGATATGGTTATCTTAGGAGACCGTTATGAATCACAGTTCTGTGCATTGGAAATGAATGCAAGCTGTGTGATTGTCTGTTCCGGAGCGAAGATTACAAAGACCATTGTGCAGCTTGCAGAAGAGAAAGACTGTATGCTTATCAGCACACCATATGACACATTTACCGTGGCGCGTTTGATTAATCAGAGTATGCCGATTAAATATATTATGAAAAAGGAGCATCTGATTACATTCGAATTAGAGGATTATGTGGATGATGTGAAAGAGACTATGTCTAAAGTGCGTCATCGTGATTTTCCGGTACTGGATGAGAATGGAAAATATGTCGGTATGTTTTCCAGACGAAATCTTTTAAATTTACAGAAAAAACAGGTGATCCTTGTTGACCATAATGAAAAATCCCAGGCAGTAGATGGAATCGAAGATGCAGAAATCTTAGAAATTATTGACCATCACCGACTGGGCAGCCTTGAGACGATTGCTCCGGTATTTTTCCGGAACCAGCCACTGGGCTGTACTTCAACGATTATTTATCAGATGTATCAGGAAAAGGGAGTAATCATTGATAAAAAGACAGCCGGAATTCTTTTGGCAGCAATTATTTCAGATACCTTGATGTTCCGTTCACCGACCTGTACACAGATGGACCGGGCAGCAGCAGAAGCACTGGCGAAGATTGCAGAAGTAGATATTGAAGAGCTGGCCAAGAAGATGTTTGAAGCCGGCAGTGATTTTAAGAAAAAAACAACAGAAGAACTGTTTTATCAGGATTTTAAAACCTTCCATACCGATGAATTTGATTTTGGTGTAGCACAGCTTAGTGCGATGAGTGACGTGCAGCTTGGCATGGCGAAGAAGAAGCTACAGCCATATCTGGAAATTGCATTGGGAGAGCAGAAACTGGATGCTGTATTTGTGATGCTGACGGACATTCTGGATGAGAATTCGGAAGTAATCTATGCCGGAGCGCAGGCAGGCAGCCTTTTAAAGGAGTGCTTTGGAGAGCCGGATGAATCAGGCAGCTTTTACTTAAAGGGAGTAGTATCCCGTAAGAAACAGATGATTCCGACATTAATGGCAGGATTGCAGCAAGCGTAAATGCTTACGGCAGGATGATAGCAGGTATAAATGCCTATATCAGAGACAGAAATAAGATAACAACTTATACAGGAGAATTTTGTAATGGCGAAAGAAACATGGAAGCCGGGTAATATGTTATATCCGGTTCCAGCAGTGATGGTAAGCTGCCAGAGACCGACAGAAAAACCGAATATTATTACGGTAGCGTGGGCAGGAACGGTATGTACGAATCCGCCAATGCTTTCCATATCTGTCCGTCCGGAACGATATTCCCATGGAATAATTGCGGAAACCGGCGAATTTGTTGTAAATCTTGTGACGAAGGATCTGGTCTGTGCCACGGATTATTGTGGCGTAAAATCCGGCCGTGACGTTGACAAGTTTGATGCCATGCATCTGACACCACTGAACCTTCCGCAGGTATCGGCACCGGGAATTGCAGAAAGTCCGGTAAACATTGCCTGCAAGGTAAGCCAGATATTACATCTTGGAAGCCATGATATGTTTCTGGCAGATGTAGTAGGCGTTACCGTTGATGATTCCTATATGAATGAAAAAGGTAAATTCGAACTGAATCAGAGCGGGCTGGTGACTTATTCCCATGGAGAATATTTTCTGCTGGGTAAGAAGCTTGGAAGCTTTGGTTACAGCGTAAAGAAGCAGAAGCCTTCAAAGAATGGCAGAAAGAAGAAAGCGAAGTAAAAGAGCAAAATAAAAAAGAATAAAATAAAAAGGACAAAATAACTGAAAATATAAGAAATTATAGAAAGCGGAACAGAGAGAAAAATCTTCTCGTTGTTCCGCTTTTTGAATAACGTTTATTTTAAAAGTAAATCCATCAGACAGGCAAATACATCATCTGCCTGATTCTGCCAGTTGGTGCAGATGGCTTCCGCCTGTTCCTTTGTCTGGACAGTTAAAGTAAAATCAAGGCGGGTACGGCCTTTTTCCCGGAGCTGGCATCGCACACCGTATTCCTGTTCCGGTGTTTTGTAATAATCGGATAGATATGCATTTTCTGTTTTAATGGCAAGCTTATTTGCCTGAAAATAAGCTGCAATATCTTCTTCAATAGAAGGGGATATTTTGTCATGGAAAAAATGCAGTGTTTCTTTTCCTGCAGGAGTAATAATATACCGTGTACTGTTGTGGGTGTTTTCCGTACGGACAAGCCCGGAATCCATCAGGTCATGAATGACCTGCTGAATCGTAAAGTAGTCGGTATATTCCCTGTCTAAAAAGAAATCTGAAATCTGCGCATTGGACAATGGAAAATCAATATGTTCAAGCATGTGCAGAATAATTAATTTATATAAAGTAGCTGGTTCAGCCATAAAATCACCTCTTAGTTGCTAAGCGTCCCTGGTAAGTATTCCGCTCTTTTAAGCGGCGGTGAATCTGATTTAAAACAGTCCGTTTTCCGGTGCTCCACATCGGCGCAATCAGTAAATCCTTCGGACCATCGCCGGTAATCCGGTGAATCACCATTTCCGGAGGCAGAAGCTCCAGACAGTCAATAATCATTTCACAGTATTCATCCATGGAAAATACCGGAAAATGTGTCTTTTCATAATAAGCGGCTAAATCGGTGCCGGATAATACATGAAGCAGCTGTAGCTTGATTCCCCAGACCGGGAGATTTGCAATTGCCTGAACGGAAGCAGACATCATTTCTCTGGTTTCGTGGGGCAGTCCTAAAATCAGATGAACAATCACCTTGATAGAAAGGGCGTGAAGGGCGAAGAGACTTTTTTGAAAAGTCTCATAAGTAAAGCCGCTTCGTGTAAACTCTCTGGTGTCATCATGGATTGTCTGTAAACCAAGTTCCACCCAGACGGTTTTCTTTTCATTGATTTCGGCAAGCAGTGAAAGAATCTCAGGCTGCAGACAGTCAGGTCTTGTGGCAATGGAAATAATAACCACATCCGGGTCGTTTACTGCCTGCATATAAAGATTCCGCAGGTGTTCCACAGAACCATAAGTATTCGTGAATGCCTGAAAATATGCAATGAATTTATTGCAATTTCTTTTGGCTTTCAGAATGCTTTTTTCGGATTCTAACTGTTCTTTGATAGAAAGCGTGGGGGAGGCGGCAAAATCTCCGGAACCACCGGCAGAGCAGAAAATACAGCCTCTGGTATCTAAGTGTCCGTCACGGTTGGGACAACTGAGTCCGGCATTTAATGCAATCCGGTATACCTTTTCATGGTAGGTATTTTTTAAATAGTAGTCCAGAGAGTGGTAGCGCTTCTCCCCCCACAGTGTAATCGTGCCGTTTTTCATTAGCGGATGTGTGATTTGACTGCCTGGCTTACCACTTCGGCAACACGCGGGTCAAATGCTTCCGGCATAATAAAGTCTTCATTTAATTCTTCATCAGATACTAACCCTGCAATTGCTTTTGCAGCAGCAAGCTTCATTTCTTCTGTAATCTGGGAAGCGTGTCCTTCTAAAGCACCTTTGAAGATTCCCGGAAAAGCAACGACGTTGTTTACCTGATTCGGGAAATCACTTCTTCCGGTTCCGACCACTTTAGCACCTGCAGCTTTGGCAAGGTCTGGCATGATTTCCGGAGTAGGATTTGCCATGGCAAAAAGAATGGCATCTTTATTCATGGATGCAACCATTTCCTGAGTCACGATATTCGGTGCGGAAACACCAACGAAGATATCAGCACCCTTTAATGCATCGGCAAGGGTACCCGATTCATTGGAAAGGTTGGTAACTTCGGTCATTTTCTTCTGCATCCAGTTTAAGTCAGGATAATCTTTGCCGATGATTCCCATGCGGTCACACATAATAACATTTTTAAAGCCGTAAGTCAGTAACAGTTTGGTGATGGCAACACCGGCAGAACCGGCACCATTTACAACAACGCGGCAGTTTTCTTTTTCTTTTCCGGTTACTTTTAAAGCGTTGATGATTCCGGCAAGAACAACAATAGCAGTACCATGCTGGTCGTCATGGAAGACCGGAATATCAAGCATTTCCTTTAAACGCTCTTCAATTTCAAAACAACGTGGGGCGGAAATATCCTCTAAGTTGATGCCGCCGAATCCTGGAGCAATATTTTTAACAGTTTTTATAATTTCTTCGGTATCCTGTGTGTCAAGGCAGATTGGAACAGCGTTGACATTTCCAAATTCTTTAAACAGTACACATTTTCCTTCCATAACCGGCATGGCTGCGTACGGTCCGATGTTTCCGAGACCGAGAACAGCGCTTCCGTCTGAGACAACGGCAACGGTGTTGGCTTTCATGGTATAAGTATAAGCTTCTTCTTTATTTTCTGCGATGATACGGCAAGGTGCCGCAACACCAGGTGTGTATGCGATAGATAAATCTTCCCGGGTCTTTACCGGTGTCTTGGAGATGGTTTCTAATTTTCCATTCCATTTTTTATGCATTTCAATTGCTTTTTCGTTGGTATCCATAGTTCGTCTCCTTTTCTTAGCCATTGATTACTTCCGTCTAGTATCATATCATTAAAAAATTTTTAAAGCAAGAAAAAGGACTTCCTATTTGAAAGAAACTGTTGTATAATACGAAAAGACGAATCTTACGTTCCAATTATTTTTATTTCAAAAAGAAATCCCAATTATTTAGCAGATAATCAAATAAGCAAGAGGTAAGGAGAATAGAATGAGAGAGAAGTATGAAAGTCTTTCTGCAGCAGTGTTGCGTGAACTGGCAAAAGCAAGGGGAATGAAAGGAATTTCTACCTTAAAGAAAGCTGAGTTAGTAGAAGCGATGCTGGCGGAAGATGAAAAGGAAGCAAAGGTGCAGGAAGCCAAGAAAGAAGCAGAAGGTACAACAGGAGCAGGTAGCAGAAACCAGAACCTATCGCGCAGAACGTCCGCACCGGGAAAATGCAGCGAGGGGACATGAGGGCGAGATGCGTCGAAGCACAGTAAGACATACACCGGATGAGCATATTTCGGAAAAAGATGAAACGGAGCGTGTGGCAGAAGAAAACAAGGACTTAGACAGCGGTGTGAAGGCACATGGAATTCTTGAAGTTATGCCGGATGGATTCGGATTTATCCGTTGTGAAAATTATCTGCCGGGAGAGCATGATGTCTATGTTTCTCCGTCCCAGATTCGTAAGTTCAATCTGAAAACCGGAGATATTGTGACCGGAAATACCAGAATTAAGACACAGGCTGAAAAATTCTCTGCATTATTATACATTACTTCTATTAATGACCTGCATCCGTCAGAGGCTGTAAAGCGGAAGAATTTTGAAGATTTAACTCCGATTTTTCCGGATGAGAGAATCCGGCTTGAGACAAGCCATAGTGCAATGGCAATGCGAATTGTAGATTTAGTATCTCCGATTGGTAAGGGACAGCGTGGAATGATTGTTTCCCCACCAAAAGCAGGTAAGACTACATTATTAAAAGGTGTGGCACAGGCAGTAAAGCAGAATAACCCGGAGATGCATCTGATTATCTTATTAATTGATGAGCGGCCGGAGGAAGTTACCGATATTAAGGAAGCAATTGAAGGACCGAATGTAGAAGTTATTTATTCTACCTTTGACGAATTGCCGGAGCATCATAAGAGAGTATCCGAGATGGTAATTGAGAGAGCAAAACGTCTGGTAGAACATAAGAAGGATGTTATGATTCTCTTAGACAGTATTACAAGACTTGCAAGAGCATATAACCTTACAGTTCCGCCAAGTGGAAGAACCTTATCCGGTGGTCTTGATCCGGCAGCCCTCCATATGCCGAAGCGTTTCTTTGGTGCAGCCCGTAATATGCGTGAGGGCGGAAGCCTTACGATTCTTGCAACAGCACTGGTAGATACCGGAAGCAAGATGGATGATGTTGTTTACGAGGAATTTAAGGGAACCGGTAACATGGAACTGGTGCTTGACCGTAAGTTATCTGAGAAACGTGTATTCCCTGCAATTGACATTGTAAAATCCGGTACAAGAAGAGAAGACCTCTTACTGACACAGGAAGAGCAGGAGGCCGTATTTATTATGCGTAAGGCAATCAATGGCATGCGTACCGATGAAGCGGTTGAGAGCATCTTGAATATGTTTGTCCGGACGAAAAACAACCGGGAATATATCCAGACTGTAAAAAAGACAAAATTTGTTTAAAAACACTTGCATAACAGCTTTTCCTATGCTACAATGAATAAGCTGTTTATTCGGAAACTAAACAGTATCGCACTTAAATTAGACAAATGTCGTAATTGCGAAGCAATTCATATATGAGAGGTGAGAGACATGAGAGAAGGAATCCATCCAGATTATTATCAGGCAACAGTTACATGTAACTGTGGTAACACATTCGTAACTGGTTCAACCAAAGAGGATATTCACGTTGAAATTTGTTCCAAATGCCATCCATTCTATACTGGACAGCAGAAAGCTAACCAGGCTCGTGGACGTATTGAGCAGTTCAATAAGAAATACGGCATGAAATAGAAATTGCACAATGTGACTGAAAGATAAGGTTGAGGTTTCTAATCTCAACCTTTTTTTAGAAACAGGAAGAGAGGTCACACATGAAATATTCGGGAATCGGTGGACAGGCAGTTTTAGAAGGCGTAATGATGAAAAATAAGGAAAAGTACGCCGTGGCAGTCCGGAAGCCGGATGGAGAGATTACCGTTGATACCAAAGAGTATTATGGACTGATTAAAAACAAGACATTGCGGAACATTCCGATTTTACGTGGAGTGTTAAGTTTTGTGGAGTCTTTGACACTTGGAATATCAACGCTTACATATTCCGCATCTTTCTTTGAAGAGGATGAGGAAGACACCAAAGCAAAAAAGAAAGAATTATCAAAAGAGGCAGCAGCAAAAAAAGAAAAGGCAGAAATGGGTATTACTGTTGCATTTTCCTTTGTACTTGCCATTGGAATCTTTATGATTCTGCCATATTATCTTTCTTTGATTTTTCAGAAATTTATTACATCCCATGTGGCACTGGCGCTGATTGAAGGTATCATCCGAATGATGATTTTTTTGGCATATATTGCTTCAATTTCCTTAATGAAGGATATCCAGCGTGTATTCATGTATCACGGAGCAGAGCACAAATGCATTAACTGCATTGAACATGGAATGGAGCTGAATGTAGAAAACGTGAGAAAGAGTTCCAGACTGCATAAGCGGTGTGGTACAAGTTTTCTCCTGTTTGTAATGATTATCAGTATTATTTTCTTTGCATTTATTGATGTAAAGAGCCGGATTTTGAAGGTAGTGCTTCGTTTGCTGCTGATACCGGTGATTGCTGGTGTGTCATATGAATTTATCCGGCTTGCCGGAAAAAGTGATAATCCGGTAGTGAATTTCTTAAGTAAACCTGGATTGTGGCTGCAGAGGCTTACAACAAGAGAACCGGATGATTCTATGATTGAGGTTGGTATTGCTTCCGTGGAAGCAGTATTTGACTGGAAAAAATATTTGAGCGAAATGTAAAAGAAAAGGGCGTAATATATGACTTATAGAGAGGCAGTGGAATTTGGTACAAAGTGTCTTACAGATGCAGGAGTGCCGGATGCCGCACTGGATGCATGGTATCTTTTACAGATGGTATGCAGGATTGAACGCAGTTACTACTACGTTCACGGGGAAGAAGATATTACACAGGATGCTCAGAAAGAATATGAGATTGCAGTACAGAAACGAGCTGAACATATTCCGCTACAGTATATTATTGGAGAACAGGAATTTATGGGGCTTCGATTCAAAGTAAATTCCAATGTTCTGATACCGCGGCAGGATACCGAGACTTTAGTGGAGCAGGTATTGAAGATTGTAAAGCCGGGGATGAAAGTATTAGACCTTTGTACAGGGTCTGGTTGTGTATTAATCAGTGTGTTGAAAAATGCACCGGAACTTACCGGTGTTGGAAGTGATATTTCGAAAACTGCATTGCTGGTAGCGAAAGAAAATGCAAAGATGCATGAAGTGGATGCGGACTGGATACGCAGTGATTTATTTGATAATATTACCGAGACTTTTGATGTAATCATGGCGAATCCGCCTTATATACCGACAGGAGAGATTCTGTCACTGATGCCGGAGGTGCGGGATTTTGAGCCGGAAAACGCATTGGATGGCGGAGCGGATGGTCTTGATTTTTATCGGAAGATTGCCGGACAGGTAAAGGATTATTTGAATCCTGGCGGATATGTTTACATGGAAATTGGTTATGACCAGGGAGAAGCAGTCTCTGAGCTGATGCGTAACGCAGGATTTACAGAAGTTGAAGTAATCAAAGACCTTGCACGAAATGATCGTGTGGTAAAAGGGAAAGGAAATTAAAATGTTTGATCGTTTAGAGGATTTATTGATTCGTTATGAAGAGTTGATGAGTGAGTTAAGTGAACCGGATGTGGCAAATAATCCGGAGCGTTTTCGTAAGCTGATGAAGGAGCAGAGCGATTTAACTCCTATCGTGGAAGCTTATAAAGAATACAAACAGTGTAAGCAGAATATTGAAGATTCGCTTGCTATGCTGGACGAAGAAACAGACGAAGAAATGAAGGAGCTTGCAAAGGAAGAATTAAATGATTCCAAGGCAAGAGTAGAAGAATTAGAGCAGAAACTGAAAATTCTTCTTCTTCCAAAGGATCCGAATGATGATAAGAATGTCATTGTGGAAATCCGTGCCGGTGCCGGCGGAGATGAGGCAGCTTTGTTTGCAGCTGAGATTTACCGTATGTATGTCCATTATGCAGAGAGCAGACGCTGGAAAGTTGAGACGATGGAATGCGAAGAAATCGGAATCGGTGGAATGAAGAGTGTTACTTTCATGATTACCGGACAGGGCGCTTACTCTGTTATGAAATATGAATCTGGTGTACATCGTGTACAGCGTGTACCTGAGACAGAGTCCGGCGGACGTATCCATACGTCTACCATTACAGTAGCAGTAATGCCGGAGGCAGAAGAAGTTGATGTCCAGATTGATGAAAAGGATATCCGAATCGACGTTATGCGTGCATCCGGAAACGGTGGACAGTGTGTCAATACTACAGACTCTGCGGTTCGTCTGACTCATTATCCAACCGGAATTGTAATCTACAGCCAGACAGAGAAATCACAGCTTCAGAATAAAGAGAAAGCATTTGCCCTTTTGCGTGCTAAATTATACGACATAGAATGCCAGAAGGCGCATGATGCAGAAGCAGAAGCCAGAAGAAGCCAGATTGGTACTGGTGACCGTTCGGAGAAGATTCGTACTTATAACTTTCCACAGGGACGTGTAACCGACCACAGAATCAATCTTACGCTCTATAAACTGGATAAAATCATGAATGGTGACATCCAGGAAATCTTAGATGCTCTGATTGCAGCAGACCAGGCAGCAAAATTGGCGAAGATGAATGAGAATTAATATGAATTAGTAAGAATCAAGAAAAGCGGTCTTTTGGTTAGGTCAAAGGATTGCTTTTTTCTTGCTTTACAGGAAATTGCTTTCCTGTAAAGTAAAAAACGCTTCGCGAGGATGCGCACTGCGGCGTATAAGGTAGATGTCGCAAGCGACCGCCGCAGGTGCGAGAATGTGCCAAGGTACATTCTTTGTTGTGGGTATTAGGATACTTTGGAGAGTCAAGTATTAGAGTCTATAAGAAAACAAGAATGGAAGAGTAAATAGAAATCTCCCTTTTTACAAAAGTGTGTCTGATGCATACTAACTCATAATTATACGAAACACCACTCTTTTATTCATTTTTCTATTCACTTCTTACTAATGGCTATTCATTTTTACTTTAAGTTGTCGTGCAATTTATTAGAATGGAATTTTTGAAAGAGCCAGCATCTTGAATGGGCTGACTCTTTCAATGTCACCTGTAATTGACAAACTGGAAGTTATAAACATCTTTGCAAATATACCATATCTATTAACTGTACACCACACTCATAAATTGGGTGGTCATAATTGTCCGTAAAGAAATTCGGAATATTGTGAGAT
>ERZ791884.724-NODE-724-length-29744-cov-18.804406_pt1 | contig 29744 bp, 27 predicted proteins | sample MGYA00509941_ERZ791884 | MGnify/ENA primary metagenome ERZ791884 (study PRJEB30046, sample SAMN00792095) | human gut metagenome | study: EMG produced TPA metagenomics assembly of the A metagenome-wide association study of gut microbiota in type 2... | reverse complement strand
TCGAGAGTGTCTGTTGCAGGCGTAGGGTGCGCTTCAGCGCTATGCTCAAAGAAAACTTTGGATGCTTTTGGGAATTTGCTCATTCATAGTTGTAAAATAAAATAACGCAAAAGAAAGACTCTTCGAGTCAAACCTGGTAGAATGGTAGCGACCAAACCAACACTCGCCAGGAGGGACAAGATGAGCCAGAAGAATTATAGCACAAAGACAGGCGAAAAGAAGCACCTGGAAGAAAAAGGTTCTTCACGAAAAGTGATGGAGTGAAGAATGAAGCGAGAAGAACCTGACGAGCGCAAAGAAGAAAGCCTCATCACGATAGCCAATCCATACTTGAGTTGCTCAGACAAAAGTAAGGGGGAACAGGTCATGCTCCATTTAGATTGTATCGGAATTGAAGTCAAAAGTCAAAGATACGAAGGGAGAGGAGTCCAAGTATCGCCGGATGAGCAGGAAGCGGTGCTCATCATGGAAAAGCGGACAGGAAAAAGGTTCTTCACGTTTTATAGTGGAAAGAGAAGCTCGGAATAGCAACGATGGTCAAGCCATCGTTGAGAGAGGGCGGGCAACGAAGAAGTCGTTGTGCGGCATTGTGTGCTTCCTTCTCTGCCAACCTTTCAGCCAGCGGCTGATTTCCTTATAGACATTCCACTACTTTCCGTGATGAACCAAAAAGAAAGAACCCCGCCGAGCGTATATCGACGAGGTTTGGGGGAATTTGAAGCTATGAGATGAGTGTACGAATCCGCATCCTTTACAGGGGTCAGATGGCCCAGATGGGAACAATGAAGTTCTCACTGTCGATGGCCGTCAGCTCGTTCTTCATGCAGAGGATGGCGCCCTTTCCGCGGGGAACGGAGCCTTTGTCCAGCAGCTTGAACGGACGGGTCAGCTGCGTTCCGGGATTCGAGGTCTTTTTGATCTCCATCGGGTGAAGCTGACCGTCGGTCTCGAGAACGATATCGATTTCCTTGGCGTCATTGTCCCTGTAGTAATACAGATGCGGTTCTTCGCCTGCGTTGAAATAGGTCTTGACAATCTCAGCCACCGTGAAGTTTTCAAGGATCGCGCCGTTGATGGCACCTGCCTCCAGCGTTTCGGGACTCGACCACTTCGTCAGATATGCGACAAGGCCTGTATCATAGAAATACAGCTTGGGCTTGCTCACAGTGCGCTTCAGAAGATTGTTGGAGTACGGGTGCAGATAGAAAATGATGTCCGATTTTTCCAGAAGTCCGAGCCACTCCTGTACCTTCTCAGACCGCATGCCGTCCATGTCATTGCCAATATCGGCATAGTTCACCATCTGCCCTGTACGGCAGGCAACGGCTGTGATGAACCGCAGGAACTCCACTGCCTCGATGGTGCCGTCCAGTTCGCGAATATCACGCTGAATGTAGGTCTGCAGATAGCTGGAGTAAAACAGGTTGCGGTTGGTGATGCGTCCGCTGACGATCGCCGGCATGGAGCCCTTGAAGATTCTTTCAAACATCTCAGGCGTATCCGCGGCATTCCTGCAGGAGACCTTTCTCTGAAGTTCGTTCAGATCGAGCGTAAAGGGCTTGTTTTCATCCTGCCCATATATTTCGCCCTGGGACATGGTGGACATGTGCAGGATGCAGGCCCTTCCTGCCAGGGATTCTCCCGCCAGCTTCATGAGCTTGAATGCCTGTGAGCCGGTCAGCCAGAAATCACCGTATCGCTGATCACGGTCAGCATGGAGCTTGATATAGGGAAACAGCTGCGGCGCGTATTGTACCTCATCGATGAGGATGGGCGGCTTATGCATCTGAAAAAACATCTCGGGATCGCTCTGCGCAAGCGCACGCTCGTTCAAATCGTCGAGCGTCACATAAGTGCGATTCGTCCCTTCCATCAGTTTCTGAAGCATGGTCGTCTTGCCAACCTGCCGCGGGCCGGTCACGATGATCGCCTGATACTCATGGCAGGCTTCCATGATGACCTTCTCCAAAGACCGCTTCATATACCCCATATCGTCACATCCTTTCGGGCGTTTTACACTCTATTTGTATTATAGCCGATTTTTACCCAAAGTCAACGCCTGTTCGGTTATTTTCCGGGAATTCTGTAAAATAGCCGATACTTCAACGACCATTCCTCAGCAGAAGCGAGGCAATGAACATAGGATCAGCAGCTTTTGCTTCTATTCATCGTTTGTTTCTACCTGACCGGAAGGAATCTGAGAAACGCAGAACTCAAGAGCTTGAAAGGTAATCTTATAGTGAGGCTTCGGGGGAATATACTCGACGTTCATGATATTCATCCTCCTTGCTTGGTCATCCAAGTCTGCGATAACGGGTATTTTTGCCATTTCCTTCTCGTTTAATCTCCCCGGTATCAACCATTTTACGCAGTGCTCCCTCGATGGCGCTGACACTTAACGAAGGACAGAGTTCGCGAATGTCCTGCTTGCTAAACCTGCCAAGCTTGTTCATGGAGGCCTGCCTGACTATTTCAATGGCTGGCTGCTTCTTTTCTACGAGGGCAAAACGATCTTCAAAATCCCTGTAGGCAGAAAGAATCGTACCCAGAAGATACTTGATAAAAGGAACCTTGTCTTCCGTCTCTTCGTGCCAGCCGATTTGAGCCTTACCAAGAGCATCATAGTACAAATCCTTGTTCCTCGCTATCTTTGCTTCAAGCGATATATACTTCCCCACATAGATACCGCTTCTATATAACAGAAGTGTTGTAAGAAGACGGCTCATTCTACCATTGCCATCATTAAAGGGATGAATGTACAGGAAATCGTGGATGAAGATTGGTATGACAATCAGCGGTTCGATTTCCATATTACCAATCACACGGTTGTATTCTTCACAGATTCGATCAAGAGCATCCGCTGTTTCGAATGGTGCCAGAGGTGTGAACAGTGTCTCAACATGTCCATCAGGATACGTGGCGCTGATATAATTCTGAACACTCTTTGTACGGCCTGCCAGTGGGTTGTTCATATGGTTGTACATCACCTTGTGTAGCTGCAAGATATAGTTCTTTGTAATGGGAATCGCATCGAAGTTCTCGTGAATGATGTTCAGCGCATCACGGTACCCGGCAATCTCTTGCTCATTGCGGTTCTTTGGCGTGGTTTTTTCTGTGACGAGCTGCCGAATACGGGTACTGGTTGTGACAATTCCCTCAATAGCGTTGGATGCTTCTGTACTCTGAATCTTTGCAATCTCTACCAGCTTTTCAAGTTCTTCCGGCTTTTGCCTGAGGGAAAGCTCTTGCTTTCCTGCTTCTTTATAGATTGCAGCAATCAGGCCGAGTATCTCAGAGTCCCATTTCTGCTCTTTGATTGTTGAGTAATGAAACTGGCGCATTCACTTTCCTCCTCTCGATTCCCTTATATTATAATCAAATGTAAGGGAATCGTCAATGGCGTAAGTGGAAAATCCATTATAATATGTCCAGAATAAGAGAAAGGAAATCACAAAACCATCTTTTGAACCGTCCGCATAGACATCCGATTCGCCAGGAGCATCTGAACCCAGCCGGCTGCACGTCGGGTGATACATGTTCCAGGGTATGCAAAGGAAACCTTATTTTTGAAAGTCATTCCGCATTTCGGGCACTGGTACTGGTGGTGTCCAGCTCACGGTTTCCAGAGAACAGCTTCCCCTCCGATGAACAGGAAAAGAATACGCGTATGTTCTCCTACCGTCAATAGCCAATGATCGGCCTATGAAAGAATGCGTGACACTCCTGCAATTTCATTAATATCATGCCGCGCTGTTTCTCTTGCATTTTCCCAGTTTTTTCTATGATAAAGAAAAGAAGCTTTCTGTTCAGGAGGTGTTTCCAATGACGAATCGTCCCGCTGAACCAGGCAGAACTGCCCGCCTGCCAATTGTCCGCTCCGCCATGTTCGGCCACGCGATTGCCGACGCGATGGGTGTGCCCGTCGAGTTTTCGACTCGAAGCCAGCGCCGGTGCGATCCTGTCACCGGGTACCGCGGGTATGGCGCACACGATGTTCCGGCTGGAACCTGGTCGGACGATACCAGTATGGCGCTGGCGACGATCGACAGTCTGGCGCATGGCCTTGATACCACGGACATGATGGAGCGCTTTTGCGACTGGAAGCTCCACGCCGCCTACACGGCGACGGGCGTGGTGTTCGACATGGGCATCACCACGAGCAAGGCGCTGTCGCAGTTCAAGAAGGGTGTGCCCGCGCTTTCCTGCGGCCTGGACGGCGAGTTTGACAACGGTAACGGCTCGCTGATGCGGATCATTCCAGCAGTGCTATTCTGCAAATTTGCTGCTGCCGATCTGTCCCCGGATGAGCAACTGGCGATCATTCACGACGTTTCCTCGCTGACGCACCGCCATCCCCGGTCGCAGATGGGCTGCGGCATCTATGCGCTGATTTTGATGGAGCTGTGCGACGGCAGGGGCATCTCGGGCATTCAGGCGGGCATCGACAGGGCGAAGCAGTATTACGAAGCAACCCCGGCGTTTTCCAAGGAACTGGGCAGCTATGCGCGGATTCTGAACTGCACCTCCATCATGGATTTTGCCCGAACGCCGGAGAATGAAATCAGGCGCGGCGGCTATGTGGTGGATACGCTGGAAGCCGCGCTGTGGTGCGTGCTGAATACGGACAATTACCGCGACTGTGTGCTGAAGGCTGTCAATTTGGGCGACGACACCGACACCGTTGCGGCGGTAGCAGGCGGTCTGGCAGGCTGTCTGTACGGAATGGAGGGGATTCCATGCGACTGGCTCGCCGGTCTGCGGAAGGCAGAGGACATCGAAGCGCTGTGCAGGGCATTTGTGGATTCGCTGAATACCGTGCATGAACTGCCGGATGAATGGCTGAAAGATACAAAAATGCTCGGCATGGCGGAGAAACTGGACAGTATGGAGCCTCTGCCCGAGGAGTATGTGAGCTTCATGCTGGACTTTCCCATTACAGCGAAGGACATGGAAAGGTTCCGCAGCGGTCATGCAAACGCAGACGCAGGCTTCCAGTGGCGGGTCGGTTCGGGGGGAAAGCTGTGCATTTTTCGTGGGCTTCGCTGCGTTTATCGCCTGCAAATTCGTCCCGAAACAGATCGTCATCGCGTGTTCTTCTATATCCATGATGGGATCGACAGCCTCGAAGATACGTTCAAGAACATGCCTCCGCGCGAGACGCTGGTTCAACTTCTGATCCAATGGATGGGGCACGAGGCCGTTCTGAAAGCCGTCGATCTGCACTGCCATATCGTTCCGGGCGTCGATGACGGCGCACGGGACATGACGATGGCGCTGCAGATGCTACAAATGGAAGCCGCTCAGGGCGTCCGGCACATCGCCTGCACGTCGCACAGCTTTGACGGACGTCACGATGGATACCGGCATCGCCTGAAACTGCTTCAACAGGAATAGGCAAAGCAGGAGCGCGGACTCTCTCTGTATCCCGGATGCGAAATTTACTGCCCGCAAGAAACGCCCCAATCGGTTCTGCGTAAGGTGCAAAGCAAGGAATACGCACTGCTTGGCAACTCCGGCTACATGCTGCTGGAGTTTGATCCAGGCAGCAGAAGCCGATATATGCTGGATTTCGTCCGGAGTATTCTGGACATGACCGCCGCATCGGATGCCAAGGCAAAGCACGTTGTTCTCGCGCATGTGGAACGATACAGTAACCTTGCAAATGACGACGAGGCACTGAACACACTGCTTGCGTGGGGCTGCCGCATCCAGATCAACGCGTACAGCCTCGCGGAGGAACAAAAGCCTTCCACGAAAGCCTTTGCGCGCAGGTTGCTTGATGAGAGGAAGGTATCCTTTCTTGGCTCAGATGCACACCGCACGGATCATCGTCCGCCGTGTGTGAAAAACGGCATCCGGTATGTCTACGACCACTGCGACGTCGATTATGCCAACGCGGTCTGCTACGAAAATGCGAAGCTACTGCTCACCGGCGCACTGGGATAAGAAAGGAGCATTCGTCATGGCAAGGCTCAAGGGGTTTGATTACAAGAAGGCCGAAGCCGATCTGGACGGCGTCGGCGCGTATCACCCGGACGAAATCCACTCCTACCATTCCGAGAAAGCCGTTCGCAGCTACATGAAGGAGCACGGACTGAATCTTGACAAATACTACAAGCCGGATGGAAAGTGCTCTCCGTCTGGCTCAAAGGAAAGCGACAATGGCGGCTGCTATCTGACCACCGCGTGCGTTGCGGCGCGTGGATTGCCGGATACATGCACCGAGCTTCAAACGCTGCGTGCCTTCCGCGACGGCGTTCTGGCCCGTCAGCCCGGCGGACAGCAGGAGAGGAGGAGTATCGACTGTATAAGGCGTATTCGATTGGGGAAAAGTATCTGCGGCTTGGTTGACTGACCGTTTGATGAGGTGAATACAATAAGTAACGGGCAAGCATGCAAAAGGTTCTCCACTATTTTTCGTGAAGAACCAAAGAAGCTGGACGAGGAGCTGATAGCCCAGGGTAAAGACGTGTCCGACCTGAATCGGCGTTTCACGCTATGAAGAACGAAAAAAAGTCAGCGTTACTACAAGGCGTGGGGGAAGCTTCCAGAGCAGAAGCGACCTGGCGTTGAAGGCAGTATGAGTTTGAACTGAGCAAGTACCGTGAGGTGGAGGAATCCTTGCAGCGCTGGCAGGATGACGGCGAACACATCGATGACAAAGGCTGCCAGAAGGCATGGAAGTATCTGAACACGAAGCGCATGGTGCCGGATATCAATCAGAGAAAAATGAAGGAGGACGTGTGCAGGCTGGAGGTGGTGAAGCGGGAGTTTATAAAGGAGCCATCCACATGCGTGATCAAATATTATGAAAGCAAATGGATCCATGACCAATATTCTACTATCATTTGCCATTGCCTCATCCTTTTTCCACAATCGGAATACACACGTTCAGATGGAACAGGTTATCCTCTGTCTGGTATCGCATCAGTCCGTCATATTTTTGTGCAACAAAGTCAATGGATCGCATGCCGTAGCCATGCTTCAGATAATCATCCTTTGTGGTTTGCGGCAGTCCTGAACCGGCAGGACTGCCCGGCACGAAATAGTTCGTCAGTTGGATCACGGCGACGCCGTTTTCTTCCCGTATGTTCAGGGAAATCAGACGCATAGCCTCATCTGTCAGTTGGCTGACAGCCTCAATGGCGTTGTCGATGGCGTTGTTCATCATTGAAAACACATCGGATGCCTCCATAAAGGATAGACACCGGGCATCAGCCATGCAGGAGAGCGTAATATGTCGCTGCTCCATGATCGCCTGCTTCTTGTAGAGAACCATGTTCAGAATGTCGTTGCCGGTCTTCAGGTGACTGTCGTAAATCCGAATGGCGCTGCGCAGCTTTTTCATCTCGTTTTCTGTCAGACGATCGGCATATTGGTCCAGCATATGGCGCATATCGTGACACTTGATGTTGATCATTTCCATATCGTCGCGTATGGCATCAAACTGTTTGCGCTCATTTTGAAGCAGGCGCTGAGTGATCTCCAGCTCCTTGTTGACATGGCCATGGGCAAGCAACACAGTGCGGAAGATGAGCACCAGAAGTGACCAGATCAGTGCCAGAGCACGCACTACTGAGGCCATCTCCGGGTTGTTTGCTTCCAGCGGGCGACTGTAGTTTTGCAGTACTGTTGTTATCGCCATGACGGAGATGGAAAACAACACACCAATGCGGGAATAGTGTTCATTCTGAACAACGCCTTTCTTTCCGCGGAAGACAATACCCAACGTGATAATCAATATCAGGTGCAGCAACAGATAAACCAGCCAAGCAATTTCCGGACTGTAGGACTGCCAGCCCATAAGCGAAATGCTGCGGTAGGGATCGACTCCCTGCACCAGATAGAATAACTCTGCAAGCCGACCGGTTATGGCCTGCACGGCTGTGCCAGCGCAAAGACACATGCTCCAGTCAGCCAGAGAAATGTTCCAGCACATGACGATCCATTGCGCTGTGCCGGTATAGACCAGTGCGGTGATGAGCAAATGCATCCAGAAACCGTTGAAGATCATTTGAAGTGGCGCAGTGGCAGCGGCCAATAGAGTGTATCCTACGAAGCCAAGGCCAAGGCGCATAAGAAACTTCTTTTTCCTGGGGAAGATAAATGCGAACATCAATGCACAGAGGGCAAATTCCCATGCGTTGGTGGTTCTGACAAACAAGGCATATTCAATACTCATCTTATGCGCTCCTCCGTATAGCTTAAAAATGATTGCATAAATTCCTTTTTCCTTGGCTGGCTGATCTGCAGATCAACGCCTTCCAGGGAGACTGTGTAGCCTTTCACGCGACGTACATAACGCAGATTGACCAGATAGCAGCTGTTGCAACGGGCAAAGTGATGGGAGGCATATTGCTTTTCAGCATCGTTCATGCGTGCGTAAACAGAGTAGGTTTTGTTGCCAAGCGTGTGATAGATCAAATGATGGCCTTCGGATTCAATATAAAGGATATCCTTCAGTACGAGCTTAACCTTACCGTTGGCATCGGAAATGATAGTCTCCGGTTCATCTGTGTCCATCCGCATCTGATGCTCCACGCGAGACATCTTCATCATAAAATCCGGATAGGAAAGCGGCTTGAGCACATAATCGAATGCACGGACTTCATATCCCTGGATCGCATATTGGGCCAGGGAGGTCACGAAGATCAGCAGCACATTGGCATCCAAGGCACGCAGCTTTCGTGCGACCTCCATGCCGTTCATGTGTGGCATCTGAATGTCCATAAAGACGACCTGGTATTCTGCCCGGTAGGGATCGAGGAACAATATGGGGTTGGTAAACACGCTCACACTTCCCGTAATCCCTTTGTCCGCGCACCAGCGGGTAAAGTAGGATTCCAGCAGCTGAGCATAAACAGGTTCGTCTTCAACGATTGCAGCACGCAGCATACCCTGAGCCCTCCTGTTTTTACGTTACCTATATTATAATCCTTTGCTTGCCTGCACGTCAATCGACGGCATCTTTAGTTCATGACGTTTTTTTTTAGTTTGTGTCAATTCTATTGAAGCAAAGGGGGCCTCCTATTATGATATGCATAACAACACCGCTCAAGCGGTCAATAAAAAGGAGGATTCCCCATGAAAAAGCTGCTTGCTGTCCTGCTTGCCCTGGTTCTCTGCCTGTCTGTGAGTGCCGTCTCCCTGGCTGAGGCTGCCATGACTGGCCGCTACATCTCTACCCAGAATATTGCCTTCGTGTCTGCCTATCCTCAGTACACCTTCAAGATGGCCACCTTCGGTATTCAGACCCTGGAGCTGTATGACGACGGTACCTATCGTCTGATTGACACCGAGAATTCCTTCTCCGGCGGCCTGATCTTCGCTGATGACGGCACCTATGAGGCGATTCCGCGTGGCGGCGATGTGTATGTGTACACCGGCACCTATGAGGCGATCTCTGATTCCGGCCTGCTGATGGTCACCCTGTCTGCTCCCACCGGCCTGGAAGTGACTTCCTCCAACAGCATCGAAACCAAGAGCGCTACTGCTGAAGGCACCGATCTGGAGACCCTGCTGGCCAAGTTTGGTTTTGCTGACACCGATATCATGATCGACGAAGCTACCGGCGTGTTCGACTTCATCGTGACCGGTCCCCAGGAGTAATCAAACAGCGCGGGTGGAGGTTTTCCAAAGCCTCCACCCGCTTTTTCGACAGAAAAGGAGATATTGAACATGCGCAGGAAGATGAAGCTGTGGCGCGGCCTGACTGCTGTGACAGGCATTCTGCTCTGTCTGTCCATCCTGATGACAGATCTGTTGGTTGAATGGAGTGGCCAGGTGAACGTCGTGCTGGGCGTTACGATCCCAACCACGGTGGTGGATGGCGATAAATGGGTGTATCCTTCCGAATACGGCATGAACGAGGAGGGTCTGGCTGCCATGCTGGCTGCCTCGGATGCCCATGATATTCAGACCATGATCGAAGGCGCCGTGCTGCTCAAGAACAATGGCGCATTGCCGCTCACAGGCAGCGAGACTCGCGTGAGCCTGTTCGGCCGAGCCAGCGCTGATCCCATTTACCGCGGAAATTCAGGTGGTCCTGCTATCGATAAGCGCCGCCTCGTGACCTTCCGCGCCGGGCTGGAGGGCGAGGGCCTGGTTATCAATGACAAGCTGTTCAAAGCCTATGAAGCCAGCGAACTGCGCCGAAGGAAGGCTGAGCCCGACTGGTTCATCGCTGAGGAAGGTGCCGCCTTCTATACCGCTGATCTCCAGGCTTCCTGGGAAAATGACTATCACGACGCGGCCATCGTGCTGCTCAGCCGCGATGGCGGCGAGGGCAAGGATCTGGCCATGTCTGACAGTGACGGCATTTCCCATCTTGCCCTGCATGAAACCGAAAAGGAAATGCTCAAGCTGATCGCAGACAGCGGAAAATTCAGCAAGACGATCGTCCTCATCAACAGCGCCTATCCTATGGAAATGGATTGGATCTATGATGAGCAGTACGGCGTGGATGCGGCGCTGTGGATCGGCACGCCAGGTCTGAAGGGCTTCACGGGTGTTGCCAAGGTGCTGACCGGCAAGGCTGCTCCGTCCGGTCGCCTGGTAGATACATGGGCAGCCAACTCTCTTTCTGCCCCCGCTGTGCAGAACGCCGGTGATTTCAAGTTTGCCAATACCAAAACCGGCTATATTGTGGAAGCAGAAGGCATCTATATTGGCTACCGCTACTATGAAACCCGCTATTACGATCAGGTGCTGTCCCAGCACAATGCTGCGTCAAGTGCGGGCACGTTCATGGGCGAAGCTGCGTGGAATTATGCAGCAGAAATGACCTTCCCCTATGGATATGGTCTCTCTTACGCGAATTTCACGCAGGAACTGAAGGATCTGAAATGGGACCGCACTGCCCATACCGTTACGGCTAAGGTGAAGGTGACCAACAACGGCGCAGCCAATGGCGCTTCCTACGACGGGGCAGCCAAGCAGTCAGTTGTGCTATATGTCAATCAGCCTTGGGAAGAAGGAGAAGCTGAGAAATCTGCGATCCAGATGATCGGTTTTGCCAAGACCCGCGACCTCAAGCCCGGCGAGAGCGAAGAAGTGACCATCGTTGCGGATGATTACCTGTTTGCTACATATGATATGAACGCGGAGAATGGCGCTGATCCCACCCGCAAGGGCTGCTATGTGTTCGATGCGGGTGAATACACCTTCGCTATCGGCAGCGATGCGCACGATGCGCTGAACAATGTGCTGGCGCTGACTCAGCCCGCTGCTGCGCTGACTGATGCTTCCGGTAATGCCGTGACCGGTAATGCTGCGCTGGCCCGCACGGTCAAGCTGGATGCAAGGGACAATACGACCTACGCCGTATCCCGCGAGACCGGCAATATCGTTGCCAACCTGTTTGAATCCATGGATCTGAACAGCTGGCTGCCCGGCACAGTGACTTATCTGACCCGTGCTGACTGGAACACCTTCCCGGCTCCGGTCAAGGATGTGGAGCTGACTGCCGAAATGAAGGCCGTCATCGAAAACGACGCTTTTATTACCCCCGACAATGCACCTGCCTATACGGATTTTGCCATTGAGCAGGATCACGGCATCAAGTTTGCCGATATGATAGGCGTGGCATATGATGATCCCAAGTGGGAGCTTTTCCTGGATCAGCTGACGCTTCAACAGATGACCTCCATCACGGGCGAAAACTTCGGTCAGCCTGCCATTGATTCCGTGTCCAAGCCTGCCAATGCCAACAGCGATGGCCCGGCAGGTCCCCAGGGCAACTACCGTTTCGGCGAAAAGTATGCCACCACCGTACACGTGGGTGAAGTGGTGGCGGCGGCAACCTGGAATATTGATCTGGTTGCTCAGCGCGGCAGCTTCATCGGTGAGGACTGCCTGTTTGTGGGCACGACGCAGCTGTGGTCTCCCGGCGCAGATCTGCACCGCACGCCGTTCTCCGGTAGAAACTTTGAGTATTATTCCGAGGACAGTGTGCTGTCCTACCTCATGAGTGCTGCGCAGACGTGCGCCATGCAGGCCAAGGGTGTGAACGCAGCCATCAAGCACTTCGTGGGTAACGATCAGGAAACGAACCGTACGGGTCTGTGTACCTTTGCCACCGAGCAGGGCTTCCGTCAGAATTCTCTCAAGGGCTTTGAGGGTGCATTCACCAAGGGCGGCGCGCTGGGCACCATGATGTCCACCAACCGCATCGGATTGGAGACCATGTATCAGAACGCCGCCACCTGTACGGGTGTGCTGCGCGATGAATGGGGCTTCAAGGGCGTTACCATCACGGACTCTGTGAAGGGTGACAAGTCGGTGTATGCCGTTGCCTGCCTGGTGGCCGGTACCGACACCTTCAATGCCGATACAGGACGTTCTACCGAGCTGCTTAAGTATCTGGTCAAGAACAAGGATGGCTATGTGCTTCAGGAACTCCGTCGCGCCAATAAGAATTTCTACTACGCGATGGCCCAGTCCAACCTTGTCAACGGTCTGACGCGCGAGATGGTCGTCCAGAACTTTGTGCCCTGGTGGCAGTATGCCATGCTTGGCATCAATATCGCGTTGGGTGCGTTCACTGCGCTGTTCGCCGTACTGTTTGTTTTCAGCATTGCTGCGGGAAAGAAAGGGAGGAAAGCATGATGAAGAAAGTATTCAGTGCCCGGACCGTGGGCTTCTATCTGGGTCTCATTGCTTGCCTTGCAGCCCTTGCCGGTGCGGTTGGTCTGGTTGCCACGGATATGGGTGACAGGACCTTCTCCTGGATCACTATTGCCCTGATGGGTGGCGGTATCGTCTTTGGATGCATAAACGGTGTGACTGACTTGGCCATCGCACCGCTGCTGAGCACGCTGTGCATCGGCTGTGGATTCTGCTGGCATCTGTACATTGGTCTGCCCACGCTCTCAGACATCTGGAACGGCGTCAACTACATAGGTGGCAATGCGCAGGCTGTGATGGTTTATGGCGGCTTCTTCGCAGCTGCTATGCTGCTGAGCATCATCAGCTGCTTCATGGCCCAGAGAAAGAATATCCAAATCGCATAACACATTTCAGGCGTTCTGGCGGATCAAAAAACGCCGGAACGCCTGATTCAGATCCCAACAATACGACGAAAAAGGATGAACTGCGGCAATGAAATACAAGATCAATGACAGACACTATGCAGATTTCCATGTGTTCGAGGTCAGTAAACTGCCGGGACGCAGTTACTTTATCCCATATCCATCCCGTGCGGCAGCTGAAGCTGTCACGGCAAAGGAAAAGCGCTACTCCTCCGGAAAGGTACTTTGCCTCAATGGGCAGTGGGATTTTAAGTTTTTCCCCCGTCCGGCGGAAATGCCCTCCCTGCTCGATACATCCGAGATCAGTTTTGACAAGATCGATGTACCCTCCTGCTGGCAGTTCCGTGGATATGACAAGCCCTTCTATGTGAACATCCGCTATCAATTTCCCTTCAAGCCGCCGGTTATCCCTACCACTGAGAAAACAGGCACCGTATTCAGCTGGCTTGGTGTGGATCAAAAGGTTATGCCACGCTGGAAAAAGCCCGACGATCAGTACAATTTTGTCGGCGTGTATCGCCGCTTTATTGATATTGACCAGCCGAAAAAGAAATACATCATCTCTGTTACTTCAGCATTGTCTATGTATTTTTTGTTATTTCTGAATATTCTATCAGCTTCTGCAAATAAGCCAGTAGTGTTTACACGTTTGATAACAGCAACATCACGAAATTCTTTTTTCAGAAAATCCATGTAGACCTGTTCACTTTCGCCTTCACAGAATACCACAATGTACTTCTTGCTTTCTCTGATTTGGTGTGGCATTTACTGTACCTCCTCGATTTCAACATCTGGTATTGCACCGTATTTGCCTACAAGATACCCTTTTCGAATGTTATCGGTTGTGCGGGTTGAAAACTCGCTAAGGCTATATAGCTCAGATGTGCCATCTTTGTCATGTTTATCAACAAAGTACAGCTGATCCTTCCGTAACAGCTCAAGGTTCATTAGCTCCGTATTGTGTGTCGTAAAGACAATTTGCGCGCCATTGGGATTAGAGGCTTTGCTTTGGAACTTTGCAATGATATAGTTCACCAGCATTGGGTGCAGTTCTCGTTCCAATTCGTCTACGAGCAAAATGCCGCCTATACGCAAGGCAGATTCAATTGCAGGAGCAAGTGCCATTAGTTTTCGTGTGCCATCTGATTCATCAGAAAGTTCAAGCTCATAGTTTTCTTTCTGCCCGTTGCGTTTTTCGCCTTGATGACTTGCTTTTGCAGAAACTTCCCCCATTTTCAAATGAATTTCGCCGTTGTTGGAGGTTTCGGCAAGAACGTGCATAAATTGCACAAGAGCATTTTTTAGCTTTTCCGGAATATTACTTGGCAAAGTTTCATCGTCTTTAATTTCGCTGCTGTTGAACTCAAATTGTATATCACGAATACCCAGATCTGCCGCCTTTGCGTAGTCAGCAATTGCTTTCAGCATATTCTTATCCTCGGAATACTCAATTAGCTGACGTGGTATATCGGAATAGTCTCGTGAAAAAAACACCTGATTACGGAACCACCGCATCGCAGCAATGCAAGCTGCGTCATTCATAGTGCAGGCCACAGAGAAAAACAGCTGATTTTCAGCAACCATTTCACCAATTAAGGCACGTTTGCTTTTTTCCTCTGTAAAGGAAAAATTTTGTCCATCACGAGAAAAGACCAATGCTTTTTGTCCCTTGGGGGCATGATATAGGTATTCTGAATGGATTTTATTCCGTGTGGCAGAAAAGCCATAGTAATACCTAATGCCACTTGAAACGTATTCAAATGCAAATTCCGTAGGTTCGTTCTCGGAATAATCATTCAGTGCAAAAGGTGTTACAGGAATTTCCGCACGTTCATGCTGCGTTCGCTGTGCATTGCGGATAAACTGTACAGCAAGCCAAAAGGCACGAATCACATTGCTTTTCCCTCCACCATTTTTTCCGTAAATTGCAGCGGCAGGAAGCAGCTTAATCGTGGACGACATTGGAATCAAGCATTCCTTAAACGGACTGAGTCCAGAAGCCTCCATAGAAAGTACAGCCTCATCCCGAAAAGAGCGATAGTTCTTGAACTGAAATTTAATGAGCACTAAACCCACCTCCTCAAATCTCAATGATAGTATAGCACAAAACCGTTAGAAATGCAACAGAATAAATCAGTTTTTTTGATTTTATCGGCTTGATTTTACTCTGTATGTGTATTTCTCATTTTCTTGTCGGATGTGCTTATTGTGTGTTCGGCATAGCAATGCAGTTTTGTGTCAGAAATCTTCATTGATGCTGAAAAAGACTTCCATTGAACTTTCAAAACGTTTCCGGACTAATATCTGATACTGACTGCGCCCTTGATGGCTTTTCACATTATCGTGCTACGCCGTCCGAACGGCCTGTTATCTTCTCGTTTGACATATTTCACTTTTTGTATTTATATAGTATGTTCATTGAAATGTAGCATAGTAATTGTATCAAGTTTTCAATGGAAACTCGGAGGTGAAATGACCGTATCGACTGACGGGCGTTTTCGTTACCTTCCCCCTTGCATCCTTTGTGTTCGCATGATATAATTATTATGGATAATACTTTATCCATTTCGCAATAATATCGCTGATATATCTAATATTTTATCCGCAGGAGGATGCTATGAACTTCGTATGGGAAACGCCGGAGGAAACTGATCTTGCTATTGCCCAGCGTCTTGCGCAGATTCGGAAACGCCGCGGCTTATCACAGCTTCAGCTGAGCGAGAAAAGCAATGTCAGCTACGGCAGCATCAAGCGTTTTGAATGTCATGGGCAAATCTCCCTGATTTCACTGACCAAGCTGTGTGTCGCGCTGGACTGCGCAGACGAGCTTCGCCGCCTGTTCAGCAATGTGGAATATGCCAGCATTGAGGAGGTTCTCCGTGAAAGAACGCAAGGTTGAGGTGTTTCTGGATGACCGATTCGTAGGCACGCTGGCGGAAACTGCCGACCGTCGGGTTGCCTTTGCCTATTCGGATGAATGGCTGGAAACAGGCTTTTCCATCAGTCCTTTTTCGCTGCCAGTTGAGCAGAAAGTTTTTGTGCCGACTGCAACGCATTTTCAGGGATTGTGGGGCGTGTTTGCCGACAGCTTGCCGGATGCATGGGGGCGCTTGCTGGTAAACAGAATGCTGCGCGCTCGCGGATTAGTCGCTGAAGATGTAACGCCGTTGGAACGCCTTGCTATCGTTGGTGACTCCGGCATGGGCGCGCTGACATACCGTCCGGCGTGGGACGTGCATCGGGAAGAATCGCTTTATGATTGGGACGAACTCGCCGAAAAGTGCCGCGCTGTTCTTCATCACGAGGATGTTTGCGACCTTGATGCGCTGTTCCAGATGGGCGGCAGCAGCGGCGGCGCGCGTCCTAAGGTGATGACAGCGGAGTGGATTATCAAGTTTCCTGCTTCTGGCGATATGCGGGATACAGGGTTCATGGAAAAGGAGTACATGGATTGCGCTGCCGATTGCGGCATTGTCGTGCCGGAAACGCGGCTGATGCCGTCCAAGCAGTGCAGCGGCTATTTTGCTGTGCGCCGTTTCGACCGGGAGCAGCACAGCAGTCGCATCATCCGACGCCATATGCTGACAGCAGCTGCCATTTTGGAGTTGGACTGGCGTATGCCCTCGCTGGATTACAACGCGCTCATGAAGCTGACAAGCATCTTATCCCGCAGCAATTCACAGGATTTGGAGCAGATGTACCGCCGCATGTGCTTTAATGTGTTCGCCCACAATCGGGATGATCACGCAAAAAATTTCAGCTGGCTGTACGATGCACAGTATGACTGCTGGCATCCGTCGCCCGCTTACGATTTAACTTGGAGTACAACCTATTATGGTGAACACACGACCACGGTGAATGGCAATGGGCGTGACCCCGGCATGACGGAAGTATTAGCGGTAGGGCGAGCGGCTGGAATGACGGCAAAAGTATGCAAACAGATTGCAGAGGAAATTCGGGAGAAAACGGAAGGACTGGAGCGGAAGTATCGTGAGGTGCGGGCATGAAGAACAGCGCAGGATGCACCGTCAATGGCAAAAGAATATATCTTTTTTCATAAGCCAATGCTGATGATGGCGGGAAATCCAGAAATCGCAACTTAAAAGCCATTTTTTTCGTCTTGATTAGCATTTTAATTGCCTTATGCAATTTTGCAGCAGAAATCTTCATCTTTAAAGACTGCCATCATTGAAATGCTTTCTGGCGCAGAAGTAGCAGTCAACACGGCAACGTTTAAGAATGACCCAGCAAAAATTGCAAGTAAAGATGATGTGATTACTTACCTGATTCACCTTGGCTATTTGGGATATAACGAGGATTCCGAAACGGCATTCATTCCCAACGAGGAAATCAGGCAGGAATTGATTACCGCCGTAAAAAGCAGCAATTGGAATGAACTGATTGGCTTCCAAGAAGAATCGCGGAAACTGCTGATGGCAACTTTGGCAATGTATGTAGAGAGCCGAACTCCTACACCACCGTGCCTACCGACCGATACACGGCGGTTCAATCGCATAAGAGCAAGAACTTGCAGCGGCAGGATACCAAAGTCTCCTGCCGCTGCAAGTCTTTCGTTTATAATGGGATATGTTAAAACTTAGCTTCCAACTATTCTCCAATAGCCCAATCTAAAATGCCCCACTGGTATGCCTTATCGTTCGGAATTTGCAGATTTTTTCGCTGACATCAGCTTCCTTCAGGTTCCACCTCTCGATGGATACCCTCGACTAACGCTTCCTACTGCCAAGCACGTTGTGGTCTTTCACCACTTAATTATTGACCATACCGGTTACACAGAAACGGCACACAACCGAGTGGGAGTCAGTTGTGTGCCACCGAGGACTGCTATCTATTTTCCCTATCTATTCGCACAAAAACACCAATGCCATCATTCCGTCAGCGTAATTGTTTTGAACGAATTCGTTGATAAATCCAGCGCCAAGATTTCTCTTCCGGGTTTCGTATAGAAAAAAGCATTTCCATTCTGCACGTTCAGGTTCCAATCATAAACATGCGGGAGCGTGACAGATGTAACTTCTTCCGGGTGATTGAGGGAAATATAGTGCAGAGTAACTGACTCCGAAGAGGCATCCAGCGCACATAAGAAGCCGTCCTTCATTGAAATAGACTTTGCTCCTGCAATAAACGGAACCGAGACGACAGAATTATCTGGGTTATATAGCAGCATGTTTTCTTCGTCGAGCATATAACCATTGCTGATTCGCGAAATATTCTCCGGAATCACAACGGGAATAGACATACCCGATTGAAACAAAAAAGCAAATGTAGAGCCATCTTCCGTCTGATAGATACACTGTTCATTATCCTGTGCTATTACATCTCCCTTAATAATTACTGTTTCGGACTTGCTCATGCTGTCGTATGAACATAAGCCAATGTCTCTGTAATATAGGGGAGCATTATCCATTGCACCACACAGGACATAGGAAACGCAGCGTTTGTTTTCTCTGCTTTGGGTATGATAGTAGTATATGTCAGATGAAGTATAAACGAAATAAATTTCTCGTTCGTACAAAAGTCCTTCTGGCGCAGCAACCATGCTGTATATCGAGTGCATTGTTTCAAATTCAAGTGAAATATCCGACCAGTCCTGTGACATTCGATATACTCGATAGCGATGCCGAACCGTAACGCCGAAAATTTGGTTTACTACATGAATCATTGCCCAATACGTTTGGGATTCTGCGTCGTAAGACATCAGGAAGTTCCCATAATATGAACTTCTGGCTCCCGGATCAATCATATTGATTTCGGCATGAGCGGAAGACATAAACAAGCATACCACAACCATCAGCACAGAAAGCAGCTTCATAGAACGAACCTCCTTTTTTTATTAATATTCCATACCAATTGGCATCATTTCGGTTTTTACCGTCGGAAAACCTGATACTTCAAAAGTCCACCCTACATATCTTGGGACGGTATCAAGAGAAGCACTACCAAACATTAACCACATTATTGGGTTTTCAAAGAACGGGTTTGAAGCTTGCATAACAGCAGCGGAAGCTTGCATGCAATTTGTATATAAGACATTATATGCAGGTACAATTCTATACATACTATCTTTATCTGTATATGTAGCACGGAGTAATTCAGCATAGTCAACTGATCTGCTATAGTCTCCAGTAAACAAAGTGGCACGATCATACTTGCGTCCATATAATGGCTTTTTATCTTTCATCCGTGTATGATTCAATGTGTCATTCAGCGCGTCAAGATTCAGCAAACCATTGCTATCAAACGAGACTGGAACATTCTGCAGAATCACTTTTGCTTGAGTCCAAACAGGCACTCCCACCGCTTCAGGCCCCCAGTAGAAGTAATACCATGTGCCATCATCATCCTCAATGAGTAATGACGTATGACCCAATCCGCTTACATTGCCCGAATCCGTCAGCCAATATGCATCCGTTCCTTCAGCATCCGCCTGCGTCAGAATGTTATTAAAGCAGTATGCATATACGTTATTCTCCAAAACACACCGTGAGATTTTAACGCCAATATCCATATTGGTAAACCGTCCCCACCCCGGATTATAGTACCGGCTCCGCAGGTAGTACAGCCCCGTCTCCTCATCAAACACATACCCACGATAGCGGAACGGCTGCACCTTGCCCAGCGTTTCCGCCAGCTCGCCAGTACACCACAGTGGCGCACCCCACGCATCGTAGCCGTAGCTGACGACTGTATTGCCACTTTCATCCAGAATCGCAACAGTTTCTCTGGACAAGTACAGTATTCACTATATGAAGAGGTTTTTCCTGCTTTTGCGGAAGTTTTTGCTGCCAGCCCGTCGGCGGCTTGTGCGAGGAGCACAGGACACGACGGGCTGGGAATAGAATATTCTTATGATTGTGTGGATTACTATTGACGATACGCTGCATTATCCTGCAGGTATGTATCTAATATCTTCCACTATTAGTTGTGGTCCAACAAATCTGATTTGAATTTTGCCTCCATTTGTCGCAGGCAACTCACCTAGTCCGCCATACGATGTGACCATTACGTTGTCTTCTGGTACAATCGCACATATATCATTCAAACTGGATACACCTATCTCAATAGCGGACAAGTCATCGATAGTAAAACATTGTTTCATGTTTTCATCTCCATTGGTTTTGTTATGAAAAACAACAATTAAACACACAATTCCACAAAATAATGCTGTCGCAATTATGTAAGAAATTACGTGAGCTTTTTTCAATTTACCTTCTCCTCTCTCACTTAGTAACAGCAAAATATACAGTTTTACTGTTGTAGTAATTATTGCAAATGACTCTACCTGTCTTTGCATACCCATCCATGCTATTTCACTTGGATTATCTCCAGCAATTAAGCGTGAAAGCAGGGAACTGGGTTTGTGCGACCAAGAACCATCACTGTGCTGTAACATAAAATGATAATCCGCTTCACCAGTTCTTAATGCAATTCTGTACTCATTTGGATTGATGGGACTATCATAAGAATCAATGATGCGCATAGACCTTCCATCAGCTTTTGCATCATCCAATACCATTTGGCAACATTTTCAACACTGAAATCTTGAACTGCATCAGGACTTCCACCAACATACTTCCATTCTGTTTCGCCTAAAGCGTATGCATAGCAGTTATACTTGGTAGAAGTCGTTGGTTTGTATGTTGAAGCTTCACCATAGTCTGTTTTTGCGGCACAGCCACTCAATAAAAGTGTACAGGCAGCAAGCACCCCAGCAAGCAGCAGTCCCTGAATAGCGAACAATCCAGCGGGATCCATATAGGAGATTACAGAGTTTCCACAGTAGGAAAACAAATTGTGCTTGCTGCTTTTCTGGAACGTTGAGATAAGCGCATCCGCATTAACAAACCGTCCCCACCGCGGATTATAATACCGACTCCTGAGATAGTACAGCCCCGTCTCCTCATCAAACACATACCCGCGATAGCGGAACGGCTGCACCTTGCCCAGCGTTTCCGCCAGCTCACCAGTACACCACAGCGGCGCGCCCCACGCATCGTAGCCGTAGCTAACGACGGTATTGCCATTCTCATCCAGAATTGCAACAATATCGCCCTGCAAGTTCTTAACGTAAGCATAGGGAACATTATTGTAAGCAACCACTGCCGGACGATTCTGTGCATCGTAGAAGAAATGCAGCTCGTCGTTGCCTTTAGTCATGTGAACAACGTTCTTCCCGTGCAGCACATAGTCCGTCACAGCGCCGTTAACAATTTTCTACACCCGCAGACCGTTCTCGTTGTAAACGAACTTCGCGTCCACGTTGGCACTTTGCATTCGCGCAAGTTATTATCACTACTCCTGAAAAAGGAAAGGGTATACCTTTTGCATAATGCTATAGCAATCTTGAATGATATACTGCGAAGGATGAAGGTTGATGGATATTACCGGATAAGGACTTTCTGCGTTTCCTTGCTCAGGTAAATAGATGCCGTTGGAGTCAAGGCAAATATTCAGTTCGACAACGATATCAGGAGTTAATTCGTCAATGAGGTCATCAGAAACTTCCATGTAACTGTCATATTCTTGGAGCAGATTGATGATTCCCGTCATATCCGCAACTAATTGAAAGTCTTCTTGGAATTCATAATTCAGGACAGCGGTCAACCGTTTGTTTTCAGGGATTTTCCTTCGCAAGGCTGCCAATTTTTCCACTTCTAATTGAAACTGATTACATAATTCGGTTGCTTTTTGCTCTTGGTGGGTAACATTTCCTAAAGTGAATATAGATTCGATGATTTCTAAAACTGTTTCTGGTTGCTTCATAAACACAACGGGTATTTCGGCCTTAGACAAGTTCGGAAAAATCGCATCATAGTCGCCGGATAATTCATCGGGACAAATAATCAAATCAGGCGAAAGCTTCAGTATCTCCGAATCATCGGTCTCTTGCCATATGGATCCGCAAATTTCCTTCGTATCTTTCATGGTCGGCCAGTATGTCTCGGCTTCCTCCAAATAAGGATGCCCTACCCACACGATGCAATCTGTGTCAACTAATTCAAGCAGAATTTCCTCAGCCCAAACAGGAAACACAACAATGTGGTTGGGAGTTTTACTATTTTCCGCATAAGCCACTGTGTTTGAGTACACGATACCGACACCGATAATCGCTATTAATGTGATAATTCGCATGTAAAATCGCGTCATTTTCCACAAAAAGCCATTTTGTAAGAGCATTCGCAGCATACCCTCCTATTCTAACTGGTAATTTCCAAATCTACGGATGCATGGATATGATAGTTTTCTGGCATCCGTAGAATGACTATATGATGATGTTAGTCCAGAATCACTCCTTTCCCATATCTATATCCGCATTAAGAAACCTGCACCGTTCCGCATTATAATACCGACTCCGCAGATAGTACAGCCCAGTTTCCTCATCAAACACATATCCGCGATAGCGGAACGGCTGCACCTTGCCCAGCGTTTCCGCCAGTTCGCCAGTACACCACAGCGGCGCACCCCACGCATCGTAGCCGTAGCTGACGACGGTGTTGCCATTCTCATCCAGAATCGCAACAATATCGCTGGGCAAGGATAGTGTTCGCTATATGAAGAGGTTTTTCCTGCTTTTGCAAGAAATTTTCCTACAAGCCTTTCCAGACCGCCTGAATTTCAGTTTCTGAAACGCGAAAATGAAGAAAATTTTCAGGCATAGAAAAAACGGCACACAGCCGAGTGGGTGTCGGTTGTGTGCCGCCGAGAATTACCTAACCATGGGAAGAAGTTTGCAATGTTGCTTATGAAAACTAACTGTGCTTTTTTAATCGTTCTATGAAATATGAGCAATGTTGTACAGTTATCACAAAGTCGCAATGACTATAAGAACTGTTATTAGTATTCCACACGATTACTATACGCAACCAAGGCTGGAAAGTCCTCATCTACTATCATGAAAAATCTCCATTGTTCATCCTCTACGTCGCTATCGGCAAAAATTTCGATGCAGACTTGATTGCTCAGGACAATGCGTAGATCATTCATGGTCGAGCATTCCACTCGAAGTACTTTAAGTGGTAATAAGCAGTTAACTGTTATAACATTCTTATCAAACAAACTATTACTCTTTGAATCTTTTTTTTCATCTATTATGTTGTAAATACTTCTACGTGTTAGAACAGAAACCCCTTCATGCGTAACACGAAATGAACATTGTGTATGCAGTGAATATAAAATTCCATCCTTTTCGAATTCCCACCAAACCAAGTCAGTAACTCTTCCGATTTCACACAGTTCGCCACCTAAGAGCATATCTATGCAATACTTATTCTCCATTTTATTCTCCAAACATATTAAGCGCTTCTTCTATTATTTCTTCCAACGAATAACCTTTATGTCTAATTGCGTAATGCAATCTTTGTTGCTGATCCTGTGTTAAGTTCATATCATAATTATCTTTGAGTCGACGAACCGCCTCCTTAAATTGTCCATTTTCTGCTTGATTGTGTGACTTGTAATGGTTTGAATAATAATCTTCCTCGAATTTTTTTCCTGCTCTTGATGCAAACATTAAGCTTGCACCTGTTGCCCCCGCCGCAACCGCTGTTGTCATCGCAGCATCTGCCACAGCAGCACCACTGATAATTTCACCACCTGCTGCTGCAAGAGCAAAACCACCACCGCCACCAGTCGCAGCTATAACCACTGCAACTACTGCAACGACAACTGCAGCTACTAATAGTGCTTTTCCGCAATCTGCAAGTACATCCCAGAAACTATTGCCGCCATCATCCGTATAGCGAACAGGATTATTGGCGCAGTAGAGAAACAGTTTTGCATCCCCTAATTTTGCTTCTACTGCAATCTCTGCATCCGCATTAACAAACCGCCCCCACTGCGGATTATAGTACCGACTCCGCAGATAGTACAGCCCCGTCTCCTCATCAAACACATACCCGCGATACCTAAACGGCTGCACCTTGCCCAGCGTCTCCGCCAGCTCACCGGTACACCACAGCGGCGCACCCCACGCATCGTAGCCGTAGCTGACGACGGTATTGCCATTCTCATCCAGAATCGCAACAATATCGCCCTGCAAGCTCTTGACATACGCATAGGGAACTCCGTTGTACACCACCACCGCCGGGCGGTTCTGCGCATCATAGAAGAAGTGCAGTTCATCCGTGCCGGAAGTCATATGCACAACATTCTTGCCGTGCAGACAACCGCTCGTTGCTCTCAACACGCCGCATTGTCATAGACGAATGTCTTTGACCGAGGCTAAGCTGGTGGCTTCGCATCGGTTGTGATCATTATGCTATATTCATTATCTTGTATTCATGGATTGCATGTCAAGCGTTCTTTTACTTGTGCGTTACGGAACCGTAATAACATTGTATGTGCAACTATCATCGTCTATGACAATAAAGATTTTTGAGCCGTCTTCGAGTTCGATTGAATAGTATCCTGTGCTTCCCAAATATGTATATCCACGTTGTGAAGACCGGCTCATATACAGGATTGTTGAATTCTCATCTGTGTAAGCGAGTGATAACACCACATTCCCGTTGCGGTCAATCATGCCAATTCGACCAGAATCATCTCGAAAACAGTAATAGTTACAATCACCTGCACATATCTCGTAAAACGATGGCGAGACAACAATTCCCTCACCAATACGGTATAAGCCATATCTATAATCACTATTGGCATCATCTCCGCCGATTACGATAGTATTCTCCGTTCCACACACAGTTGTAACGGCGTGGTATCCATTAGGTAATTCGATTTTCCTGCCGGTCGTATCAATTAGAAAAGAATCGTAGCGGATGGAGTTATCTTCCCCTTCCACTACATTTGACACAAGCGCATACCCATGTCGAAAGCACGGATGGCCATAAACAGATGAAAACTGGAAGTCTATGGCAATTTCTCCGTTTGTCCTGTTCACATACCCCCACAAACCATCTTTCATGACAAATATAGGGGAATCAGATTCGTAGCAATCGTCATAAATATCATCGTATTGAGGTCCGCTATTGTATCCCGTAAGGATGTCTATGAAGCCCCATTTCCGGTTTTTCATTTGGTATGTTACTGAAACCTGATTGACACGACTCTGCCTGACTTCCTCAGCAAATGCGTTGCAAGTCGAAAAAAGCAACAGGAAAATCAAAACAGCGAACCACCTTATTTTTCTCATTTTAATCATACCTCTCTTTCAATTAATCTCCATTCTCATCAATCATATATCGAGGTGCTGTGTAATGAAACCAATTCCGATCGCCGCTTATCGGTTCGAGGGAGGTAATATTGGGTCCTTTATGTGTGTCATTTTCAAAATATACATGGAATCTTGTTATAGTCCGTTACCACCCCATTTACTGTCTTTTTCCCCCGCAACCCGTTTTCATTATACACAAACTGGGCGTCGGTGTCAATGCTCTGCATCCGCGCAAGCTGCCGCCCGTTCTCCCATGTGTACGTCCACTTACCGTCATTCAGCGGGTTGCCAATGACACAGAAAAGGCCACCCGGCAGTGCCGGATGACCAAGGGACTTCAGTGCTTTAACTATCGATTGACGTGTTGTGTTAGTTCATTTGTTATGGGATATGCCACTTACTCCCACCATTCGCCATTCGGATCTCGAACTTGATACTCATCCAAAGTTTCAAAATGAGTGGCAGGGTTCACTGTGATAATGCTGCATTCTTCCGGAAAGGCATTGTAGCCAACAAATTGAACAGACTCAGAAAGTGTAACCTCTGTCAGCTCCCAATTGTAATAGAAAGCATACTCTCCTATATACTCAACGCCGTTCGGGATACTGATGCTTGTAAAAGCACAGTCAACGAAACAATACGCAGGTATTTGAGTGATGGTAGATGGAATAGCAAGTTCTTTTATTCCTGTTGCGTTGAAACTATACGGGCTCAAAGTGGCGAGCTTTGCAGGCAAAACTACATTTTCCAAATCAGGAAGATCATAAAAGACACCAGTGCCGATTGCAGATATGCTATCCGGTAATACAACATCGGTCTTATCAGTTAGCCAGTTATCAAGGCACTGTTCACCCAGATACATAACCGGTGGGATTGCTTCTTCTGAACTACATGGAGAGGAATACAGCAATGTTTCTGAACGTGTATCAACGAGGAATCCCTTGTTCATGACATAAAACGGATTGCCTTGAGGGAATGTAATCTCCGCTTTGACATGAAACATACTTCCTTCGGAAATTGTTTCCAGAGTGGATGGTAAGCAAATGATGCTCGCCTCGCGACAACCCTCGAATGCGCCGTCTTCAAGGAAAACAACACCTTCAGGGATGATAATTTCAAGAGGGTCAGTAATAGGCTCGCTTTGACTGGAGTAAAACGTCCCAGAGCCTATTCCAATTACTGGCTTTCCACCAAGAGTGTTGGGCACTATCAATGTAGAAAGCGGCAACTTCTCTCCTGAATTTTCCCAGTCGACCAGTACTACACCTTCATTGGTCATGTAGTAAGAAAAATCGCCTTCTGTATAAGTTATATCTTCTGAAACTGCGGTGTTAGAAAGGAAGAACAGAATCAAAAAACTTAGAATAGTTGATTTCATTCACTACACCCCTTTGCGCAAAATGATAAGTTGGTAAAAACAAGAATCACGGTTTACTCGTAGAAATCATCAAGTTCATCTCTGACACGCCAGAGAGTCGGAGCTTCCTCCTGTGTACCGAGACCAGCTGGCCACGCGATATATTCGAAGCGGCGACAGAGTTCTTCATACGTAATGTCCTCCGAAAGAATTCCTTCTTCCGTTCCTGCAGCATGATTGATTGTGAGCATACCATTACTAAGGCGTGCAGCAAATGTTGCTCCGTGACCGTGTTCTGCCCCATTATATCCAGCAGTGCGAAGGAAGCACTCAATGAAGTAATGTGTCACATTCTTCGAATGTAAATACGATATGCATGGAATGATCAATATAAAACGCTTTCTTCTCTGATTCAACGAGCGCCCAACCATTAAAAAACGGTGATACTGAATCCCATATGCAGGGGCATACCACATTGCCGGATAAATCGGCATATCCCCAGCATTCTTGTTGGTCTTTGACTATTATTAGCTGTTCATATACATTACATCCCCGCTCACTATCAATGAATAACTTCCGCTCTGGCTCGATAATATCTGTTCCCAACCGATTGATTAAACTTGTACCTTCGTCATTTGTAACGAGAATTAGCTCATTTGTAAAATAGGACAATTCGGAATGGCAGTCAAATTCCCGAAGCGTGTGACCGTCTTCGTCAATCAGTAAAGGTTGTTGTTCCAGACTTACCGCAAAAGAAATTCCATTGAACCAGTATTCATTATCATATTTAGGAGAACAGCATATATTGCCCATTCTGTCAATATGTCCCCATTTCCCGTCTTGTAAAAAAGATGCATAGCCATTCAAATGCGTGGAAACATCCTCGTATTGTGGGGAAATTATACAATTCCCGTTATAGTCAGCAAATCCAAAGAGACCACTTTCTTTGTCGCGTACAGTGATCAAATCGCCTAAGCTTACAGGAACAAGTTCATCTGGAAGCGGAACAATATCTCCTTTTTCATTAAAAACAATATATGTGTCATCCCGCTGATCAATAGTATATCCACCAACAAAACCGCTAAAACATTCGCCGGTAAACACATAAGGAATTTGAAGTTCTCCATTTGTTGTATTGACATACCCATAGTATGTTCCATCAATGGACACCCGCACAAGATCAGACTCTTCACAACAATACCATATATCTTGATTTCGGTGAAAGATAAATCCTGAAAAATATCCAGTTGTCACATCAAAAAATCCCACGCCCTCTTCATTCTGAAGCCAATATATACCTGTATGCATACCGCCACAGTATACACCGTTTTGACCTTCTTCAATGCCACCAATAAACCGCATTACATAATTTCCGTTTATATCAATTATTCCATATTCTTGCGTTTGACGGTCTATCATTACAGACGCATAGCCTCTGCCACGGAATTCACCTGCATCTTCCCATTGACAAGGAATTATTATTTTTCCGCTATCATTTACATATCCATAATATCCATTTTGGAAAATGAGGTGCGGATAGACTTGTGCTGAATTCTCTTCGCAGATGACGGTCAAGCATGTTTGATGGCAAAGCAGAAAGACAAATAGAAATACAACCATCAAATTCTTAATACCTTTGAAAAACATGATGATCACCTCATTCTATGTAAAATCACTTATACAGATACCATTTGTTGTTCGGATCAAGCATAAATGCATCTGAACCCTTCGTGTAATCCGGATGACCAAACGCATCCCAATGCCCAATTTCATCCAAAGCCGTTATATTAGGCCCTGCATTAGAATCATCCATGAAGACGGCTGTAGTGATTGTTTTCGCTTCGGTTGCTATATTTGCCACACTAGTAGATTGAAACACTGCCAGTCGGTATCCTTTTCCATCTCCAAAATCGTACATGATGACCAAACCGCAATGACTTTTCCCTTGATAAATCTCCATTCCTGGTTGTAACTGATTTAAGTCAGTAAGTTCTTGCAAATCAGGGCAAGAAGCTCTTCGTTTTCCAGCGCTATTTCCACCGCCTAATATTCCCCTTAGAAGTGATGCGCAGCATACTCGAATAACCTGCTTTTTTTTGTAAATGCCATACTGATATTTTCCGTTTACTTTGATTGAATATCCATACATTTCCGGATTCTCCATAATTTTATCAATAGTACGAGCCACTTCTGGAGACACACCATAGTACTTCCAAGGATCAGAAGTATTTTCAATATAGCATGACATTTCACAAAGTCGCGATGAAGTAGTCCCCTCTGTGTCCAAATTATTTATCGGTGAATTTTCGCAATAAGAAAATAGGTTCTGTAATAAAACGCTATCAGCATTCACAAACCTGCTCCGTTCCGCGTTATAATACCTACTCCTTAGATAGTACAGCCCAGTCTCTTCATCAAACACATACCCTCTATACCGGAACGGATTGAGTGTCCCCAGCGTCTCCGACAGCGCCCCATTTTTGCCAATGGGCATACCCCATGCATCATACATATAGCTAACGACAACATTCCCCGTACCGTCGAGAAGCGCAATCACATCGCCCTGCAAGCTCTTGACATACGCATACGCCGTGCCGTTGTACACCACCACCGCCGGGCGATTCTGCGCGTCATAGAAGAAATGAATGCAGTTCATCCGTGCCGGAAGTCATATGCACAATATTCTTGCCGTGCAGCGTGTACTTCGTCGCTACGCCGTTGACCGTTTTCTGCACGCGCAAGCCGTCCGCGTTGTACACAAATTCAGCCGTCACGCCCGATTTCTGCATCTTTTGCAGCTGCCGACCGTTCTGCCAAGTGTACGTCCACGTCCCGTCGCTCAGCGGATTGCCAATCGCATCGTAGGCAATAGCGTTTCCGTTGACCGCCGTGAGCTTGTCGCGCCAGTTCGCGTCACCGTATTCGTAGGTAACAGTTTCCAGAGGATTCGTTGTGTCGGCATACGCGAAGCGTTCCTTTTTCAGGATGTTACCGCCAAGGTCGTAGGTATACTTCCAAGTCGTACCATTTTCACCGGAACGGGTATCGCTGTGGTCGTTGACCTGCACCAGCTGACCAAGCGCGTCGTAGCTGTACCCCGTCCACTTGCCGTTCAGCGTTGCACTCGCAATGTTCCCGTTGTCGTCGTAGCCGTAGGCGCAATTGCACCCCGGCT
>ERZ791884.721-NODE-721-length-29869-cov-16.349366_pt1 | contig 29869 bp, 20 predicted proteins | sample MGYA00509941_ERZ791884 | MGnify/ENA primary metagenome ERZ791884 (study PRJEB30046, sample SAMN00792095) | human gut metagenome | study: EMG produced TPA metagenomics assembly of the A metagenome-wide association study of gut microbiota in type 2... | reverse complement strand
CGGCGCTTCGGCGAGCCGTTCAGCCCTGCGCGGCACACATGGGTCGGCGCGCGGATGGCGCTGTTTGCGATGTCGCTGGACGGCGAGAACCACGGCGGCGCGGGAAAATTCGGGCCGTTCCGGGTGACGAAAGCATGACGATGTAACCTCTTGCCGCAACTTGGCGCGGCGGATGCAACGGGGAAAATCCGGCGCACGGGCGAAAAGGGAGCCTCAGGGGCGGGGAGGGGCGAATCCGGCAGCCCCTGATGCTTCTGCAAGTGCGTTTTTCCGGCGAAAATCCGGCGCATCCGCCCCATTTTCATCATAACAACAGAAAATTTCAACCCACGCTCCCCGCACGGGGAGCGACGGCATGTTCGCCGCTGGTGACGATTTCAAAATCATTTCAACCCACGCTCCCCGCACGGCACGGAAATCAATTTTCAAATTGTGGAAAATGTGCTATACTGTACGCATGGACAGAACAACACTGATCGACTTCCTTGAGGAAGTCGAGACGACCGAGGAGTACAACGGGTACTTTTGCAGCATCGCGGAAGCCGCGGAATTGTGGTGCTGGGCAGTCTGTGCGGGTTCAGGAACGTGAGCCAGATCCATCATTGGGCGGAAAATGTGCGCGTGAAGGAATTTTTGAAGGAGAAATTCCAAATAGCGCATATTCCGTGCTACTTTGGGCTGTTGACACTCTTGAAAATGGTAAAGTCTGACACGCTGAACCAATGCATGATGAAAAGGGCTTCACAATTCTTGCCAGAGAATAGAAGGAAAACAACCATTTCGCTGGATGGCAAGACGATTCGTTCTGCCGTTGACAAGAAAAACATGGATAGCCCACTGCACATTATTAGTGCGCAAATCTGTGAAATTGGCGTTACGCTGGCTTCCGAAGCCGTCGAAGACAAGAGCAACGAAATCCCGGCGGTGCAGGAGCTGATGAAAAAAATGGACATTGAGGGCTGCCTGATTGTCGCGGATGCACTGAATTGTCAGCAGAAAGCGGCAGAAGCTGTCGTAGCGGGAAAAGCGGATTATCTGCTGGATGTCAAGGCAAATCAGCGCAATTTGGAAGAAAAAATTGCCGAATACGTCAAGAATGATGACCTCCGCGGTCGCATGGACAAGAAGCGGACGGTGGAAAAGAACCACGAGCGGATTGAAATTCGGACGGCGTACACGACCGATGATCCTGAATGGCTATGCGGGAAGGAAAAATGGAAGGGGCTGTGCTGCATCGGCGCAATCCGAAAGGAAGTCGAAGTTGACGGCAAGCGCACCGAAGAGTAGCACTACTACATTTCCAGCCGCAAACTGTCGGCGGAAGAACTGCTTCATCATGCACGGATGGAGTGGGCGGTCGAGTCGATGCACTGGCTGTTAGATGTTCATTACGGTGAAGATTACTGCCGGATTGCAAACAAGACAGCACAGCAGAATCTAAGGCAATCCCGCACAAAGAAAGAACAGCAAAAAGGTCGGGAAAGAGGTATAATAAAGAGGTGAAGAAGCAATTGACGATGAGCCTGATCAGCGACGAGCTGGGGCAGGCATCAACGAAGAAGAAAGAGTTTCTGGGAATCATGGAGAAACTGATTCCGTGGTCGGAATGGGTCGGGATCGTGCAGCCGCACTATTACAAAGGAGAGCGCGGCAATAAGCCCTACGACTTGGAATTGATGCTCCGAATCTATGTGCTGCAGCACCTCTACAACCTCGCGGATGACGCGGCGCGCAATGAAATCATCGACAGCCGTGCATTCTCGCAGTTCTGCGGCGTGGACTCCAGCAATCAGGTGCCGGATGGCGATACCATCGGGCGTTTTCGGCATATCCTTGAGCAAAACCAGCTCGGCGAGGCTTTTTTCACGAATGTGGTCGAAAGTTTGCAGAAGTGCAATCTGATGCTGAAAAAGGGAACGATTGTGGATTCGACGCTGATAGCCGCGCCTTCATCGACGAAAAACAAGGAAAAGCAGCGTGATCCGGAAGCTCATTCCGTCAAAAAGGGCAACCAGTGGTACTTCGGCTACAAGGAGCACATCGGCGTGGATGCGGACAGCGGGTATCTGGGTGCAGAAAAGAAGGATGATGCAATTCTTGTCAACAATGAAGGACATCCTATCCGGTATCAAATCAACAAGCGTCCGTCGCAGCTGAAGAAAGCAAGCGGCGAAAAGTTCGAGCTGCTCAGAGCAATCGAACATGCGAAATCCTCGGTTCGTTCCAAAGTGGAACATGTGTTTTGCGTGATAAAGAGAATCTTTCATTTTTACAAAACACGATTCCGAGGACGGGAAAAACTGCATCAGCATTGCTGCACACTGTTTGCACTTGCGAATCTATACCTTGCTCGCAATCGAATGAAGGTTGTGTAACGAGGTTTATTTCGCGCACAAACAGTGCGCTTGAATTGCGCTATTTCTCGAAAATTTTGGTCAGCGGGGATGACGTGGATGGTTTGGGCGCAATTATAAGGGGTATCCTTAATTGAATCCGCCAATGTTCGCTTGACATGCCTGATAGTCACACATCTCACTCCTTGTAGTTTTGTGTCACAGTGGCCACTTCCTAACTACAAGGGCCTCTTTGCTTACTTTGGTAAGCAAAGAGGCCACACATTTTTATCCTTTTGTCAAGTGCTTTGCAAAAAAATCCTCCTACGCGATTCTTCTACCCGCATAGGAGGTGGGTAGGTTAACTAAATGACATTGGCGTTCCTACATCTCCTTTTTTTTCTGCTTCGCTCCCTGATTTTCTGTCAAATGCAATGCTAAACAAACCGAAAAACATTTGTAATGCGGAAAGTTTTTCTGAAATTTCAGCAAAAACTATTGATGGTATGGTCTGCAACACACGAATTTATATTTCTCAAATTACAACTAATGCTTTACTTCCACTCTGTTATGATTATATACGCATTTTCGTCTAACAAATTCCGACGTTGCCGAAGGGGACTACCGCCTTTGTTAGCGTATCTAACACTTGTCTAACAGCAAGGTTAGAAATTGCGGTTTTTTACGTTCCCTTGCCCACAATCGAAAGCGTAGAAATCTGCTGGAAACGCAGGAAAATCGGGCATTACAGGGCAGTGCAGTTCTCTGAAAGGGAAGCGGTGAGCATCTCTCCTAAGCAGTAGGTCGTGGGTTCGACTCCCACTGGACTCAATCCCCAAACAAGCAATTCTTTCTGGCTGATGTTCTCGCGTGCGTCTTGCCAAACGCGCGAAGAGCATCGGCTGGAAAGATTTTTTTTTGCCCGGAAATTTGCTTTTTGCGCCGCTGCTGGCGCTGTTGGCAGCTTCCCAACATTTCGCCTTTTTGCCAACAACGCTGTTATGGCAAACGGGCGATTTGCCTAACATTCGCGTGCACGGCGTGCCAGCAATTTTCTGCGCTCCGTATTTTCTGGCATTATCTGTATGACTTTGTGGATTTTCAATAGATAAAACGCCATGGCAGCAAACATTGATTTATCGAAAGCGGAGCATGCTTATTTATATCTGTCGCCGTTGTAATGAAAAGCGGAGGCTGCACATGAATCCCTCGGTATATTCAAAATACATGCAATAAACGGTGCAAAAAAGCACATATTTTCAATTTGGTAGCGAAAAACGACAGTTTGGTCGAAGAACAATCCATTGCTTCTTTCTGCGGTTATAATAAAATCAGATATCGGGGGATTTCCAATTGCCGCTATAGGAGGTGCACCCTGGCGGAGGATTGAGAGCTCGAAGTTCCCCGAGAATAATCTGGGTTGTTTGTTCACACACCGGAAAGAAAACAATGGAGGTATCATTGATGAAGAGCAACACGAAGCGGTTAGTCAGCGTGATCATCACAGCCGTGATGATGGTTGTGATGTTGCCCAGCTTTGCCATGGGCGAAAGCGGCAAGAAGTATACCGAAACACTGCAGCCGGAAGGCTGGACACTGGTTGAAAATGAAGGCGGCGCAACCCTGAGTTACACCAAGGGCGGCGGCGTGGATCTGATTGAAGTGGATGGTTACGCCTTCAAGGATTTGGATCGTGACGGCGAACTGGACGTGTTTGAAGACTGGCGCGTGGACTACAAAGAACGCTCCCGCGACCTGGCCACGAACGGCGGCCTGAGCCTGGAATTCCAGTTGGGCCTGAAAATGAACCCCTTTAGCGTCGGCACTCCTGCCAAAACCCTGGCGGATACCACCAAGACCGCGCTGGATCTGGGTTATCGCCACATCCGTTTCAGCTCCGTAGGCGCTGAATTGATTACCACCTGGAACAACGAGATTCAGAAGCACATCGAAGCAAATACCGACGTGGTTGCTATCCCTGCCACCTTCATTGCCGACCCGCTGGAAGGCAACGGCGTGACCGACTGGCCCGGCAACCTGGCGCTGGCCGCCACCTTCGATCCGGAATTGGCCCATGAATATGGCCGTACCTTGTCCAAGGAATGGCATTCCATGAACCTGACCATGAACGTCGGCCCCCAGGTTGACCTGGCGACTGAACCCCGGTGGTCCCGCAACGACATGACCTTTGGCGAGGATCCTCAGCTTTCTATCGACATGACCCGCGCTATGATCAACGCCTGGCAGTCCACCTACGACGATGACGGCAACGACCTGGGCTGGGGCAAGGACTCCGTCAATATCCAGGTGAAGCACATCATGAGCGAGGGCGCCGGCGAGGGCGGCCGTGAAGCCCATTCGCTGGACGGAGCTTATGCCGTGTATCCCGGTGGCCAGTTCTATACCAGCATCTTGCCTTACTTCGCGGCGCAGGATCTGCCCGGCAAGACTGGCATGGTGTCCTCCGCAATGACCAGTTTCTCCATCGGCGTGGATGAAAACGGCGACTCCGTCCTGGGCGAGCGCGTTTCAACCAGCTACAACGCCGAAAAGATCAACGGCCTGTGGCGCGCTGCCAACGGCTGGGACGGCTACATCCTGACGGACTTCAACACCCACGTTGATAAGTGCTTCGGCATGGAAGAATACACCGTTCCGCAGCGCCTTTGGCTGGAACTGGAAGCCGGCATCGACGCCTGGGGCAATATGGGCGGCAAGTATGAAGAAGATATTGCCGTTGCTGTGGAAGCCTACAACTATGGTGTGGAACGCCTGGGAAAGGAAGCTGCCGACCAGATCATTTTCGACAGTACCCGCCACATTCTGGACACCCTGTTCAACGTGGGCGTCGTGGATAACCCCTACGTTTCCGAAGCGGTTGCCGCTTCCGTGCCCAATAACGAAGAACATACCGCCATGGCTCGCGAAGCGCTGCTCAAGTCCATCGTGATGCTCAAGAATACTGATAATAGCGTGATCAAGCCTGCGGGCGATGAAAAGTTGACCGTTTATATTCCCTACAAGTACTCTCCCGCAACCACGAGCCGCCGCGGCACCACCCCCGCTTCCTTCGCTCCTACAATGGATATTGCCGTGGCCTCTCAGTACTTCAACGTGATCACTGACACAGTTGGAACGCCCAGCGGTGAAGGAAACACCTATCTGCCCGGGGACGTAATCCGCGCTTCCGCCGAGGACATCGCGAAGGCCGATCTGGTGATCGTACGCGTCGCCAGCCCCAAGAGCAACGCTCCCACCACCGGCTATGACGAAAACATGAAGGTACCCGCTGACTACGAGTACATTCCCCGTTCCCTGCAGTATCGTCCTTACACCGCCGACAGCGCGTACGTCCGCTTCGAGTCCATCGGCGGCCAGATCACGCTGGAAGCCTTCGAGGGCGTCTACGGCACCGAGTACGATTATGTAAAGGAAAACCGCTCTTACTTCGGCAAGACTGGCACCGTCAGCAACGAGGCGGACCTGGACTTCGTGCTGGAAATCGACGAGCTCACCGGCGATGTTCCCCTGGTGCTGGTGATGAACCTCCACAGTTCCATGGTGTGGTCCGAAATCGAGCCCTCCGCGGATGCAATCCTGGTATCCTTCGGCGGCGGCCGCACCCACTCCGCCCGCGACGAGATCCTCTTTGAAATCATCGCTGGCAACTATGAGCCCTCCGCCCTGCTGCCCATGCAGCAGCCCCTCGATATGGAAACCGTGGAAGCCCAGTACGAGGACGTGCCCCGGGATATGGACTGCTATGTGGACGCCGACGGCAACACCTACGATTTCACCTTCGGCCTCAACTGGAGCGGTGTGATCGACGACGAGCGCGTGGCCAAGTACAACGTGGAGCCCATCGTCGGCACCAATCCTCTGGAATAATACGATTTCCAACTGGAAATAGTATAAATCAGCCACATCAATTGGTTCCCTGCAAGGAAACTTCCGCTTGGCAGGGCGTGCCGGGTTGATTGACCCGGCACCCCGCCCAATTTGACGGCGGCATGCCGCTCGTCTGAACGCCGTCGTCAACCTGCGGAAAACGCTCCGAAAGCGCATGGACGCTCGGCGGGAAGCGAAGGAAGCAATAGATCGTTTTTTGAATCCTCCTTTCTCTCAAACCTGATCAAATTCCTTTCTTCTCCGCTGTGCTTCATGACAGCGGCGGCGTCTGGTGCTGCAAGCCATTCCTGCATTCGCAAATTGGCTTTCTCCCCGGCGCCGTTTTCTTTCTGAACGACGAATCCATCAAGATAAGGAGCATGCGTATGCGAAAGGTGAGAATAACAACCGGGCTGTCATGTCTGATGGCTTTCATCCTGTGCTTCGTGATATTCGGCTCGAACCTGGCCATGAGCTATGATACCGTTGTCAACGGCATGCTTGGCGTGCAGACCAGCAAAGTCATCAACGATGAAAGTGTCGAGGATGAGGATACGATATATTATAAGAGCGCTTATGGCGACATCAGCGCAAAAACGCTTAAGGTACTCAAGGAAGACACCTATACGGAGGCAGTGCAGGAGCAGGAAGAAGGCACCGTATTGCTTTACAATAAGGACAACGCTCTGCCGCTAAGCAAGGATGAGCAAATATCTCTGTTTGGCCATGCAGTCGTGCAGCCCTTGTACCGCAATCAATCTGCTGGTTCCCGCGCCTATTCCACTAAAACGGGCGTTGACCTGTATAAGGCGTTGGGCACCCTGAAATTCAAGGTGAACCCCAAGCTGTACAACGCATACCGCCAAAGCAAGACCGAGAGAAAAACCGGCGCAGGCACGTTCTTTGCGGAAAACGCCGATCCGTCCGCATTATGGTCGCTGGGTGAGGAACCCATCAGTTTCTACACTGACGATGTGAAATCCTCCTGGGCAACCGGCTTTAACGACGTAGCTATCGTGATGCTGGCCCGGGAGGGCGGCGAAGGCGTAGAGCTCTACACCCAAACCCCCACGGAAGGCATCAGTCAGCTGGCGCTGAGCCAGGATGAAAAAGATTTGCTGGCCATGATTCGGGATTCCGGTTCGTTCAAGAAAACCATTGTGCTGCTTAATACAGGCAACCCCATGGAGGTAAACTGGGTTGAGGAGTACGACGTGGACGCTGTGCTGTGGATTGGCTGTCCGGGTGAAAAAGGCTTCATCGGCGTGGCGAACATCCTGATGGGCAACGCCAATCCCTCCGGCAAGCTGGTGGACACCTATGCGGTCAGTTCCCTGTCCGCCCCAGCCGTGGTCAATAATACCTTCAACAACCAGCAATGGGCCAACCTGACAGAAGCGCTGCAGAAATCCTCCTCCAACGCTTCCGAAATTTCCTATTACACCGTGCAGACCGAGGGAATTTATATCGGTTATAAGTATTACGAAACCCGGTATGAGGACCAGGTGCTGGGGCGGTTCAACGCCACCGGTTCCGCAGGATCCATTGATGGCGGTGCCTGGGACTATGCCAAGGAGGTTTCCTATCCCTTCGGTTATGGCCTGAGCTATACCACCTTCGATCAGAAGCTGGACAGTGTGACGGTGGAAGATAAAACTGTGACGGTGACAGTCACCGTTACGAACACCGGCAGCGTGCCCGGCAAGAGCGTGGTGCAGGTGTATGCCCAAACGCCCTATGGCGAATATGAGCAGAAAAACAAGGTAGAAAAATCCTCCATTCAGCTTTTGGATTACGGCAAGACTGCCCTGCTGCAGCCCGGCGCTTCCGAAACGCTGACAATCGTATGCGACAAGTATCTGCTGGCCAGCTATGATTATACAAACGCAAAGGGCTATATCCTCAGCGAAGGCGATTATTACATCGCTATCGGCGATGATGCGCACGACGCCCTGAACAACGTACTGGCTGCCAAAGGTGCCACCGGTATGGTAGATGTGCAGGGCAATCCCACGGAAGGCACGGCGGCCAAGGCTTTCCACTTCACCGGCAGCTTTGACGATGAAACCTACCGCTATTCTGCCACTGGCGCGAGGGTGACCAATCAGTTTGAGGACGCGGACGTGAATTACTGGTATCCCGATTTGGTCACCTATCTGTCCCGAAGTGACTGGCAGGGCACCTATCCCGTTCAGCCTGTGGCGGGCCTGACCCTGAACGATGAAATGATTCGAATCCTGGATGGCAAGATTTATGAAAAGCCCGACAATGCTCCCACCGTGGATTCCATTCCCCAGGGCGACCAGCAGGGCATCATGCTGATTACCATGAAGGGGCTGGATTACAACGACGACCTGTGGGAAACCTTCATCAGCCAGATGACCATTGAAGAAATGGCTGCATTGATTGCCAACAACTTTGGCACGGAAGCCGTTGATTCCGTTGGTAAGCCCGCTACCCCCGCGGGGGATGGCCCGGACGGCATCGGCGGTTATACCGATAACTATTCCGCTGAACTGGGGAAGGGTTTGAAAACCACGTCCTATCCCAATGAAAGCCTGCTGACCGCCGCCTTCAACAAGGAGTTGCTGGATAAGCGCGGCGCGTTGCTGGGCGAAGAAGGCTTGTTCATGGGCCTGGTGGAAATCTGGGGTCCCGGCTGCAACCTGCACCGCACCCCCTTTGGCGGCCGCAGCTTTGAATACTTTTCCGAGGATGCCAACCTGAATTATCTGGCGGCCTCCCATATCGTGTCCGCAATCGAGGAAAAGGGCGTGCACGCCGGTCCCAAGCATTTGACTGGCAACGATCAGGAGAATAACCGTCAAGGCGTGGTGAACTTCTTCAACGAGCAGGCGTTCCGCGAAGGCGCGCTGCGCGGACTGGAGGGCGGCGTGGTGAACGGCAAGGCCCATTCCCTGATGCAGGCCTTCAATCGCCTGGGCTTCACTGGCTGCTCCCTGAGCAAGGCGCTGAATACCGATGTGGTGCGCGGTGAATGGGGCTATGTGGGCCACATCGAAACAGACGCTATCGGCGCGGTGACCACGGGCTACAAGACCGCGTTTGAAGCCATGATGGCTGCCGGTACGGATTCTTTCTGCCTGGATACCCAGCATCAGTCCAGCGCCGCCATCGTGCAGGCTATCAGAAGCAATAACGATGGATTTATGCTCCAGCAGCTGCGCCGGGCCGCCAAGAATATTCTGTACAATGACGCCAACAGCAGCATGATGAACGGTATCGGCAACAATACCCGGATTGTGAAGATCATTCCTTGGTGGCAGCCTGCCCTGCGCGGCGTGACCATCGGCGTTTCCGTGGTAACGGGTCTGGCAGTGCTGGCTATGCTGGCTGCTAAGCTTGCTTATTACAAAAAGCAGAAGGGAGCGGAAAAGAAATGAAAAGCTTGTTGACCAACAGAAAAGCTGGGGTGTATGTTCTGATTGTCTCCATCCTGCTTCAGCTGGTTTCCGCTGTCAATTATCTTGTCTGGGCTCCGGGCGCCGGAGGCATTGATACGCTTGTGGCGCTGGAACTTGGCATTGGCTGTCTGGTGGGGATTGCCGCCTTCCTTTTCAGCAGCGATTTGCTGCTGGTGGCTGATACGGCACTTTGCAGCTGCGGGATGCTGCAGCTGGCGGTTTCCTCCGCCGGTTCCTTTGCCGACTGGTATCAGGGCATCGTCATGTTTGGCGATCCCAGCCAGGTGCCGCGCATTTTGACCATTTGCATTTTGGCGCTGACCGCCGTTGTGCTTTTGATCATCACAGGCTTTATGGGCTTTGGCAGGCAGGAGACATCATGAAGAGAATCGGCTGCGCTTCTTTCGGGAGGCGCAGCCGGGCATTGCGTTCTGCGTTTTTTCAAAGCCTGTTTCGCTGCTCCCTGTTTGACATGCGCGGTGGTTTCTGATATAATGAAAAAAATTTCACTAACGGTTCATTCATGCGCTTCATGAAACAAATAAGAACGCGAAAGGAGAATTGCATGAAAATCGCGCTTGTGGAAGACAATGGATTGCATCAGGCGCAGATTCGTCAGGAAATCCAAAATTATTTTGATGAACTGAATGAAGTGTGCGAGCTGCACGTTTTTGACAACGGGTCGGATATGCTGGATCATTACTATTCCGTAGGCGGCTATGATCTGCTGCTGCTTGACATTCAGTTGCCCGGCATGGATGGCGTAAGCGTGGCCAGGCAGGTTCGGCAGAAAGATGATAAAGTGCTGATCGCCTTCATCACCAGCATGACCGCTTATGCCGTGCAGGGCTACAGCGTTTACGCGATGGATTACATTCTCAAGCCAATCAACCGCATCAGCTTCCGCAGCACGCTGGACCGGGCCAGGGAACTGTTTCGCCAGCGCACGGAACATTATATTTCTGTCACCACAGGGGACGGGATGTTTAAGGTGGATATTTCACAAATTTATTATATTGAAACGGAAAGACATGCCGTCAGACTGTATTATACAAAAGGCTCCTTCCATATCAATGATACCCTGAAGAGCATTGAAGAGAAACTGAAAAACGCTCCGTTCTGCCGGTGCAACAACTGCTATCTGGTAAATCTTGCCCATGTTGAGCAGGTGAAAAAGGATGTTGTGATTGTGGCGGGTCATGAACTGGCGTTTTCCCGCCTGCGCTATAAACCCTTTATGGAAGCGTTGACGAATTATATGGGAGGTACCCGTAGATGACTGAAAGAATGAGCACTTTTTTTCCGTCTGAGTTTACGGGCATTGCACAGTGGATTATCTGTACCATATATATCCTGTCCAATGAAAAAGGTATTCGGGGCTGGAAGGCTGTGGCGCTGATTCTGTTTGCTCTGCCCATCCTTGTGCTGATGAACATCGCCCATTCCGAGCAGCCTGCCCTAATCTGGCTGGTCATCACCGTATGCTGTCTGGCATCCGTTCTTATTTATCTGCGTCTGGGCATCCGGGAAGACTTCAGCCTGATCCTGCTTCGCTGGTGCAACGCTGTGATGCAGTCGGAATTCGCCGCTGCCCTGGCGTATGTAATCAATATTTATCTGGTCAGCCGCGGTGTGATGCGCTTTCCGGATATCCGGGCTTCACAGACAATCATGCTTTTTGTATATGTTATTATATTTATTCCACTGGGCATATCCATTTATCATCGCTCCCATCGGAAAAACCGTCCCCTCAAAGCCGGGTACGTGGAAGTCATTTCTTCTTTTATGATTACGATTGGCGCGTATCTGCTCAGCAATATCAGTTTTCTGGCGCCTGAATCTATTTTTGGCATCAGTATGGGCGGCGGTATACTGCTCGTGCGTGTGGTGTCTGATTTTTCCGGCATGTTGGCCCTGATTGCCATTAATGAATTCAGCTATGGGATGCGGCTGAAAATGAACATGGGTGTATTGCAGAGCCTTTTGGACAGGCAATATGAGCAATATCAGCAATTTAAAGTGAACAACGAACAAATGCAGCAGGTTTACCACGACATCAAGCACCTAATCAATTATATCCGGAGCGTGAGCGTTTCACAGAAGTATGAAAAAGAGCTTCGCAGCGTAGAGCAAACAGTCAGCAATTTTGAAACGCAGTACGATACGGGAAATCCGGTGCTGGACGTGGTGCTCAGCAGCAAAAAGATGATGTGCCGCAGTGCCCTGATTACCATGGAATGCTATATGGATGCCCGTGAAATGGATTTTCTGGACACCGCTCAAATCTGCACCATCTTTGGCAACGCATTAGATAACGCGATTGAATATGAAAGCAGAATCGAGGAAACCGAAAAACGGCTGATTAAGGTAAGCGTTTTTTCGGAAAACCATTTTCTCGTGATTAAAATCAGCAACTATTGCGAGGAAACCATCCTGAAATCCTTGGAAGACCCGGAAACCACCAAAGAAAACCCGGAAATACACGGCTATGGAATCAAGGGAATTCGGCTGGCAGTGGAAAAATATGAAGGGCATATGACCATTAAGCAGGAAAACAATTGGTTCATTGTGTCCATCCTCATTCCAATACCGGAAAAGCAAAACCAGACTGCACTCTGATTATTGAGAACCATCCTGCAAAGAAAGCATCCCCCGCTTGAGGATGCGCCCCATAGGGGACACTGAGAAAGCAGATGAAACAAGGGGATGAATCCTGCCTTGCATTTTCCCTCCGCGCATGGTAAAATATTAACCATCAGAGAGGAGGGGATGCCATGGCTGTGCGCATTGCCATCGTCGAGGACGAAAAGTCCGCCGCTCGCGCGCTGGAGCAGGCGATTCAGCGCTACGGAACGGAAAACAAGGTGTCGTTTACGATTCGTGTCTGGCATGACCCGCTGCTCTTCTTGGAGGAATATCAGGCGGAGTACGACATCGTTTATATGGACATTCGGATGCCCGCGCTGTCCGGGATGGAAACGGCGCGAAATCTGCGGAAGATGGATCGCATGGTCATGCTGATTTTTGTGACCAGCCTGGCGCAGTATGCGCTGGAGGGGTACACGGTCGGCGCGTTTGACTACATCCTCAAGCCGGTCAAGTATTATGACTTCGCGCTGAAGCTGCATTGGGCGCTGGAGCATCTGCCGGAAAAGCAGGAAGCGACGATACTGCTTGTGTCAGGCGGCAGCAAAATTCGATTACGCCTGCGGGATCTGCTGTATGCTGAGACGGATGGGCATTACCTGATTTTCCACACCGCCGAGGGGCAGATTCGGCAGTGCGGCACGATTTCCACGCTTGAAGCCGATTTGACGAACAAACAATTTGTCCGCTGCAACAGCTGCTATCTGGTGAATTTGCAGCACATTGCGGGCATCAAGGGATACAGTTTGCTGCTGGATAACGGCGAGGAGCTGAAAATCTCCCAGCCGCGCAAGAAGCAGGTTCAGCAGACCTACAATGAATATTTAGCAGCGCACTAAAAAAGCAGGCAAATCGCCTGCTTTTTTTAATGAGTCTTCGTTTTTTCCGCCTTTTCCGGGATGTTCAGCCGGATTTCCAGCAGGTAAACGCTGTCCTTGGCGGAGATTTTCATCGTGCCGCCGTATTGGCTGACAATGTACTGCATACTGGATGTGCCAAAGCCGTGGCGCCGTCCGTCGGTCTTTCTCGTCTGCGGCAAGTCGTTTTTGAACTTGATTTCGCCCTCGTAGTAGTTCATCACGGCAATTTCCACCGCGCCGCTCAGCCGCCGGACATGCAGGCTGATCACCCGCTTTTCGGGGTTGCTGACGCGCATCACCGCTTCCACCGCGTTATCCAGCGCATTGCTGAACAGGGCGTAAATGTGGCGCGTGCGCATGAACGACAGGCACTCGCCATCCGCCATGCTGGTGAAGGCGATGCCGTTGTCCATGCACTTGAGCATCGTGCTGTACAGCACAACATCCAGCACCTCGTTGCCCGTTTTCACATTGCTGTCGTAGAGGTCGATTGCTTCCCGCAGGGCGGAAATTTCGGATTCGGTCAGGCGGCTTTGCAGCTTGTCCAGCTGATGGCGCAGGTCATGGCAGCGCAGATTCACAAGGTCGATGTTGGCCTTCATCGTCTCGTACTGCCGCCGATTCTCCGCCAGCACCTGATCCATCACCTCGATTTCCGCCCGATGCTGCGAAAAAAGCACGATGTCGTGGTGCAGCGCCAAAACAGAAATGCACATGAACACCAGGCAGCAGCGCAGCATCTCATAGAGCGGCCGTGAATCGGCGCGGTATTCGCTCATCACGGCGTTAATCAGCACACTGGCTAACAAGAACAGGATGCACAGCCACGTCGTTTGAATTTGCGATTTCCGATCTTCATGGTACTGCACAGACGGATGGATGAACAGCAGCCGAAGCAGATAGCAGACGGCCAGATGGAACACAAACCAGATGAGAAGTGTCACATCTGCATTGGTGATTTGCGGAAACAGGGTCATTGTCTGCGTATCGTCCGCGCCCGTAAAGGACAGCACGAGTGCGTACAGGCTGCCGGCAATCTGGACGGCGGCACATCCGGCGCACCACGTTTTCAGCCGCTCACACCATGTGCCTTCATGCGCAAGGAATAGCAGGGGCAGCACGGACAAGTATTCCATCAGAGCACCCAGAAAGCGTGACCAGAGCATTGCCTGAAAATGCGTGCGGAGGATGGCTCTGCCTATCATAATCGCCGCCATCAGGGCAAGCCCCGCTGCCGCGCGAACGACATACTGCGGCTTGTGCTTCAGCGGGAAAATGAAAACAGCAACACCGGACAGCATTTCCAGAAAGGCTACAACGGAAAGGTACATTTGGTAATAATAACTTTCTCCCAGGCACTGCGCGAGGAATACAATCACAGCTCATTTTCCCTCCTTCATTTCGGTGCCATTATAGCATACGCATCCAGCCCGCCGCAACCCTGCCTTTTGCCCCGCGGTACAGGACAAAAGGCAGGGGAGAAGGCATCAGTCCAGCGGAATCAGGCAGTAGGGGTGAACAACCGCCTGCGCAGGGCCGTATGCCTGCAAGCCGTAGCGGTAGCCGTACCAGTCGCCGCCGCCCGCGCCGCCGCCTGCATTCGCCAAGCTCGATGAATACAGCAGCGCAATGGTGTTTTCGCCGTTTTTCAGCCACGGCGTGATGTCCATGACGGCATTCGTCATGCTCAGGTCGCCCGTTTTTTCGCCGTTGATGAAAACCTGCATACTTTCGCTCATCGGGCCCAAGTCGATATACGCGCCGTCCGCCGTGCCATCCCACTGGAAAACCGCCTTGTACGTCGCCTGACCGACCGTGCGCTCGCCCAGTTCCGGAATTTCATTCCATGTTTTCAGGGCATCCAGATGGAGCGTGACGGGCGTAATGTCCGTCGCTACCTGCGTTTCGGTGATGGTCTGCCCGAAGAGCGTTTCCGTGCGCTCGTTCACCTGCCCCGACGCCGTGTGCTTCATGACGGTAACATCCCAGTCGGTGATTTCAAACGCATCCGGCACCTGCGCCGCGAATTGCCGCGTTTCGCCGCTGCTGAGCTGCGCCTGATATTCGCCGGACGCTGTGACCTTGGCGGACAGGCTGCTGCCATCGCTGCAAACATCCGCCGCGTTCGTTTCGACCGCGTGAAGCTCGCTGTCCGCCTCGCACGCACGGAACACAAACAGCGCCACGTTGCCGTAATCCAGCGTCAGCGGGAAAATTGTGCTGCCGTTTTCATGGCGATAGACGCCCAGTCGCTTCGTTTCGCCCGTCCACGCATCCAGCTGATACGGAATCCAAGTGCCGTCCACCACCATCTCCGTCGTGATGGTATCGCCGTGCGTATCCTGCTTTTCCCCTTGCGACCACACGGAAACATAGCTGCCGTCGCAGTAGTTGTACACATACAGGTACTCGGTGTCGCCGTCTCGGCGCGTCTGCGTCAGCAGCTGGCGGTTCGGCTCGGTAAAGCCCGCGTAAGGCTTCACCCCGGCGCTTTGCAGCACGCGGGCAGCGTCGTCCGCGTCCTTTGCGGAATAGACGTTGGGCAGCGCCTTCATTCCCGCCATCACATCCGCCAGCGCAGCCTCGCCGTCATCATTGTACGGCGTCTGAACGGCGGCGCCATCCACCACAACCACCTTCATGCCCTGTTTTGCCATTTCAAGCAGGGCTTTCGCGCCGTCCAGCGCCAGCTGCTTCTGCCACAGCACAATCGCCTGATACCCCGCCTGCTCCAGCGTGCCGGTTTCGGCATTATAGTACACGCCGTCCGCCGTCAGGAAATCCGGGCTGAAGTAGTCGTAGGTATAGCCGTTATCCTGCAAGGTCGTGGACGGGAAAAAGCCGGTTGTATGGTTAAGCAGCCAGTTCTCGCCGCCGTGGTTGCCGCTGGTTGGCATGGGCTGCTGATAGTTCATGTAAACCATGCCGACATCCGTGCGGGAAACGCCCTCGCGGAGCAGCTGGCAGATGCGCCCCAGATGGTCGTTGAACGACGGATAATCCACGCTGGACGGCTCATGCGGCCCGAAGGCGTAGAAGCTGGCATACACCGCGCCGCTGGCGGTATAATGCGGCCAGCGATTATCCGTTCCCGGCCCGTACTGCGCAGACCAGATGTGCCACACAATGCGATTGAAGCCCGCCGCAAAGAGGTTGTACGCCTCCATCAGGTGATCCTGCTCGGTATAGGCATAGCCGCCGTAAGCGCCCGTTTCGGAGGAGAGCACCTTGTTCTGCAGCTTCGCGCCGCCCGTCCACAGGCGGTACATATCCACCTGATTGTTCTGGTTGAGGATTTCCGCCTCCGGGTAATCCACGCTCATAATCGGCTCGGAGATTTCCAGCCGCTGCCCATAGCTGATTTGCGCGCGGGTCTTGATGCCGTATTCGTGCAGCCACGCGCGCAGCGGCTCCAGCATCCGTTCGCGGTAGAGCTGCGTCTGCACGTCAAAGAGGTCGTTGAGCACCTTTTCGCGCATGGTTTTGTCCGCTAAATCATAGCTGCCGTAGTCCACGGCATCCCAGTAGAACAATTCCGGCAGACCGATGGTCAGGTACAGGTACGGACGAATGTCATAGCCCTTGCGCGCCAGAAATTCTTCCGCCATGTCGTCGCACCAGAACGCGCAGCCGTATTCGGTGCTGATTTCCAGCGAATCCATGAACAGCTGCACGTCGCCTGCCTGAATCTTGGCATTCAGCGCTTCGTCATCCAGAATGTGCGATAGCCAGTATTCCTTCAGCGCCTTGACACCTGCTTCATCAAAGTAGTTGATGCAGTACGCGGTTTCAGCGGCGGGGTGGGATTCCTGCATTGCGCCCTGCTGCCAGTAGTAGAACAGGCGGTACTTCGATTCGGCGTTTTCCGGCGTCCAGTCCAGCGTAATCGTGCCGTCCGCTTCCCAGACCAGCTTGTCGGTCAGCTCGATGATGCCCGTTCCGTCCGTCACGATGGGTTTCGCCTTGTTGCCGCTCGTCTGCGGCACGGCAAAAACGCCAATCAGCTTTGCCGTCGGCGCAATGGGGTAGACCTTGCTGCCGACTTTTTTCTGCAGGGGGATTGCCCCGCTTCGGCTCGCCCCTGCCTTGATGTATTCCACAATGTCCACGACAATCTGGCTTGCGCCCTGACTGTGCGGGTCAAGACCGGGGACGTTGGCGGTCGCCCAGTTTGTGCCGGAGGTGAGGGAGACGGTCATTCCCAAGTCCAGCGCCGTGTTCATTGCCAGCTTCAAGTCGTGATCCCACTGCGCAGAGCCGTAGCCGTAGTCCGTTTCGCTGATTTCGTCTTCGCCCTGCGCGCACAGCTCCACGCCGCGGAAGCCGCCGTCGTACATCGCCTGAATTTCCGCGCGGATGGTCTCGTCCGTATGGCCCGCTTCCGCCATCCACCAGCGTACCTCGCTGCGGCTGTCGATGCTGGGCGCGGTATAGCGGCGCTCAATTTCCGCCGCAAACGCGTCGTCCTCCGCCAGCGCCGAGGCGGCGGGCAGCAGCAGAGCGGCAGAGAGCAGCGCCGACAAGATTTTCTTCCCAGACAGCATAATGTCCTCCTTGCAACGCTTTCTTGTACAAAATGGGGCTCCGGAACACTCCGAAGCCCCGGAAAATCGTATTAAATCTTGAACGCCTTGACAAGCAGCGGCCAAGCCCAGAGGTAGAAGACAACTGCAATCGCGATGACGGCGACGGCAATCACAATCCACATGATGCGCTTGCCCTTCTTGCTCATCCGCTTGCGGTTCTGGAACTGCTCCTCGGTCATCGGCACTTTGCTGTATACGCGAATTGCCATGAACACCAGCACGAGCGCCATCAGGATGTCAAAGCCGTACAGCACAACCTTGTACCATGCCATGCCGTACAGGAAGCCCTTGTGCTCCTCAACCGCCGGGGCAGTCGTTTCTTCCGCAGCATCATCCGCCTGATTCAGCATGGCCGCGTAGGCGGGGTCAACCGCCAGCGAGTTTGCCGTGTTGTAGAGAATCTGATGCACGGCTTCGCGGAGCAGCTTGCGGCACCAGCCGGATTTAACGTCGCTGAGCGACTGTTCCGCGGTCGCGTGAATGAGCGTGCCGCCCGCCGCCAGATACTGGTCAGCGCCAGCGCCCTTCATGGTGGTGGTGTAGTCGGTGATGTAGCAGCCGTGCCAGCCCCATTCGTTGCGGCAGATGGCGCTCATCAGCGGATAGGAGCCGAAGGTGAACTGCCAGCCGACGCGGCACATGGTCAGCATGATGCCCTGTGCGCCGCCCTTCTGGATGGAATACTGGAAGGGCTTGAGGTAGATTTCACGGGCAGCCTGTTCCGTGCCCCACACAGCCACACAGCCGTTGGCGGCGCGGTTGGTGTCGGCGTCGTTCATGACAAAGTGCTTGATGTAGGCGTGCATACCGTGCGCTTCAACGCCCGCGCAGACCGCCGCGGAGCAAAGACCGGTCAGCACAGCATCCTCGGAGTAGTATTCGTAGTTGCGCGCGCCGAAGGGGGTGCGGTGGATGTTGATGCCGGGCGCGTACCAGCCCTCGGTGTTGGACGCAATCGCGTCTTCGCCGATGGCGTTGCCGTAGATGCGCTGAACCTCTTGGCTCCACGTCGCCGCCGTCATCGTCGCGCAGGGATAGGTGTAGATGACCGCGTCCGTCAGGAAGTTCGCAATGCCGTGCGGCGCGTCATACTCATACGTCTTGGGCTTGCCAACGGATTCCACCGCCAGAGAGCCCCAGCCGGACTTGTTGAACAGCTGGTGCATCTCGGAGAGCTTGAGTTCGTCCAGCAGCAGATCCCACTTCGGGTCGTTGTAATCCAGCCCCACCATGTCGATCAGCTTCAAATTGTTTTTCGCGCCGTAGGTGTAGGCTTCCTTGCCGGGATACAGGGCAGCATCCGTCGGGTCAGTCGGGTTCAGAGAAGCCGCAAAGCCCTTCAGCTCGAATTTCGCCCGCAGGTCGTCGGAAATCACATGGGTCGGCACGTCGCCGGAAATGTTGCCGACGTTGGATACGCCCTTCGCAACACCGGTGGCGTATTCCAGGCCGTTATTGTCCATCACAGACCAGTCGGAGCGGGAGAGATACACCGTGTCGTCCGCATAGACGATATCATCAAGCTGGTTGGTCACTTCCGCGCCGGAAACAGCGTCCGTGTTCAGCAGTTCCCGTTCGGAAACGGTGTACTTGGCTGCCATCGCCGTGTTGCCGTTTGCGGTCATGCCGTCCGCCGTGGTCTTGCCCTTTGCGGCAAGCACGTTGTTCACGGCTTCGTGCGCATCGTGGGCAGCGGTCACATACCAGTCGCCCGCGTCAATCACATAGGTCTTGGCGTCCTTTGCGTCGTAGCTGGCAATATCCTGCTTGGAGAAGGTGACGGACACGCGCTGCGACTCGCCGGGGGCAAGCTCAGATGTCTTGACGTACTGCGCCAGCGACACAGCCGCCTTTTCCACGCCGCCGGGGATGTAGGGCGACTGGACGTAGAATTCCACAACATCCTTGCCGGAGGTGAAGCTCGTGTTCTTCACCGTGACCGACGCGGTGCAGAGGTCGCCGTCCCAGTCCACCTTCAGGTCAGACCATTCAAAATCAGTGTAGCTCAGACCATAGCCGAAAGGATAGGCGACGGTGGCGGCGTAATCGTAGTCGCCCGCGTTGCCCTGCTTGAGTACAGCATCCTCATAACGGGTTTCATAGTACTTGTAGCCGACATAGATGCCTTCCGCGTAGTTCACATAGGAATAGCCGGAGAGGGAGCCATCCTCGTTCACATAGCGGTAGTCGCCGAAGTTCTGCATGGCGGCGGAGGAAAGGTTGTCGTGCACATAGGTGTCCACCAGACGGCCGGAGGGGTTGATGGCGCCGGACAAAATCTTAGCAATCGAGCCGATGCCGCCCGCCGGACGGGCATACCACAGCACCGCGTCAATGCCGTATTCCGCCTTGTCCGCAAAGTCCATCTGCATGGCGTTGGCGGAGCTGATGAGCACAATCACCTTGTCGAAGGCTTTATGCACCTCGGCAAGCAGTTCCTTTTCGTCCTTGTTCAGCTCCAGATAGTTTTCATCCGCCGAACCGCCGTAGCGGGACATGTCATACGGCAGGTCGTTGCCTTCCGCGCCCGTGCGCATCAGCACGACGACGGCAGCGTCGTTGTAATCCTTGTAGGACGCCTTGACGTCCGCCGTATATTCGCTCTGCGGCACTTCGTCAATCACCCAGCCGCCGGTTTCGGAGCCGTTGCCTGCCGACAGGCTGCCCGCGCCGGAAGAATGGCTGGACGCGGCATAGAAGGCAGCCAGCGTGGGGTTGACCGTGAAGCCTTCGTCCTCCAGCACCTTCTGCAAAACGCCGCTCTTGTTGTCGATGCCGAAGAGACTGATTTTGCCGCCCTTCATGGGCAGCGCGTTCTTTTCGTTCTTCAGCAGCACCGCGCCTTCGGCGACAATCAGGTTTGCCACCTGTGCATGGTCGTCCGTGTCAAACGTCACGGTGGAAACGTTCTTCACGCCGACTTCACCGAAGTACAGCGTCAGGGCGGAATCCCAGTACAGCGCTTCGTAGTTGACGACGCCGACGGCACTGCACAGCAGCGCGATCACCAGCGTCCAGATAATTAAATAGGTACTTTTTTTCATACCCTTCTTCGCAGCACTCATGATTTTCTCCTTTTCATGCGGTTGATCATACTAATTCGATTCTAAAACATGGCATCGAGCATAGCAGATTTTTCGTTCCGGCAAAGCTGAGTGAAGCGAGGCGTACTGGAGGTACGCGCGAGCGGAACGAAGCAAAGCCGGGGCGAAAAAGATGCTGTGCGAATGACATGGTTTAGATGAGAATTAGTATCATGCGAAAGAAAATGGGGAAGGCGTATCGCCCTCCCCGCGAGGATTTTCCGGACTTACTAACACTTTGGGGATAAGCATTAGTCGTCGTCGGAATTGGTGATCACATAGTCAAAGGTGTCGCCGCTGATGGTGATGGTCACGGTGCATTCCTCCGCGTCAAACGCCGCGTCGGAGGTGGTCAGGTTGTCCAGCAGATACGGGCCTTCAAACAGGTCGGCGATCAGATGACTTTCCGCTTCCTTGCACTGCACAACGCCCGCCGCGTAGTCGCTGTCCGCGAAGGAAGCGTTTTCCGTGTTCTGGAAGTAGGAGCCCGCCAGGGAGCCCCAGTTTTCAGACGCGGTGCCCGCCGTCGGGAACATCAGAACGACCGTGTCGCCATCCTTCGTGTAAGTGCCGGTGAAGGTGTAAACGATGTCCGCCGTCACGGTGCCGTCTTCGGCGGTCTGCATCAGGCGCTTGGTGTACTCGTAGGTGCCGTCATCCTTGAGGACGACAGTGTTCTCGCCGGTCATGCCGATAGCGGTCACGAAGCCGTTGTGGAAGGTGTTGGACACGAGGTCATCAGTAGTGTAGACCTTGGTCAGGGTGACATCCGCCAGCGCGACGGACAGGAGCAGGCACAGAGCCAGAGCGATGGAAAACAGCTTCTTCATGGGGATTCCTCCATTCTTATTTGGCGATTTTTCAACCACATCGCCTTCGATTCGCATCATATCACAACGGCAACGGTTTGCTGCACTTTTTGCGGAATCTACAAAGAAAACAGCACAAATTAAAAGTATGCGCACAAAGGACAGGAACGGCAAAGGAATTTGATGAGAATTTTCCGGAAAGCTCTTTATCTATTGCTGTGTTCATGGTATGATAATAAAGGAAAAATGACGCGCCGTGCGGATTGCACAGACATTGTTGGAGGAAGCGCAATGAAGGAGTTTCTGCCGAAATCCGCCGCGAAAATGGCGGATTGCCTGATGAAGCGTTACGGCCTGCTGACCAGCCGCTGGAGCTATGACTACGGTGTGGCGTGGCGCGGCATGGAGGCGCTGTACGCCATGACGGGCGAAAAGAAGTATTTCGATTACATCAAGGACGCAATGGACACGTTCGTGACCGACGAAAGCGGCGCGATTCGCGACTACACGCTGGATGAGTTCAATCTGGACTACATCTGCAATGGGCGGCAGCTGTTGTATCTCTACAAGGCGACGGGGGATGAAAAGTACCTGCGGGCGGCAGACGTGCTGCGCGACCAGCTGCGCCGGCAGCCGCGCACATCCGACGGGGGATTCTGGCACAAAAAGTGCTACCCCTACCAAATGTGGCTGGATGGGCTGCATATGTCCGCGCCGTTCTATGTGGAATACTGCCTGATGGCGGAGGACGATGCGGGCATCCGCGATGCGGGTATCCGCGACGCGGCGAGACAGCTGCAATTGGCGTATGAGCACACCTATGAGCCGAAAACGCGCCTGAATCACCACGGGTGGGACGAATCCCGCGCACAGCAGTGGTCAGACCCGGAGACGGGGCGGTCGGCGCACGCGTGGGGGCGCGCTGTCGGCTGGTATATGCTGGGGCTGGCGCGCGTGGAACTGCAGGGGAACACGCTGATTTGGGAGAACGCGCGCGGGCGGCATCCGCTGCAATTCGGGCTGGGGGAGAACCGCGTAAGTGAATTTCCCGGATGGCCGGGGCGCACGATGTTATCCTCCGGCGGCTGGGTGTCGGCGGATGAAAACGGGAATCTGCTGCGCGTCCGCTGCCAAATCATCGACGATGCCCCCTGCGGCGTGGACATGCTGCTGCACTTCACGGGCACCTGCCTGACGGTGCAGGCGTGCAAATCCTTCGACCCGGCGACGAACGCATACGAGGGCGTGGCGACGGGGTACGCGGAAGGATATGCTGACGCGCCCTGATTGCCGTTATGCGCGCGCTTTCTTCCGCTCAAGCGCCGCCCAAACCGCGTTCTCCAGCATCCAAATGCGCAGCGCTTCGACGAGGAAGCGGACAATTACAGCGCCATTGCGATTGTGGCGGAATAAAATCAGCAGCGGGGCTGCAAGCGTGCCAAATACGCTTTTGCAGCCCTATTTTGATGCACCATGACGCGGATGGCAAGGAATTGGGGGAATTTTCGGGCTTTTCAAATGCGGATTTTCGTGGTAAAATGGACGATAGGGGAATTTGCGATTTTTCCCCATAACCTCTGTTCGCGATGCGGATTTTGGCGTGTGTTTTTTACCTATGCGACTTGATTTTTCATGTTGCAGGGGGATTTCGCTCCTGCGGGAGCGACAAGGGGGCTTTGCGATCGCCCCCTTGACCCCTTCGCAGTGCACACTCCTGTTACTGGTCTTTGCCGTAACTTGTGGATACGGGGGACAGTGTGGGTGAGTTGTGGATAAACACGCGGGCAAAGCATGAAAGTGCGACCAACTGAATCGCGCGAAAGGGTCAAGGGACGAAGTCCCTTGTGGAGTCCAGAGGCAAAGCCTCTGGTGGGGTCAAGGGGCAAAGCCCCTTGGGTTCCCCATCAACGGTAAGGAGAAAGCAATGACGAAACTCAAGGTTGGAATGATTTCGCTGGGATGTAATAAGAACCGCGTGGATAGCGAGACCGCGCTGGGGCTGCTGCGGGAGCACGGGTATGAGCTGACGAACGACCCCGCGCAGGCGGATGTGCTGATGGTGAACACCTGCGGGTTCATCGCGTCGGCGAAGGAGGAGTCCATCGACGCGATTCTCGACATGGCGCGGTACAAGCAAATCGGCAAGTGTCGGGTGCTGGTGGTCACGGGCTGCCTTGCCCAGCGCTACGAGAAGGATTTGATGCAGGAGATTCCTGAAATCGACCTGCTGATGGGCGTCAACCAGTATCAGCAGCTGCCCGACGCGCTGGAAAAGGCGCTTGGCGGCGTGCGCAAGTCCTACTGCATGGACGACCACACCTACTATGCCCACGACCGCGTGCTGACCACCCCGTCCTACACCGCGTACACCCGCATCGGCGAGGGCTGCTCGAACTGCTGCACGTTCTGCGCGATTCCGAAAATCCGCGGCCCGTACCGCTCCCGCCCCGAAGCCGACATCCTCCGCGAAATCGAAAGTTTGGCCAAGCAGGGCGTGAAGGAGCACATCCTCGTTGCGCAGGACACGTCGCGCTACGGCATGGACTTCGGCGGCGGATCGAAGCTGGCGGAGCTGATGCAGAAGGCGGCGAAAATCGACGGCGTGGACTGGCTGCGCGTCCTCTACTGCTATCCGGAGGAAACCAGCGAGCAGCTGCTGGACATCATCGCAAACACGCCCAATATTTGCAGCTATGTTGATTTGCCGATTCAGCACGTCAACGACGCGGTGCTGAAAAGGATGCACCGCCGCGGCACAAGCGCCGATATCCGCCGCGCCGTCAAGGGCGCGCACGAGCGCGGCATCACCCTGCGCACGTCGATTATCGTCGGCTTCCCCGGCGAGACGGAAGAGCAGTTCCAAGAATTGCTTGATTTCCTGCCCGAAGCCGAGTTCGACCGCCTCGGCGCGTTCACCTACTCCCCTGAAGAGGGCACGCCCGCCGCGAAAATGCCCGACCAAATTCCGGAGGAGGTCAAGGCGGAGCGGCTCGACCGGCTGATGAAGCGGCAGGCCGCCATCGCGCGGAAGAAGAATCAGGCGCGCGTGGGCACGGTGGAGAAAGTCCTTGTGACCGACCGCAACGCGCGCGGCGAAATCCTCGGCAGAAGCCAGCGCGAAGCCCCCGAAACCGACGGCGAAATCATCTTCACCGCGGGCGAAAGCAAAATGCCAAGCGTCGGCGATTTCGTGGATGTCCGCATTGAAAAAGCCAGCACCTACGACCTGACAGGGGTGATTGCATGAACCTGCCCAACAAATTGTCGATCCTGCGTGTCGCGCTGATTCCGGTGATGGTGGCGCTGATGCTCCCGCAGACCCTCGTTTGCGATCTGCTCGCCGCCGCCGTGTTCGCCGTCGCTGCCCTGACGGATTATTTTGACGGCCATATCGCCCGCTCCCGCCACCTGATTACCGATTTCGGCAAGTTCATCGACCCCGTCGCGGACAAGCTGCTCAACCTCTCCGCCATGATGATGCTCGTCCAGCGCGGGACGCTGCCGGGCTGGGTCGTCGTGCTGATTTTGGCGCGCGAACTCGCCGTTGACGGCCTGCGCATGGTCGCCGTGGGGCAGGGGCGCGTGATTGCCGCGGGCAAGCTCGGCAAAATCAAGACCGCCAGCCAGATGGTGATGCTCCTCTTCGTGCTGATTACGCACCAGCCTGCCCTGACCGCCCCCGCGTGGGACGTTGTGAGCGCGACTGTCCTCGGCGCGCCGTGGATGCGGTGGATCAGCACCGCGCTGACGCTGTGGGTCGCCGCCATCACCCTCTGGAGCGGCATCGACTACTTCGTCCGCAACAAGGACTGCATCAAGGATATGTAATCATATCTAAAATGCACACAAAATAATAACTATCGCCATCGACCAGTAACATGGGAGGCGAACCCGAAGGTTTCCAAAGGGCGATCGCAGACTTCGTCTGTTTTCATTGCCCTTTGGTCGCCTCCGCAGAGGCGAAATCCCTGCGTAACAAAAAGGTCAATTCGCTTCAGACGGAATCCGCCGAAACGCGCGCCACGGTTTCTTCCACCGCCTTGGCGACAACCTCTGCCATCGACATTTTCGGAGCGCCAGCAACACTTGCCTGACACCGGCTCACCGGCAGCAGAATCTTGTGCGCCTTGCTGCGCCCGACCGCCAGCGCCATGTTCGCGGTCACTTCGCCCAGCATCGCGTCGCACAGCACCATGCCAATCGGGCAAAGAATCAAATCCGCCATCCCGGCGCATACCACGACGGCGTTTTCGCCCGTCGCCACTTGGTCTGCCCCCGCGCGGAGCATCGCCGCTGTCGCCAGCGCGTTCGTCCCCACCGCAATCAACGGCTGATTCGGCAGCGCTTTCTTCAGCCCCTCGACCAGCTGCCGTCCCATGCCGCCGCCCTGCGCATCAAGAATGACAATTTTCATGCGGATTTTTCCTCCTCGTGGAAGTTGCATTTTTCTTGATTAGTATAGCATACAATGGGTTGGGCGTTCAAGGGGACTTTTCAGCGGGAATGCCGGTTTGTTATGTTTTCAGAGCAGAAACAGTACACAAACTATAACCATTTTCGCTGACGACCAAGAAACAGGAGTGTGCACCGCGAAGCAGTCCAGAGGGCGATCGCAAAGCCCTCTGGTCGCTCCCGCAGGAGCGAAATCTCTGCGCAACATATACCAACAAGCCAGAAAGAAGGCTGCCAGTCATGAAAAAGATTGTTTTAACCGGCGGGGGCACGATGGGTCATGTGACCCCCAACCTCGCCCTCCTGCCGCACCTCCTCGCCGCCGGCTACGAAGTCCACTACATCGGCACGGAAAACGGCATGGAAGCCGAGAAGCTCCGCAATGTCCCCGGCGTCATCTACCACGGGGTGAAGACCGGCAAGCTCCGCCGCTACTTCGACTGGAAGAATTTCACTGACCCCTTCCGCGTCGCCGCGGGCGCGTTCCAGTCCGCGCACCTCATGGGCAAAATTAAACCGGATGTTTGCTTCAGTAAGGGCGGATTCGTCGCTGTGCCGGTCGTGTTCGGCGCGTGGCTGCATCACGTTCCCGTCGTCTGCCACGAAAGCGATTTAACCCCCGGTTTGGCGAATAAGCTCAGCCGCCCGTTCGTCCGGCGCATCGCGACCACCTTCCCCGAATGCGCGCAAATGCTCGGCGCCAAGGCGGAGATGGTCGGCACGCCCCTGCGCCCGGAGCTTTTCCGCGGCAGCCGCGCCAAGGGCTTGTCCTTCCTGCACTTCGACGGCACGAAGCCCGTTCTGCTGATGATGGGCGGATCGCTCGGCGCGCAGGCGGTTAATAAGGCGCTGCGGGATGCTCTGCCGATGCTCACCGGCACGTTCGATGTCGCCCATATCTGCGGCAAGGGCAACCTTGACCCGACGCTTGATAAAACCCCCGGTTACACGCAGGTGGAGTTCCTCGATAAGGAACTGCCGGATGTGCTCGCCGCCGCCGACCTTGTGCTCTCCCGCGCGGGCAGCAACGCCCTGATGGAGTTTCAAGCGCTTGCCCGTCCGCTGCTGCTTGTCCCGTACCCAAAGGGTGCCAGCCGCGGCGACCAGATCCTCAACGCCCAAAGCCTTGAAAAACGCGGACTCTGCCATGTTCTCCTGCAGGAAAACATGACCCCGCAGACCCTGACCGACGCGCTGATGCAGACGTGGGCGGAGCGCGACAAATTGACCGCCGCCGTTAAAAACGCCCCTCCCGCCGATGGCACAAAGCGCGTGCTGGAGATGATTGAAGAGGTGCAGACCCGAAAGGCTTGAGCGTGCGCCGGAAATTCCATTAAATCTGCGGTTACAACCAGCAAGTTCATAAAGCCAACCTTTCGCCCGACTGCGCCCACGCCAGCCGGGCGTTTCTCATGCCCCAAAGCGCACACATAATGGTTCTTCACGGTAAGTTGGGGGGGGAGCAAACAAGGGCTTAGGCGAAGCACTAAAAAGCTGCACGCGGAAGGAGCATGAAAGCGCGACCAACTCAATCGCGAAAAGGGGTCAAGGGGCAATTGCCCCTTGCAGGGTCAAGGGACAGCGTCCCTTGTGGGGTTTGGGGCAACGCCCCAACTGTTCCTCGTCCGACCAATCCCAAGGAAGCTGTCAACAAAGGTGCAGGCAGCGAAGCGTCCCTGCCAGTAACTTTGCGCGTCCGCAGACGCGCCTCCAAGCTGCTCTTTCCCCCAAGATTCTGTGAAGAACCCACATAATTCCGCATTCCGCATTTCCCTTCACGCCGCCCCATGCTCCGCCCTGAATGCCGCCAAAAGCGCCCGCCCCTCCTCCCGCGTGTGCATCAGCGCGTTCCCTTGCGCCATACTCCATGCGTACAGGTAGTCCTCCATCTCCGCAACCGTCCGAACACCCGCGCCGCCCCAGTCCGTCAGCAGCTGAATCAGGTAATTCACCGCGTTCGTCGGGTTCGCCTCCGCCGTCTTGGCGACTGCCTGAATCATCAGCCCGTCCTCGAACGGGTACGCCCCAAACGCCGCCATCACCTGATTCAGCTGATTCTCCGTGAACACCTGATGCAGCAGCACTTTACCCGCCAGTTTCGCACTCTCCCGCACTGACCGCGGAAACGCTCCCTCGCGCGCGCCCGCATCCGTACGCGCATACGCACACTCGTGCGCGCCCGCGCCCGCGTATCCGGCAGAGAAAGCAGATGTCTCCTTTTCATCATCATTCGTTTTCCCTGTTGGGTTTACGGTTTCCGTTTCTGTTTCTGTATAGTTTATATTAGTGTCGTGGAAATCGGGCGTATTTCCGTGGCAATCGGTTGTGCAATCGGTTGGACAAACGGTTGTGCAATCGCTTGGGTAAACGCTTGAGTAATTCGGATGATCACGGGGATAGTCACGGATTTCGGGGTTATCAGCGGGGCAATCGGCTGTGCTGTCAGCACTGATTTCACGCGGATAGTCACGCTCAACAGCGCCTTTTCCGTCGCAAACGGAGAAGTAATGCAGGCGGTACGCGGGCGGCGTGCGCTTCTTTTCGCCGGGAATGTACTCCAAAAGCCCGGATTCGCAGAGCGTGCGTCGAGCGTCGGCGAGGGCGGTGGCGCTCATGGGAAAGTAGGCGAGCAGGTACGGGTTGTCGATGCGGAGGAAACCGTCGCACCAGTCACCGCCGCGGGCGTGCTGGTTCATGATTTCAATCAGCTTGTACCACAGCAGCTGAGCGCTGGCGGGGAGGCGGGTTCGCGCGGCGAATGTGTTGAAACGGCGGATTTCAATCAAGTAGTTTACATTGCACATTTGGGTCATTCCTTTCGGATTTTGTGGGTCGCTATTGCGACAGTGATATTGTAGAACAGGGAATGGATGTTCGTCAAGGAAATTTGATTTCATTTGATTTTGCTTGATTTCATTTGAATTTGGAGGGAAAACCAACTGCATTTTTTGTCACGCAGGGGTTTCGCTCCTGCGGGAGCGACGAGGGGGCAATGTAAACAGACGAACGTCTGCGGTCGCCCCCTCGACCCCTTCGCATTGCACACCCATGCGGCTTGGTTTTTATCGTTACAGGAAAGCTGCCCCCATGCTGCTTGAACTGTTTCGCGCCAGAACCGAACGCATCCGCTTTGACCGAAAACAACATTTTCCCCCCTTCCGAAGCAAAACACAATAATAATGAAGGAAAACCCTTTTCTTTTGGGGCGGAAAGTGCTATAATAGATATGTTGGGGAAGAGGCAACAGCGGGGGAATCCGGCGGCAGGGCGCGCGTAGACGCGGCTTGTGCGCCCGCTGACGCGAAGTACCCCGACGTGCGTGTCCCCCTCCCGGATGGCGGGGCAAGGGCAAATGCCACTGATTTTACGGTTTTCCGCGGCGTGGGGAATAATCATCCGCCGTTTATTGATTTTTGTGAGGTGCAAGCATGTTGAACGACCAGGAACTCGAACACCGGACGGAAGAAGAAATCGAACAGCAGATTGAAGAAGCGACGCAGGTCAAGAGCGAATACGGCGAGGAGCAGATTCAGGTGCTGGAGGGCTTGGAGGCGGTTCGCAAGCGCCCCGGCATGTACATCGGCTCGACGGACAGCCGCGGACTGCACCATCTGGTGTACGAAATTGTGGATAACTCCGTGGATGAGGCGCTGGCGGGCTACTGCAAGCGCATCGACGTGACGCTGCACAAGGACGGCTCGGTCTCCGTCCGCGACGACGGGCGCGGCTTCCCCGTCGGCATCCACCCGAAAATGGGGCGTCCGGCGGTCGAGGTCTGCCTGACGGT
>ERZ791884.708-NODE-708-length-30231-cov-9.921560_pt1 | contig 30231 bp, 35 predicted proteins | sample MGYA00509941_ERZ791884 | MGnify/ENA primary metagenome ERZ791884 (study PRJEB30046, sample SAMN00792095) | human gut metagenome | study: EMG produced TPA metagenomics assembly of the A metagenome-wide association study of gut microbiota in type 2... | reverse complement strand
CATCTGGTCTAAGTGATATTTGTCTAAAAGTTCCATCAGCCATTCTAGATAAAGCTGCTAAAGGTTCTCCTTGACTTCCAGTACATAAGAAGCATACTTCACTAGGTTTTAAGTTTTTAGCTTCTTCTGGTGTGATAATAATTTCTTTGTGGTCAATATAACCACCTTCAATTGAGATTTTAATATTATTGTCCATACTTCTACCAAAAACACAAATCTTACGATTATGTTTAAAGCAAGTTTCTACAATATGTTTTAATCTATAAATATTAGAAGCAAAAGTAGCAATAATAATACGATTAGAAGTATAAGTATCAAAAATATCAGTTAAAGCACTATCTACTTTTGATTCACTTATTGACATACCTTCATTTAAAGCATTGGTAGAATCACTAATTAATAAATCTACTCCTCTTTTACCAAGTTCAGCCATTTTATGTAAATCAGCCATTGGTCCAATCGGCGTTAGATCAAATTTAAAGTCACCAGTTGTAACGACACTACCATTTGGTGTTTTTAGATAGATTCCATGAGAATCGGGTATTGAATGCGTTGTTCTAAAAAATTCAATTTCAAAATGCTTAAATTTTAAAATATCTTTATCTGTATAAGCATAAAGATTATCATAACGAATATTGCGATCCTGTAGTTTAATCGCAATTAATTCCTTTGCTTGTTTAGGAGCATAAATAGCTGGTATATTTACAGTTTGTAGAATAAAAGGTATAGCTCCTATATGATCCTCGTGACCATGAGTAATAATTAAGCATTTAATTTTATCTTCATTTTGTTTTAAAAATGTATAATCTGGTAAGACATAGTCTATTCCAAAAAGTTCTCCCTCTGGAAAACGAATTCCCGCATCAATAATAACAATTTCATCTTCATGCATTAAACAATACATGTTTTTTCCGACTTCTCCTAATCCACCTAAAACAATAATTTTTGTTTCAGTGTTAGGTTTCATTTTTAATTTTCTCCTTTCTTAAGTTCAAGTAAAACGAACTAACTGCTATAAATTATACTATTTTTTTAGGAGTTTGTCTATCTTTTGACAAATTTTAGTATTAAACTGTCAAATTTAGTAATCTTTTTCTTGAGGTATTTGATTTTTTATTTATGAGATAGTATACTTTAAATATAAAATATATTTGGTGGTGATACTTTTGGATTTTTGTGTTCCAGATAATGGAAATGTAAAGGATAATACTACAGATAATTTGTTTCATTTAACATTTGTTGATTTAGAGGCATTTGAAAAAGCTTATTTAGTATCTTCTGAATATAATGATCCTTTTGTTAGAAATAACTTAATGAAGGGATTTAGTTTACATCATGATACTAGAAAAGTTATTTTACCTGATACAGAAGAAGCAATAAAATCAAGATAAAGACTAGGAATTAGTCTTTTTTTTTGATATAATTTTTTATACTGGAGGGTTAAAGAATGGGATTATTTGATAGAATTAAAAATATGTTTACAAATAAAGAAACGAAAGAGGTTTCTAGTAATCAGAGTAATATAGAAAAAAATATAGATGATAATATTTTAGTAGATAATAGTGAAGTAGAAAAAGTAAATAATGAGAAAGTAAAAGTTTACGAAAAAGGATTATCAAAAAGTCGTAAGGGTTTTGTTTCTAATTTGATTAGTCTTACATCTCGTTATAATAAAGTAAATGAAGAATATTTTGATGAATTAGAAGAAATATTAATTATGGCTGATATTGGTGTCAATACGGTTATGGAATTTATGGATCGTTTACGTGAACGTGTAAGGCGTGAAAAAATAGATGATCCTAATTTGTTAAAAGAGGTAATCGTTGATGAATTATTTATTATTTATGTTAATGATGATATTTTAGAAAGTAAAATTCATTATAGTGATAGTGGCCCAACTGTTTTACTTTTTGTAGGAGTAAATGGTGTAGGGAAGACAACTACGATAGGAAAACTTGCATGGAAGATGATACAAGAAGGCAAGAAAGTATTATTAGTTGCTGGAGATACTTTTAGAGCAGGAGCAACTAAACAATTAGAAGAATGGGCAAATAAAATTGGAGCTGGTTTCTATGGGAAAGAAGAAGGTAGTGATCCTGCTAGTGTTGTCTATGATGGCTTAGAAATTGCGAAAAATGAAAATTATGATGTTGTTTTTATTGATACAGCTGGAAGACTTCAAAATAAAGTTAATTTAATGAAGGAACTTGAAAAAGTAAATCGTGTGATTGATACTCAAATACCAGGTGCTCCTCATGAAACATTGTTAGTAATTGATGCAACAACAGGACAAAATGGTATTAGTCAAGCAAAAAGATTTAAAGAAATTACGAATATTACGGGTATTGTTTTAACGAAATTAGATGGAACTGCTAAAGGTGGTATCGTTTTAGCAATTAAAGAAGAAGTAAACATTCCAGTTAAATATATAGGACTTGGAGAAAGAAAAGAAGATTTACAAGTATTTGATATTGAAAATTATATTTATGGTCTTTTTAAAGATATGATGTAGGTGAATTATGGATAAAAAAATATATCTTAATAATTTATATGATTATTACTATTTACTTTTAACAGATAACCAAAGAGCTTATTATGAAGATTATTATTTTAAGGATTTATCGTTATCTGAAATAGCTACTAATAATCAGGTAAGTAGAAATGCTGTTCATGGACAGATTAAAAATGTGGTAGAAAAGTTAGAGTTTTATGAAGAAACTTTAGAATTATATAAAAAGGGTAAAAAGATACAAGAGTTGATTCAAAATATTGATCCTGATTTGAGGAAAAAGATAGAAGAATTAATTTAGTTGGAGGGGTATTTATGTTTGATAAAATTATTTATATAGGTGATACTGATGTTGATATTAAATTAAATGATAGTACGAATTTTCATAGTGATATTATGAATATGCCTATTGTGTTACAAGATGATACAAAATCTATTTTAGCAGAGATTAAAGATTTACATTCTGATTATGTAAAAGCTAAAATGTTAGGTGAATTAGTAAATGGTAAGTTTATTGGAGGAATTTTAAGAAAACCTAGTATTGATGCTAGTATTCGTTCTTTAACAGAATCAGAACTTACTTATATTTTAGGAGAAGAAAAAAAGGGTAATTTATTACTTGGTATTAGTCCTTTTTATAACTCTAAACAGATTTATGTTGATATGAATGAATTATTTAGTAAACACATTGGTATTATTGGAAATACTGGTAGTGGTAAGAGTTGTGGAATAGCTAGAATTATTCAAAATATTTTTAATAATCCAAATTTTATTCCATATCGTTCTAATTTCTTTATATTTGATTCATCAGGTGAATATTATTCTGCTTTTTCTAAGATTAATAGTATTAATCCTAATTATAATTATCGTTTTATTACTACTAACAGTAATAGTCCTTATGATGGTGAATTACTTCGTATTCCTATATGGTTATTAAGTGTTGAAGATATTGCTTTATTATTATCTGCTACTACTCATACCCAATTATCTATTATAGAAAAAACATTAAAGTTAGTTAGAATTTTTTCACAGTCAGATGCAACTGCTGTTGATTATCAAAATTATTTAATTGCTAATGCTATTATGACGATACTTTATTCTAATCAAAGTGCTGCTAGTAAAAGAGATGAAATCTTTTCTATTTTAAATACTTGTTCAACAGAAGCTTTCAACTTAAATGCTACTGTTCAAGGAATTGGTTATACAAGAAGATTACAGGAGTGTTTTTTAATTGATAACTCTGATAATTTCTCAGAAAGAGTTTTACTTACTGAATATGTAAATAAATTTATTAAACCAGAATTAAGTCAATATGAACCTGAAAAAGTACATTATTTTACATTAGATGATTTGGAAAAATCATTAAACTTTGCTTTAATTAGTGAAGGTTGGTTAAGAAATGAAAATGTATATGCTGATGCTATTACTTTAAAGGTAAAACTACATGAATTAGTAATAGGTCCTAATCGAAAATTCTTTGATTGTAAAGAGTTTGTTAGACTTGATCAATTTATTAGTAATTTAATTATTAAAGATGGCAAAAAGTATCAAATTGTAAATATTAATTTGGAAGATGTTGATGATTCTTTTGCTAAGAGTGTTGTTAAGATTATTACTAGATTACTATTTGATTTATCTAAAAAAATTGAAAGAGGTAGTATTCCGTTTAATATTTTATTAGAAGAAGCTCATCGTTATGTACAAAGAGATCAAGATGAATTTTTATTTGGTTATAATATTTTTGATAGAGTAGCTAAAGAGGGTAGAAAATATGGTGTTATTATGTCTTTGATTAGTCAAAGACCAGTGGATTTATCAGAAACAGTTATTTCTCAGTGCTCTAATTTTATTATATTTAAGATGAGTCACCCTAGAGATATAGAATATATTACGAAAATGATACCAAATATCACAGAAGATACTATTGAAAAGCAGAAGTCTTTACAGGTAGGTAATTGTCTTGTGTTTGGTACAGGTTTTAAAATACCATTAATTGCTAAACTGGAATTTCCTAACCCTGCTCCTCAAAGTAGTAGTTGTGATGTTGTTAGTAAATGGAGTAACAACTAAAAAAGCTAGCAAGTGCTAGTTTTTTCTTTCAATGTTTAGTATAATGGTAATAGTTTATAAGGAGGGATACTATGTTTGAATCACTTGGAGATAGACTTCAAAATGCTCTTCATAAAATTAAAGGCTATGGAAAAATTACAGAAGATAATATTTCTGATATGATGAGAGAAATTCGTCTTGCTTTGTTAGAGGCAGATGTTAACTATCAAGTTGTGAAAGAGTTTACAAATACAGTAAAGGAAAAAGCACTTGGTGAAGAAGTACAAAAGAGTATTAAACCGGGAGATTTATTTGTTAAAATAGTAAAAGATGAATTAACAGAGTTGTTAGGTGGAGAGAGTGCTCCTCTTAATATGAGTGGAAATCCTGCAATATTAATGTTAGTTGGTTTACAAGGTTCAGGTAAAACAACTACGATTGGAAAACTTGCTAATTTTTTAAGAAAGAAACACAGTAAAAAGCCATTACTAGTTGCTTGTGATGTTTATCGTCCTGCTGCTATTGACCAGTTAAAGCAACTTGGAAAACAACTTGGTATTGAAGTATATGAAGAAGGAAAAAAAGATCCTGTTGAAATTAGTAAAAATGCAATTATCTATGCGAAAGAAAATAATTATGATTATGTATTAATTGATACAGCTGGTAGACTTCATATTGATGATGAATTAATGGAAGAACTAAAGGACATTAACGAAGAAATCAAACCACAAGAAGTTTTATTAGTAATTGACTCTATGATGGGACAAGATGCTATTAATGTAATTCAAGGATTTAATGATAATTTAAAACTTACTGGTGTTATCTTAACAAAATTAGATGGTGATACTAGAGGTGGTGTTGCTTTATCTGTTAGACATTTAACGAATGTACCTATTAAGTTTATTGGTGTTAGTGAAAAGTTAGATGGACTTGAAGGATTTGACCCTGAGAGAATGGCTGGTAGAATTTTAGGTATGGGTGATATTGTTTCTCTTGTTGAAAAAGCAACCGAAGCAATTACGGAAGAAGAAGCTATGGATACTGCTAAAAAGATGCAGTCAGGAAAATTTGATTTAGATGACTTTTTAAAACAGATGAAACAGATAAAAAAATTGGGACCTCTTGAAAACTTAATTAAGTTATTACCTGGTGCTAAGAAAATGGGACTTACTAATGTGAATATTGATCCTAAACAATTAGCTCATGTTGAAGCTATTATCTTATCTATGACTCCAAAAGAAAGAAAAAATCCTGATATTATTAAAGCAAGTCGTAAAACTAGAATTGCTAAGGGGTGTGGACTTTCAGTACAAGAAGTTAATAAACTTTTAATGCAGTTTGAACAAATGAAAAAAATGATGAAACAAATGTCTAATGGTAATTTTAAAATGCCATTTTAGGATGCAAATATTTTATGAAACAAACTTTTAATTTTAATATTAATCAAATTTTAGCTACTTATATGTATGCTAAAGTCAAATGCTTAGATTTATTATCTTTGGCGATAATACTCCAATTCAAAAGAAATTAAATAATAATTAGTTAATTTCTTTTATTTTGGGCTAAGCAATTATAACACTATTTTTTTCTTTCATACTATAAGATAGATAGGAGGAAAAAACTATGTTTAGAAATTGTTGCTATGATAGACAAAATGATGTTAACAACACTTTTAATGCAGAAAACATGGACGTTGATATGAATATTGAAATGAATGCTAATCAAATGGGAGGTATGCAAGCACCAATGGCTGGTGGTATGCAAGCACCAATTATTGAACCAATGCAAGAAAGAGTAATTAATCGTACCATTGTACATGAAGTTCCACATGTTTGTCCAATGAGAACAAAAATAGTTAATCATCATGTATTCAAACATACTTATCAACCATCTTATTCATGTTGTGAAGAAAATGTATGCAGCGAAGTTCAATGTGGTTCTTGTTGTAATTTCAGATAAAAAGTCGCAAGACTTTTTTTCTTTTGATAGTATATATTTGTTTTTTGATCATACAATATAAAATGATGTAAAGTTTTGTCTAATTTATGTAAATTACTTGTAGTCTTTGTAAATACGGTTTATTATAAAAATAGGGAAGGTGATACTGTGATTTATCCATCAATTGATAAAATTTTAAACATCATTGATTCTAAGTATGAACTTGTTCATATTATTAGTAAAAGAAGTAAACAAATGGCTGCTACAGGATACTATCAAATGCCAGAATATAAATATGTATCTAAGAAAAATCTTGGTAGAGCACTTGAAGAAATTGAAAATAATTTAATAATTGTGAAAAAAGATTAAGTTTTTAGTCTTTTTTTTCTGTATAATAATTTTAGAGGGTGTTTTTGTATGAAAATTATTAAATTTGTTAAGAAAAAAAATGGAATGTATTTATTAAAAATTGAAGATGGTAATGAGTATAAAGTGCATGAAGATTTGATATTAAAATATGGGTTACTTTTACATAAGGAACTAGATGATGATTTAGTTGAAAAAATTTTAGAAGAAAATAAAGTCTATGAAGTTTATGAAGTTGCCCTTAAATATTTAAATGTTAGACTTAGAAGTAAAAATGAATTATATGCTTATTTAATAAAAAAGGGTTATAGTGAAGAAATGACTTTGAATGCTATTCAAAAATTAGAATTTCAGGGTTATCTAAATGATAAAGTTTATGCTACTTCGTTTGTCCATGACAAGATATTGATGAGTAGTTATGGACCTAATAAAATTCGTTCTGAATTAGAAAAAAATGGTATTGATAATGAGATTATTCTTTTAGCTTTAAATGATTACACAGAAGAACTTGAAAAAAATCGTATTCAAAAGATTATCGATAAACAAATTAAACAAAATCATAATAAAGGTTCTATGTTATTAAAGAGAAAAATTCAAGCTTATTTATTAAATTTAGGTTATTCTAATACTTATATTAATCAAGCATTAAATGGAAAAAAATTAGTAGATGAAGATATTTCTAAACAAGAATATCAAAAACTATATAATAAACTAAGTAAAAAATATTCTGGTCGTGAATTAGAATATAAAATAAAGCAGAAAATGTATCAAAAAGGATTTACTAATTATGAATATGATGAATAAAAAAAGACTTCATTTTGAAGTCTTTAACTATTTATTAGTATTTGAACTAGCTTGTTTTTTAGCATTTTTTAAATAAGTTTCATATTGGTCTTTTAATGTAGTATCTTCAATACTTACTTTATAGTCTTTTCTTAATTCTTCTAATCCAGTAATTTGAAGAGTAGAATCATCATTTAATTTATCTTTTGCAATTTCTTCAATGATGTCATCTTTTACTGTTTTTAATTCGGGTTTATCTTTTTGACCATCTTTATAAATAATGTGATATCCATAAGTTGTTTTTACTGGTGTAGTTGTGTATTTACCAACTTCAAGTTCTTTAGCAGCTTTTTCAAATTCTTCTACCATGTCACCATGTGCGAAATCAGCAAGTTTTCCACCTTTATCTTTTGTAGATTCATCAGTTGAATATTCTTTTGCAAGTTTACTAAAATCCTCACCATTTTTAAGTTTACTAATTACTTCATTTGCTTTCTTTAAAGCTTCTTCATTAGCAGCTGTTTTTTCAGCATCTGTTGCATCACTTTTAACATCTGGAGCAATTAGAATATGTCTTGCTGAAATATCACCAAAGATAGTTTCATCATAGAATTTTTGGATTTCTTCGTCAGTTACGATAGATTTGGCATAATCTTCAACGGCTAAATTTCTTTTGTACTGTAATTTTAAGTAATCTCTTAATTTATCCATAGTATCAATGCCCCAAGCACTATAAGTTTGTTGTAATAGAGTAGCTTCACTACCCTTACCATATTGTTTTACCATGGTTTCAATTTGACTTTCTACATCTTTTTTAATTTCATCTGTATCTTTATACTTTTTATTTAAAATTTCAGTATCCATTAAATCAAGTAATACACTTAATGCATATTTATCTTTCATTTCACTATATAGAGTATCTACAGAAATTTTGTTATCGCCAATTGTTACTACAGCATCTTGACCATTCTCTAATTTTGGAACTTTTCCACAACCTGTTGCAAATAATAATATTGCTGCCATTGTTCCAACTACTTTTATTGTATTCTTTTTCATTTTGTTTTCCTCCTAGTACATGTATTATCATAGCAAAATTTCTATTAAAAGACAATAATTTATAAAAATTTCATAAATGTCTTGAACCTTTTTAGAGAAAATCCATATTATACAGTGAGTAATCAAAAAAAGGAGGAATTTAATTATGGGTAATTACGTATCAAGTTCCGCTATCGTATTAGTATTATTTATTTTATTAGTAATTATTCTTGGTGCATGGATCTAATTTAAAAGGAGGTTTCTAAGATGTCTTGTAATCATGAACAAACAACAACTTGCCCTCAATCATCTGGAACAGGTTTTGTAATCATTATCGTTTTATACATTCTACTTGCTATTATATTAGGCGCTTGGGTTGGTTGTTAATTAAAAGGAGAAAATTTTTCTTCTTTTTGTTTGTAAAAAATGCTATACTAATGTTAGTAAAATAGGAGGAAGCAAAATGGTAAAAAAGTATAGTTTAGATAATAAAAAATTTCTAATTTTTGTTTCTTTAATGTTTCTTGTTGTTTTTATAGTGGTATCAGGAGCAAGCTATGCCTTCTTTACTACTTCTGTTAAAGGAAAAGAATTCGCTATTTATACAGGAAATTTAAAAGTAGATTATAGTAAAAAGACAGATACTATTTCTATTGATAATCTTTACCCTATGACAGATACAGAAGGATTAAAACAAATGTCTCATGAATTTACAGTAACGAATAAGGGTAATATTGATGCCAGATACCAAGTAAGATTAGAGTTAGATGATACGAAATCTGATATGGTAGATATTCGTTATATTAAAATGAGTTATCAAGTAAATGGGGGAGATTATTCAGAACCTGTTTTATTAAGTGATTTAAATAGTAGTTTAGTTTTTACTAAGAATATCATAGTTAAACCTAATGAGAGTAATACTTATGGAATTAAATTATGGATTGATTTAAGTGCAAGTAATGATATTCAAGGAAAAGAATTTAAAGCAAGAGTCGTAGTAGATAGTATTCAAAATGTAGATGATAGTTATCAAGTAGATACCATTCCTATTATTTATTTGAATAAAGATAATAATGGAAATCAAGATATTCATTTAAAAGTAGGAGAAACTTATCAAGAATTAGGTGTAGAAAAAGTAGAAGATGATCAAGATATATTTACTAGTAAAGATGTAGTAATTAGTTATGAATATTATGATGGAACTAGTATCAATACAGTAGCTAATATAGATACTAGTAAAGTAGGAATATATTATGTAAATTATAGTGTTACAGATAGGAGTAACCAAGTAGGGAAGAAAACAAGAGTAGTAACTGTAAATAATAGTAGTAGTGTACCTAAGATTACTTTAAATGGAGATAGTAATATTAGTTTAGGAGAAAGTGATTATTATCAAGAAAGTGGAGTGACTGTAGAAGACAATAATCAGGTAATTACGATAGGAGAAGTAAAGACAAGTAGTGTAGGAAGTTATACGGTTCGTTATATCGTAATTGATAGTAATGAAAATTTAAATAGTGTAGTAAGAACTGTAGTAGTAAACAGTAGATATAAAGAAAGTATATTAAATGGAACAGATCCAGTTTTAGCAAGTAATTTAGTACCAGTCGTAATATCAGATAGTGGAGTAGTAACGAAAGCATCGACTGCTTCTAGTTGGTATAGTTATGAGAATAAGAAATGGGCAAATAGCGTTATTTTAAAAGATGAAAGTATTCAGTATCAAAATGGAGAAACTATACCTGAATCTAATATTGAATCTTATTTTGTATGGATACCAAAATATAGTTATCAGTTATTTGATTTAGGAAACTATTCTAGTTTAACTTCTATTTCAAATAAGACACAAGAAATTAAGATTAAGTTTGGAACCAGTAATACTAGTGATAGTGTAAGTGGAGAATGTACAACGCCTTTTGAAAATAATCAAGGTATAGGAGGATCTAGTGGTAACTGTAAAGTAGGGGATTATATGACGCATCCTGCATTCTTAGCTTTTGATACCAATGGGCTATGAGTAGGGAAGTTTGAAACCGGCTATGATGGCGCAACCACAACAGCTGCAGCTCAAGTAAATAGTGTAGATACTAGTAAAATTATAATAAAACCAAATGTTTATAGTTGGAGAAACATTAATGTTGGAAATATGTTTAAAAATAGTTATGATTATCAGAGAAATTTAGATAGTCATATGATTAAAAATACAGAATGGGGTTCAGTAGCTTACTTACAGCATTCAAAATATGGAAGTCAGATAAGTGTAAGAATTAATAATAATTCAAGTTATATAACTGGCTATGCTGCGACAGTTGAACCAACTTTAAGTTTTAATGGTGGAACAAGTATTGATGGTAATAGAATTGAATCCACATCATTAAGCCAAGATGGAACCTATACAATTAATTATTTAAATCAAAACTCAGTAGTAGCATCGACTACTAATAATTATACTGGGATTTATGATATGAGTGGTGGAGCATGGGAATATGTAATGGGTTATACAACAGGAGCAACAACAGTAGGAGGAACAAGCAGTATTACTAGTTTATATTCTAATTTCTTTAGTGATAACGTTTATACAAAGTATTGGGATAAATATACATCAACTGCTAATACAAATTATAATAATAGAATCTTAGGAGATGCAACAGGAGAAATGGGACCATTTGGAAGTGAACAGGATCCAGATGGAACTACTAGAAATAAATCTAGTTGGTATAAAGATTACGCTCTTTTTGCTAATTCTTCTGGTGCTTGGTTTTTACATGGCGGTCGTTGGAACTATGGTAATACATCTGGTATTTTTGCATTCAGTGATGCTTCAGGTGGTATGGGTGTTAATGCTTCTTACCGCATCGTCCTAGCCCCATAAAAATTTAAAAAAATAATATTTTTTTAAGTAAATTCATAGCTTTTCTAAATAATATATATTGTAGTGCAGTAAGATTGACTATTAAGTTTCAGTATGCTTAGCATTTATCATTTTTGCTGTAATTACATAATATTTCTAATTCGTTAATATTGGAGATGAAAATAGCGATTCTATTCAAGTTATACTGAAAAAAAAGATCTTGCTTAATTATGGATGATGACAGGGTTTCTTGATAGAAGAAAATGCCTATTATTCTGGATTAAAATTAACTACTTGCAATAGTATTTTGGAAAATTTAGTTAGAAAAGAAATTAAAAATTGGTAAGAGGTGTAAATATGAAAAATGAAATGTGATTAATTTGGAAACATCCAGAATCTAGAAGAAGATATAAAATTGGTACTTTAAATTTTGAAAACGATATTTATACTTTTAAGTATGTTAATCCAGAATTGAATGATGCAATTCTAGTTGGATTTAAATTTTTTCCTGGATTTGAGAATATAAATGAAACATATAGCAGTTATGAATTATTTGCTAATATTGAAACTAGGCTTCCAAATGTTAATAGACCTGATTATTTAGAAATTTTAAATCACTATGGATTAGAAAAAAATTCAACTAAGTTTCAAATTTTAAAAGCTACTAAATGAAGATTAATTACTGATAATTATGAATTTGTTTCTAGTTTTGATTCTAATTTAGTAGAATTTGATGTTGCTGGTACTAGACATAGCTCTGATATTAATGAAATTTTACATATGATTCATATTAACGATAAGTTAGAACTAGAATTAGAACCTAATAATCTTTATGATAAATATGCAATTAAAGTTATTATTTATAAATCTGGCAAAAAATATCATTTAGGTTATGTACCAAGATATTATTCTTTAGAATTAACTAGTTTATTGAAGAAAAATATTAAGTATTCTGCTATTATCGAATCTCTTAATTTTGATAGTGAAATTACTGATGAAGCAATTAGTGCATCTGTTAGATTAATTTTTGATAATTAATTTAGAAACTTTGAATGGTTTCTTTTTCTTTCTTATATAAAAATGATATACTTTAAGTGTTGTTGAGGTGACTTATGAAAAAAGAATTATTGTCTCCAGCTGGAGATTTTGAAACTTTAAAACAGGCAATTCATAATGGGTGTGATGCAGTTTATTTAGGTGGTAAAAGATTTGGTGCTAGAAAATTTGCTTCTAATTTTGATGATATAGAAATGGTAAAGGCAATTAAATATTGTCATTTATATGGTGTAAAAATTTATGTAACAGTGAATACCATTATTTATGAAAATGAAGTAAAAGATTGTTTAGATTATCTTACTTTTTTACATAAAAATGGAGTAGATGCCGTTATTATGCAAGATATGGGTATGATTACTCTTACTAGAAAAGTTTTACCTAATCTTGATATTCATGTATCAACACAAGCACATACTCATAATAATAACCAGATTAAATTATTAGAAAATCTTGGTGTTACTAGAGTGGTAGTAGCTAGGGAAATGAGTTTAGATGAGATTAAAAAACTAGATACTTCTTTAGAAATAGAAGCATTTATTCATGGTGCTTTATGTGTATGTTATTCTGGAGAATGTTTATTTAGTAAACTATTATTAAATCGTAGTGGTAATCGTGGAGAATGTGCTGGTATTTGTAGACTCCCTTTTACTCTTACCGAAGATAGTAAGAAAGTTGATACAGAGGGTAAATATTTATTAAGTCCAAAGGAATTAAATACTACTAGTCATATCAAAGAATTATTAGAAAGTAATATTACTTCTTTTAAGATAGAAGGTAGAATGAAAAGTCCTACTACGATTGGTTTTATTACGAGGCTTTATCGTATGTTAATAGATCATTATCAAAGAGGGGAAGATATAACATTAACAGAAGAAGAACAGGAAAAATTAATGTTATTATTTAATCGTGGTTTTACAGAAGGGTATTTATTTAATAAGAGTGGTAAAGATCTTATGAATATAACTTCTCCTAATCATATAGGAATTCCTATTGGTAAAGTAGTAGATGTAAATAAAAAACGAATTCGTATTCAACTTTTTAAAGAATTATCTCAAGGAGATGGTATTCGTTTTCAAAAAGAAGAAAAGGGTATGATCGTTAATTTCATTTATGATAAGAATGATAAATTAATTTCTAAAGGAAATATAGGTGATACCATAGAAATTGATAATAAACTTGCTATTACTTTAAAAGATACTGTTTTAAAGACAGTAGATGCCAAGTTGTTAAAAGAGTTAGAAAATTATCAAGAAAAGAAAATTCCTATTTCGATGAAAGCTTCGGCATCTTTAGGAAATGATTTCTATTTAGAAATATCTGATTATATTCATAATGTTAAATTATCTAGTAATATTATCTTGGAAGCTACTGGTAGTGGTACTAGTAAAGAAAGAATATTAGAGCAGTTAACTAAATTAGGAGATACTCCTTTTGTGGTAGAAAAGTGTGATATAGATATTTCTTCTTCTATTTTTGTACCGATTTCTAAACTTAATGAGCTTAGAAGAGAGGCTATTTCCAAATTAATAGAAATAAGAGAAAATGCGAAAAAAGAAGTAGTAGTAGAGAAACCTCTTTCTTTAGAAAAAGAAGTAACCGATGAAAAGATTCAATTTATGACTCTTGTTAGAACAGAAGAACAGTTAATAGCTTGCATTCCTTTTAGTGATACTATTTATGTTACTGATAAAAATTTATATGAAAAATATAAAGATAGGGAAAATGTTTATTTACGATTAGATAGAGTAATGAACTTTTTTCCAGAGTATCAAAATGAAAAATTATTAATTGGAGAAATGGGCTCTATTCAGTATCAGTCTAATAACATGGTTCATAGTGATTATTATTTAAATGTAGTTAATTCTTATTATGTTTCTTATTTACGAAAACTTGGTGTTTCTAGTATTACTTTATCTATTGAAAATACTTGTGACGATATCAAAAGATTAATAGATAATGCTGGTAATAAAGGAATACAGGTTTTGGTTTATGGAAGACTAGAAGCGATGATTATGAAATATTGTCCATTAAAAATGCTTGTTAATAAAGATAAATCTGTATGTAATGTTTGTAGAAATGGTAAAAAGTATGAATTAGTAGATAGAAATCAAGCACATTATCCTTTGGTACAAGAAAAAGAGCTTACTCATATTTTTTATCACCAGGTTTACTCTTTAGAAAGTAGCTTACTAGAACTAAAAAAGATGGGAATAAAAGAGTATCGTTTTGAATTTTTTGACGAAAATGGTAGTCAGGTAGAGGACATTTTGAAAAAGTGGAAATCTTTACTTTCGTAAATAGGTAAATTATGCTAAAATGTTATTAAGGATTGGTGATATTATGAATAAGAAAAGTAGTAATGATAAAATTCCTGTAGTAAATTATTTTAAGTTAGCAGTTGTGATTATTATTACGGTGTTACTTACTTTTTTACTTAGAAATTGGTATATCAGTGGTCGTAATTATGAACTTAATATTCCTATTATTACGGAAACACTTATTAATCAAATTAATACTGATGAAGTTTATAATTATGTAAGAGAAAATGAAAATGCTATTATTTATGTTGGAGTAGTTAGTGATGAAAATTGCCGTAACTTTGAAAAAGAATTTAATAGTGTGATTCAAAAAAGAGGATTAGAAGATACCATTACTTATTTAAATATTACGAAAGAAAATAATAAAAAGAAATTTATTAGTGAGTTTAATAAATTTTATGATACTAAATTATTAGGATATCCAAGTATTATTATTTTTGAGGAGGGAAAGGTAAAAGCAATTCTTACTGTTAAGACAGGTAAAAGTCTTTCTATTGATGATGTAGAAAAGTTCTTAGATAGTAATAAAGTTGTTTCTACGAGTTTATGATAAATATCGTTTTATTTGAACCTGAGATTCCTCAGAATACAGGTAATATTATGAGAACTTGTGTAGCTACTGGTAGTAAATTACATCTTATTAAACCTTTAGGTTTTGTGTTAGATGATGCCCATTTAAAAAGAAGTGGCGTGAATTATATTGATAAATTAGAGTATGAAGTATATGAAAACTTTGATGATTTTAAAAGTAAAAATACAGGAGATTTTTATTACTTTACAAGGTATGGTCATAAACCTCATACTTGCTTTGATTATTCTGATAGTAGTAGAAATATTTATTTAATTTTTGGTAAAGAATCTACTGGTATTCCTAAGAGTATTTTAAAAGATGATTTAGAGCATTGTATGAGAATACCAATGACAGCTAATGTTAGAGCTTTAAATTTATCTAATTGTGTCGCTATTTGTACATATGAAGTATTAAGGCAGCAGAATTATAATGATTTATTAAGAGATGAACCTATGGACGAGATGCATAAGGGAAATGATTTCTTGGAAAGAGAAGATTAAATTTTTAAAAATTTACTTATTTTATGGATTTAGTTTAAATATGGGACTGATTTTAAAAATTCTATTAGGGAAAATTTAAAATTGGTCTTTTTTATTGTCTGAATTTTTAATTTTGGCCATTTTACTTACTAGTTTTATTTTGATATAGTGCTAGTAGTTGCAACGAAAAGGAGGAATATGAAGAGTAAATTATTAGATGAATTAATTAGAACAAGAACGGTAATACCAGCTATTAGTGATACGATTTTTAAAAGATTAATGATGGAACATTTAGATTATTTAGGTTATATTCTTGAAAATATTATGCCTTTAACTCAGGAAGAAGTAATGAAAGGCGAATTTCTTATGAATGAGCTTCCTTCTAATCATTTATATAGTAAGAGTAATCGATTAGATTTGGTTTTGAAAGTAAGGAATTATATTATTAATATTGAAGCTAATAAGAGTATTAACTTGCCATTATTAAATCGAAATAGGGCCCATTTTGCTGGTATTATATTTAAAAACTATTCTGATAAAGTTAGTGATATGGAGTATTTACATTATCAGATTAATTTTAATGGTAAAAATTATTTGAAAAATTAAGAAGTTATTGATTTAAAATATTATGATAAATATTTGAATGTTGGAGAAAAAAATTTCAGAAAAATTCATTTAAATCTAGAAAAAGTTAACTATAAGTATTATAATAAAGAAAAGATAAATAGATTTGAGAAGGCTCTACTTCTTTTGAAACTTACGAAAGAGGATGAAATTTTAGAGTTAGTGAAAGGAGATAGTTTATTGGAAAATGTAGCAAAAGATATTATTAGTTATTCTAGGGCTAGAGAAATTGTTGATGCATATGAAAATGAAATGATAGAGGAGAATTATCGAAGACAATCTATAGAGTATGCTACTAAACAAGCTGTTAAAAGAGGTATCAAAACTGGTGTTTATCAAAATAAAAAGGATACGGCTTTATCTATGTTAAAAGATAAAATTCCTATTTTTCAAATAGCTAAGTATACTAATTTATCAGTTGATGAGATTAAAAAGTTAAGATAAAAAAGGTTACTATAAAAGGTAACTTTTTTTGGCTTTAAATGCTTGTTTAATATGAAAAAAAATTATATAATTGGTTTATAGAATACGATAGGAGATGAGCCTTATGTCAAAGAAAAAAGTTATTATAGTTGGTAGTATATTATTAGTTGCTGTTATAGTAGCTTTATCTACTAGTTATGCTATGTTTCGTTTTAATGTTACGAAAAATACTAATTTTAAACTAGCTTTAGGTACTTTAGAATTAACAATTAAAGATACTACTACGGAAGATAAATTTATATTAAAGAATACTGTACCAACTAAAGATGATGTTGCTTTAGGAGAAGATGGGTATAAGTTTACTTTAACGAATACTGGTACTATTGATAGTTATTATAGTGTTTACTTAGATGATATTTTATTAAGTGATGCTGGTGAAAGATTAGATAATAGTTATATTCGTTTTAACTTATTAAATGAATCTAATAATCAGTCTAATACTAGTAGTTTAAGTAGTTATTCTAGTGATAATAGATTAATTACGAATGGTTTTTTAAAAAAGGGAGAAAGTGTTACTTATATCTTAAGAACGTGGGTAAAATATGAAGCTGGTAATGAAGCACAAAATAAGTATTTTGCTACCCAAATTAGAGTTGTTGGAACACAAGCTAATGCAGTTGGTTATCAAGAAGAAATTTTAAATGGAAGTTATCCAGTCTTAAAAGATAATTTGGTACCAGTCGTAATATCAGATACAGGAGTAGTAACAAAAGCAGATATTAATAAAGAATGGTATAGTTATGAAAAGAAGAATTGGGCAAATAGCGTTATTTTAAAAGATGAAAGTGTAGTTTATAAAAATGGAGAAGAAATACCTGAAGATAATATCGAGTCATATTTTGTATGGATACCAAAGTATAGTTATCAATTATTTGATTTAGGAAATTATTCTGGTTTAACTTCTATTTCTGATAAAACACAGGAAATTAAGATTAAATTTGGAACTAGTAATACAAGTGATAATGTAACAGGAGAATGTACTACACCTATGAAAGATAATCAGGGTATTGCTGGTACCAGTGGTAACTGTAAAGTAGGAGATTATATGACGCACCCAGCTTTCTTAGCCTTTGATACAACAGGATTATGGGTAGGAAAGTTTGAAACAGGATATGACGGAGCAACATCAACAGCTGCAGCTCAAGTTAACAGTGTTGATACCAGTAAAATCATAATAAAACCCAATGTCTATAGTTGGAGAAATATTACAGTAGGAAATATGTTTAAAAATAGTTATGACTACAAACGTGATTTAGATAGTCATATGATGAAGAATACAGAATGGGGAAGTGTAGCTTACTTACAGCATTCAATTTATGGAAGTCAGGCAAGTGTTAGAATTAATAATAATAGTGCTTTTATCACAGGTTATGCTGGAACAAATGAACCAATGTTAGGTTATAATGGTACAAGTATTGATGGTAATAGACATGAATCTACCTCATTAAGCCAAGATGGCACATATACCGTTAATTATTTAAATCAAAAATCAGTAGTAGCATCCACAACGGATAATTATAGTGGGATCTATGATATGTCAGGTGGAGCATGGGAATATTCAATAGGTTATACTATTAAATCAACATCTTCGGGTGATTTAAGTGGTATTACTAGTCTGTATTCTGATTTTTTCAGTGATAATTCCTATTTACAATATTGGGATAGGTATACTTCGACTATATATACAAACTATAATAATCGAATTTTTGGAGATGCAACCGGAGAAATGGGACCATTTGGAAGTGAAGAAGATGCAGACGGAAGCACTAGAAATAAATCTAGTTGGTACAAGAATTATACTCGTTTTACCAATTCTTCTAATCCTTGGTTTGCTCATGGAGGTAATTGGGATGGTGGTACTGGATCTGGTATTCTTGCTTTTAGTGATACTTCTGGTGGTGCATATGCAAATAGTTCTTATCGTATCGTCCTAGCACCAACCAAATAATATGGATATCCAAATCAATGGATACCCTTTTTTTATTCATTAGTATTATCTATTTTATCATTGTTTGTTTTTGTACATTTGATTTCTATTTGCATACAACCTTTGTGATCATCTATTGTTTCTGTTCTTACTTTTAGCAGTACACGATAATCATCTTCATAGTCTTTATCTGCTGATAATTCATATAATCTATTTCTTATTTCTAACATGTTTTTACTATATGTGTAGTCATCAGTTTCATCTTTTGTATTTGCCCATATAGCTATAATATCTTTTATTTTTTGTCTGGCTATTTTTTCTTCCATATATATTCCTCCATTTTATTATTACTTATTATATTTATGATTTTATTATCTTTATTGTTTATAATTTTCTTTAATTCATCAATAATATCTAAATCTGTATAGGTATTTATAATATTATCTGTTTTATTCTTATTGAAATTAGTTAATTCGTTTATATTTTTTTTCATAATAGTTCCTTTCTTTAATAATTACTTAGAATATTCATGATTAAATCAATCATAATATTTTTTTCTTTTGGATTAGATTCTGCTATTAAAATTGTTAAAGCTGCTAGCGTATTATTATCAATTACATCTTTATTTTCTATTGTTAAAATATTATAAAAGTGTAAGAAGTAGATAAATAGGGTAGCAGCAATTCTTTTATTGCCATCTATGAAAGCATGATTTTTAACAATTAAATATAAAAAATTAGCCGCCTTTTCTTCAATTGTTGGATAAACATCTTTTTCATCAAATGACTGATAGATGTTATTAATAATAGAATTTAATCCTTTGTCTCTTTCAAGTGCAAATATATCACTTGTTTCATTAAATTTTAATAAATCAATTAAATCTAAACAATTTTGGTATGTAATTATTTTGTCTGATTTTCTGCCTTTTATTTTTTCAAAGTTTCTATGATCATAATTATCTAAGATATCTAGTCCTTTTGAAAAATTATTGATTACATTTAATACTTCTTTGATATTTTCATCATTTGTATCATTACTTCTTGTTGCAATATCGATAAGTTTTACTGTTTTTTCTAAATAGTCTAATCTCTTTTGATTAACTGCATAACCCTTTAACATGTAGTCTTTTAAAATATTGGTTGCCCATTTTCTAAAGATAATACCATTCTTAGACTTAACACGGTAACCAACTGATATAATCATATCTAAATTGTAATATTCAATTTGACGGGTTACTTCTCTATTCCCTTCTTTTTGAACTGTCGCAAAATTTGCGACAGTTGATTTATCCAATTCTTCTTTAAGTGCATTATTAATATGTTTTCCTATTGTTTTAATATCTCTGTCAAATAATTTAGCTATTTGTTCTCTATTTAACCAAACGGTTTCATCTTTCATATTTACTTCTAATTTTACATTTTGATTTTCAAAAATAATAATTTCATTTTTCATTTTTCATTATTCCTCCATATATAAATTATTTTTGTTCTTGTATTTTTACTATGGAGTTTTCTTAAATTCTATAATATTAAAATATAGCTATTTATTTTAAAAATAGTTGTTTTGCTTTTATTAATTTTTTCCATAGTAAAAAATAATTATTCTTTTTTATACTAAAGCGTTATGTGTTGTTACTCTAGTCTCCTTATCTTTCGATAAGTCTTCTCCTTTCACATTATATTTTGCCCATTCTAAAAATCCTCGGTACATTACTTAATCTCTTCCTACTATGGAAAGTTAGGCCTTAATATCAATATATATTTTAACATAATATTAACTAATTGCAAACTTATTTTATAAAATATTTTTCTTTAAAATTAGTTGTATATTTTCATGCCTTAGTATATTCTAATATTAGAAAGGTGAGAGTTATGAAAAAGAAATATTGGTTATTAGTAATTATTATATCTATCTTATTAGTTACAGGATGTAGTGAAGAATCAACTACTAAATCATTATCTTGTACAATGAAAGATGGTATAGAAGGAACTAGTACATCTAGTAAAATGGACATTACATTTAGAGAAAATGAAGCAGAAAGAATTTCTTTAAATATATCTATTGATTACAATAATGAATATAAAGACTATGTTGATACTTTTAAAGAAACACTAGAAACACAGAAGACTAATTTAGAAAAACTTGGTTATGATGTTAAAATTACTTCTAATGATTCGTCTATTAACTTGTTAGCAGTTGGTACTAATAAAACACTTGATGAAAGTGAATATAAAGGTACTTATGATGCTACAAAGAAATCTCTTGAAGATAGTGGTTATACTTGTAAATAAAAGAAGATATTCACAAAACTGTGGATATCTTCTTTTATTATTTCATAATTTCTTGATAAATTTCGTCAGTATCTTTTAAACTTTCTTGGTTAAAATTAATATTCCAATTATCATCTTCATATCTTGGAATTAAATGAACATGATAATGTTTTACTTCTTGACCTAATTCATTATTTTGAACAATTGTTAATCCTTTTATATTTAACTTTTCTTTTAATAAATCATATATCTTTTTTTCTACTTCTAAAATGTGAGTAGTAAGAATACTATCAACTTCTTTTACTGTTACAATATGTTTTTTAGGAATAATTAGACAATGTCCGTTTGTGTTAGGATTAATATCTAAAAATACCTTTACTAACTCATCTTCATAAATTGTTTTACTAGGAATACTTCCTTCTATAATCTTACAAAATAAACAATCCATCTTTTCATCTCCTTAGATTTATTTTATCATACAAAAAGAAAATGTGGTCTACATTTTCTTATGTGGTTTGTGAATATTTGCGGATATTCTAGTTATATATTGTCTATTTTTTACTTACTTTATGCAAAAAAATGTAAACTTACAAAATACGACATACCTATTTACAGTTTTTACTTATTTTTTCTGTTATTATGCCACAGTTTTTATTTTTTACTTTTAATTGATAAAAAAATTAGTTTAAATTTGCTTTATACTTATTATAATCTATTTTCAATATTTAAAAATCGTGTTAGAATAAGGACTAGAAAAAGGTGATAGAAATGAATTTTTTAATTGATCATATCAATGTTATTAGTAAAGATAAAAAGGAAATCTTAAAAGACTTCTCTTTAGAAATTGGTAAAGGAGAAATCCATGTTATTATGGGACCTAATGGTACTGGTAAAAGTACATTATCGAAAGTAATTATGGGAAGTCGTGATTATATTGTTTCTAGTGGTGATATATTAGTAGATGGTGATAGTATCTTATCTTTAGATACTACAGAAAGAAGTAGAAAAGGAATCTTTTTAGCTATGCAGTCACCACTTAGTATTGATGGTGTTACCAATAGTGAGTTTTTAAGAACTGCTTTATCTAGTAAACTAGGAAAAAATGTTGGTATTTATGAATTTATGAAGTCAATGGAACAAGCTATGTCTGATTTAAAAATGAATCCTAATATGATGCATCGTTCTATTAATCAAGACTTTTCTGGTGGTGAAAGAAAGAAAAACGAGATCTTACAGATGAAAGTTTTAAAACCTAATTTTATTATTTTAGATGAACTTGATTCAGGACTAGATGTTGATAGCTTAAAAATTGTGTGTGATAATATTAACGATTATTTAAAAGAAAATCCTGATACTTCTGTTTTAATTATTACTCATTATACTAGAATTTTAGAATACATTAAGCCAGATTTTGTTCATGTTATTCATAGTGGTAAAATTGTGAAAACGGGAGATTATCGTTTAGCACAGGAAATCGAAAAAAATGGTTTTAGTTGTGTGAATGATATGAGTGGTGAAGATAATCATGAATAAGATATTAATGAGTAGTCCAGAAAAAACAAGTATTATAAATGATGGTAAATATCGTTTTTCAGAAGATACTACTCTTACTTTAGAAGTAGAAGATTTTAGTAAAGATATTTTTCTTTCTGTTACTAGTCATAAAAAAGTAGTATTCAATTTATTTAGTAAAAATTCTACTCTTAATTTTCATATTCAAATTTTAAAAGGAGCAGAATTTGTCTTTAATTATTTTTCTATTAATGGCAGTAATACAATTACTACGAATCTTTTAGAAGATGAAAGTAAATTTTATTTAAATTATAGTGTACTAAATGATGATAATAGTAATAATAAGATTACCGTTTATCATGATGCTTCTAAAACAGAAGCTTATCTAAAAAATCATGGCTTTAGTAGTGGAGGTGTTAAACTAGTTTTTGATGTATCTAGTTATATTCCAAAAGAAGCAAGTAGTTGTATCAGTAGACAAGATAACCAGATATTAGAAAATAGTCAAAGTTTTTCACAAATTAATCCTAATTTATATATTGAAAACTATGATGTAGAAGCAAGTCATTCTGCTTATATTGGAGAGTTTAAAGAAGATGAGTTATTCTATTTAATGAGTAGAGGACTTAAAATAGACGAAGCAAAACTTTTACTTTTACAGGCTTTTTTAATGGGAAGTTTACATATAGATGATGAAAGACGAGAAAAATATCAAGGAGAGATTAAAAAATATTTTATTAGGGAGGTGTAAATATGCATAGAGAGGATTTTCCTATTTTAAAACAAGATCTTATTTATTTTGATAATGGGGCTACTACTTTAAAACCTCAAGTAGTAATTGATAGTATTACTGACTATTATACTAATTACACTGCAAATGCTCATAGAGGAGATTATGATAATAGTTTAAAGGTAGATATTAAATATGAAGAAGTGCGTACGAAAGTAAAGAACTTTATTCACTGTGATAGTGAAAAAGAAGTAGTTTTTACTAGTGGAGCAACAGATTCTTTAAATCGAATTGTGTTTGGATTTATGAAATATTATCTAAAAGCAGGAGATGAAGTTTTAATTACAAAGGCAGAACATGCATCGAATGTGCTTCCTTGGTTAGAACTTGAAAAAGAGTTAGGTATTTTGGTTAAATATATTCCACTTGAAAATCATTTAGTGAAACTTGAAAATGTAGAAAAAATAATTACAGAAAAAACAAAAGTAATATCTTTAGCACATATTACGAATGTTTTAGGAGATGAAAGACCAATTGAAGAAATTGGTAAATTGTGTCAGAAACATAATATTTTATTTGTAGTAGATGGAGCACAAAGTGTACCTCATATTTCTGTTGATGTCAAAAAATTAAATATTGATTTCTTAGCTTTTTCTGCTCATAAAATGTTAGGACCAACTGGAGTTGGAGTTTTATATGGAAAAGAAGAATATCTAGAAAAAATGATGCCAACTTCTTTTGGAGGGGGTATGAATTCTACTTTTACTTCAATAGGAGAAGTTGAATATAAAAGTTTACCTACTAGATTAGAAGCAGGTACTCCAAATATTGCTGGCGTAATTGGAATGGGTAGTGCGATTGATTATTTAATGAAAATTGGAATGGAAAACATTACGAAATATGAAAGACATTTAAAGGAATACTTTTTAGAAAAAGCAAAAGATGTAGAAAACTTAGTTGTTTACAATAAAGATATTCCGGGTGGTTTAGTTGCTTTTAACTTAGATGGTGTTTTTAGTCAAGATACTGCAGTATATTTAAATCATTATCACATTTGTGTAAGAGCAGGAAATCATTGTGCTAAGATTTTAAAAGAAGATTTACTTGTTAAAAATACTTGCCGTATTAGTTTTTATCTATATAATACTGAAGAAGAAATTGATAAATTAATAGAAGTATTAAAAAATTCTAAAGAAATATTTAAAATTATTTTATAAAAGTTAGGATAGTGAAAGAAATGGATCCAATATTAAAAAGAGAAATTATGTTAGATAATTATGAGAATCCTATGAATAGAGGATTAGTAGATGATGATAGTTATATTAAGATTAATACCAATAATGAAAGTTGTATTGATAACTTAGATATCATGTATAAGATTGAAGATGGAAAATTAGTTGATATTAGATTTGATGGAGAAGCGTGTGCAATTTCTACTAGTAGCACTAGTATTATGATTAAGTCTTTAATTGGAAAAACAAAAGAAGAAATTTTAAAAATACTAGAAAACTATGAAAATATGATAAATGAAAAGGAATATGATAGTAGTGTTTTAGGAGAATTAAATGTATATAATGAAATATACAGACAACCTAATCGTAAAAAGTGTGCACTTTTACCGTTTGAATCTTTAAAGAAAATAATTGATAAAATGTAAATAGAAAAGTGGTGGTTTTTTTGGAAATCATAGGACTTAGCCAAGAAAAAATTAAACAAATATCTGAAATTAAAAAGGAAGATAGTTGGGTACTAGATTATCGTTTAAAGAGTTATGAACTTTTTGAAAAAGCAGAAGAACCTAGTTTTGGGCCAAAAGCTAATATTGATTTTGAAAAGGTAATTTATTATAAAACGAATGATGATAACAAGATTAAAAATAACTGGAACGATATTAGTTGTAGTATTCGAGATGAACTTAATTCAGTGGGCGTACTTGAGAGTGAAAAGCATTTAGATGGTATGGGTGTTCAATATGAAAGTGAAGTTATATACCATAATATGCTTGATGAATTAACTAAGAAAAATGTTATTTTTACATCTATTGAAGAAGGTCTTAAAAAGTACCCTGATATTGCTAGAAAGTATTTTGGTAAAATTGTATCTAATGCTGATAATAAATATGCTAGTTTAAATAGTAGTGTTTTTAGTGGAGGTAGTTTTATTTATATTCCACCTCATACAGAACTTGATAGACCACTACAAAGCTATTTTAGAATTAATAGTCGTAGTATGGGTCAATTTGAAAGAACTTTGATTATTGTAGATGATGATAGTAGTTTACATTATATAGAGGGGTGTACAGCACCTAATTATAGTGAATCTAGTTTACATGCTGCAGTTGTTGAGATTTATGTTGGTAAGGGTAGTAAGTGTCGTTATAGTACGATTCAAAACTGGGCTACTAATGTTAATAATTTGGTTACAAAAAGAGCCTTGGTTGATACTGATGGCGTAATGGAATGGATTGATGGTAATATTGGTAGTAATGTGACTATGAAGTATCCTGCTTGTATTTTAAAAGGAGATAGAGCAGAGGGTACTTGTATTACGATTAGTGTAGCTACAAATCATCAAGAACAGGATACAGGTGCTAGAATGATTCATATTGGTAAAAATACTAAGAGCACTATTATTTCTAAGAGTATTGCTAGAAATGGTGGAAATGCTACTTATCGTGGTAAAGTTGATATTAAGAAAAGTGCTACTAATAGTAGTAGTATGGTAAAATGTGATACTTTAATACTTGATGATATTTCTAAGAGTGATACAATTCCTGTTAATATTTGCGAGAATAATTCTAGTAATATTGAACATGAAGCTACTGTTTCTAAAATCAGTGATGAAAAATTATTTTATATGATGTCAAGAGGACTTGATGAAGAAAAAGCTACTGAACTTATTATCTTAGGCTTTATTGAAAAGTTTAGAGAAGAGTTACCAATGGAGTATGCTGTTGAGTTAAATCAACTTTTGAAAAAAAATTTATAAAACTATGAAACTTATTTTTTGATAGTGAAATAGTATGGTAAAATTGAAAATTCCCTTAGGGAATTTTCTTTTTTTGGCCTAAAAATAGGCTTTAATTTATAAAATTGGCGATTTGCGTTTTCTTTTTCTTTCGATTATTATACTGGCATGAAAGGAGGGATACTATGTTAAATCAGCTAGTTTTAGTAGGAAGAATTGTAAAGAAACCGGAATTAAGAGAAGCAGAAAATAATAAAAAATATTCTTTTATTACTTTGGCAGTTCCTAGAAGTTTTAAAAATGTCAATGGTGAATATGATACAGATTTTATTGACTGTGCTTTATGGGATAGTGTTGCAGCTTCCACTGTTAAATACTGTGATAAAGGCGATATTGTTGGTATTAAGGGAAGACTTCAGAGTAGAATTGTTGAAAAAGATGATACCAAAAAACAGGTTTTAGAAGTAGTAGCAGAAAAGGTAACTTTTCTGTCCTCAAACAATAAAAAAGAAAACTAGTTTCTAATTAGTTAACTAATCTCAAAATACGACAAGATTTCACTATAATGTACCTATATATTGGTACAAGAGGTGTTTAAAATGATTCTATTTGCAAAGAGATTAAAGGAAAAAAGAAAAGAAATGGGATTTACTCAAAAACAACTAGGTGAAATGATTGGAGTAACTAAGGTTAGTATTTGTTGTTATGAAAATGGTACTAGAACTCCAACACTTGATACTCTAATTGATTTAGCAAATGCACTACAAGTTGAGTTAACTTATCTTTTAGGTGTTGATAGTTTTGTGGTTGCTGAGGGTGAACCTGAAGTAGGTATTAATATAGCTTATAATGAAATTGCACTTATTAAAGAACTTCGTATGCATATTAAGTTATATGAAAGACTTTTAGAAGATCCAAAAAGAACTATGGATTATATTGAGAAAAAATTGCGTTAAACATATAGGTATTTGCTTATATGTTTTTCTTTTTTCTAAAATTATGTTACACTCTTAATATATTAAGATAGGTGAAGATAAAATGGAAGAATCAAAGAAAGAAGAATTACAAAATATTTTAAATCAAATTGAAAATCTTTATTATGTTGATAATATCGAAGATAGAAAAGATGAATTACTTAATTTATGGACTAGATATTATCAGTTAGCTTATTCTTATCATATTCAATTAGATAGTGCCTATAATTTGTTTTTACTTGGTGAAAATGTGTGTTATGTAATTGATAGTAAATTAAATAAACAAAAAAATATAGAAGTACCAAATGATGCTATTTATCATTTACTTGAGGTATTAAAAGAAAATAAGGATTCTTTGGTAAATGGTATTTCTTATCAAGAAGCAATTCAAATACTTGAGTATGTAGTAAATAAGACTTGGAATAATTTAGCACATTTTGGAATTGACTTATCTAGAAATTCTTTAAATGGTTTTTGTGAATTTGCACAACTTAGTAGTCTTTTGCCGCTAGAGAAACTTGGCCTTTCTGTTACTAAGAATACAGCAGAAGCTAGTTTTGATTATCCATTACATCATGCTTTTGGAACAGTTAAAATTCCGATTTTAGAAAATGGTATTTTAAAAGAAGAGTTTTTCTTAATTGATCCAACTTATAAACAATTTTTTACAGCAGTTAGATGTAACTTTGGTAGATTTTTTGTAGAAAATGAAGATACAGGAAAAATACTTGCTCCAGATATTGGTTATTTTATGAAGTCAGATGAAGAAAAAAGCGTTTGTTCTTCTATTATAAAGAATGGTTATATTTTACTTGATGATAATGTGGCTAAGATATATGGAAGTGGTTTTAAACTAGCAAGTATTCCAGCTATTCACAATGATTCTTACGATTTAGAATATGATAAAGTTTTAAATGAAGATGGAAATTATTTTAAGAATTGTATATTAAATGATAATGGTAGATACTGTTCAAGTATTAATGAATTAGAAGATTATGGTTTTGATTTAGAAATTCCTATTTCAAAAAATATTCATTATCAGTAGTTATTTTATATTTTATTTGGTATAATTTTATTAGAATAGAGAGGCGGTTATATGGCAATCGTAGATATTATTAATAAGAAAAGACTGGGTAATATTTTAACTAGAAAAGAGCTAGAGGAAGCTTTTTTAGGTTATTATCATGGTGATATTCCTGATTATCAAATGAGTAGCTTATTAATGGCTATTTGTCTTAAGGGTATGACTGATGAAGAAATCTTAAATCTTACTGATATTTTTATTCATAGTGGCGATATTTTAGATTTAAGTGGTATACATGGTATTACTGTTGATAAACATTCTACTGGTGGTGTTGGTGATAAAACAACTTTAGTGGTTGCATCTATTGCGGCTTCCTTAGGGGTAAAGGTTCCTAAAATGAGTGGTAGAGGACTTGGTCATACTGGTGGAACTATTGATAAACTTGAAAGTATTCCAGGTTTTCGAGTTAATTTAACGGAAGAAGAATTTATCAATCAGTTAAACGAAGTGGGAGCTTGTATTATTAGTCAAACCAAAAATTTAGCGCCTCTTGATAAAAAGGTATATGCACTTCGTGATGTGACTGGTACAGTAGAATCTATTCCTTTAATTGCTACTAGTATTATGAGTAAAAAGATAGCTAGTGGTGCTGATAAAATTATGCTAGATGTTAAAGTGGGAACAGGAGCCTTATTAAAAACTAGAAAAGATGCTTTAGAAATTTCTAGAATTATGAAAATGATTGGTAATCATTATGGAAAAGAAGTAGAAACTATGATTACTTATATGGATATTCCACTTGGCACTTCAATTGGTAATGCACTTGAAATACTAGAAGTAATTAAGATTTTATGTAATGAGGAAAATAATTATTTAGTTGCTTTATGTAAGGCATTGTCTAGTAAAATGGTTCAACTTGCTCTTGGAAAAACGATTAATCAGGCAAATGATATGGTAGAAGATAGTTTAAAAAGTGGAAAGGCTTACTTGAAATTTTTGGAAATAGTAAAAGCTCAAGGTGGAGATTTGAGTGGTTTAAGAGTTAGTAAGAATACACAAGATATTTATTCTACTAAGAGTGGTCATGTCATTGATATGGATGCTTATCGTTTTGGAAAACTTTCTCTTGATTTGGGTGGAGGAAGAAAAACTAAGGAAGATAAAATTGACCCAAGCGTTGGAATTGTACTTAAGAAAAAAATTGGTGATGATGTTAAAGTTGGAGATGTATTATGTACTTTATACTTAAAAGAAGGTAGTAAACCAATTACAGAAGATTTAACTGATTACTACACATTCACTGTAGATTCAGAAAAAGAAAAAATATTAGATGCAAAGGAAAAAGAGATTGAACTCTTATAGGAGAAAATAATGATTTATTTTATAATTTTTATGATTTTATTATTTGATTTTGTAGTATTTAAAATGGCTTCTAACTGTTCTAGATGGGAAGAAGAATATTATTTAAAAGAAGAAAAGAAAAATTAATGGTGTGTTAGTTTTTCATATATGTATTTTAATATAAATAGCTTAAAGTGAAGACTTTAGGTTATTTTTTTAACTTTTTTTATTTTTTGTAAGTATTTTTGAAAGTTTCCTAAATAATATTATAGAAGATAGCCGGCACCTTCTAATATTATAAAGGAGATTTAGATATAAAATTATGATAGAATTATTAGAAAAAATAAAAGAACAGAAAAAAGATAACTTTGAAGTTGTAAAATAAAAGTAGACACAAAAAAGATGTGTTTACTTTTTCTTTGGT
>ERZ791884.643-NODE-643-length-32438-cov-6.466479_pt1 | contig 32438 bp, 27 predicted proteins | sample MGYA00509941_ERZ791884 | MGnify/ENA primary metagenome ERZ791884 (study PRJEB30046, sample SAMN00792095) | human gut metagenome | study: EMG produced TPA metagenomics assembly of the A metagenome-wide association study of gut microbiota in type 2... | reverse complement strand
CCCCCGCCATCCATATTGGGTGGCGGGGGCCTTTTTCCATTCTCCGCATCTCACCAGCGTCCTCACATTCCACGTCCGGATAGGGTGATTCGTCTCCCCATGCATGGAACGCTTGATGTGCTCAAGGTCGACCCATATTTGGGGGGTGGAGGAAATCCTGTGTGCAAAAACGTGTCCATTTTCTGTGATTTTTTATTGCGCTTTGTGTCAATCTAAAATACAAAATGGCACCTGTAAAAACCTCGCATCGATTGCAGGAGTAAGAAAAGACCTCTGTAACCGTTGTGGCTACAGAGGTCTTATTTTGGTGGAGCATCCGCAACCAACTGCGAGTTAGACGAACACCCTACATCATCGTTTTCAAAGGTCTTTTCGATATCGTCCAGCGGGATATTTTCAATGCTGAGCGGACGGTTGCCCGCGTTCAGGATCATCGTGAAATATCCGTCGTAGAGATAGATGGCATTGATGAAAATGTTGACCAATGCTCTGCGCTTGTACTCATTATCATTCGGCAGCATACGGAGGTAATCGAGAAAGGAAAGAATGACTGAGTATTCCATGCCGCTCTGTTTTTTGATCTCAATGGCGAGCTGCTTTTCCAGTTCCTTTTTTTCTGCCTCTCGCTTGTGGATACGCTCGGTAATCATGTCGACCGACTGTCCCTTTTCCAGCGCAACCCAGAGGTTTTCAATGGCAGAATCTGCTTCTTTCAAAGCAGCTTTCAGTCTCTTCACGGACAGTAAATCACCGTCATTTTTGCAAGCGGCATAAACCTGATCGGCAATATATTTGACCTTCTCTTCGGTAAGCAATTCGGAGCAAGCCTGCACGACACGTTCTTCAATCAGAGCCTTTTGGATAGTCTTCTTGTCACAGACTTTTTTCTTAGCTCCGTTGCAGATGTAGTAGTGATATTTGTTGCCGTGTTTGCCAGTACCGGTGCAACCTGTCATCATTTCTTTGCAATGACCACAGAACAGTTTGGTGGTAAGGAGGTATTCCTGCTTACCTCTGGAACGGGCAGGAGCAGCTTTGTTTCGGTCGAGAATATTCTGCACCCGCTCAAACAAGCCGTCATCGACGATCTGCGGCATGCCACCTGGTGTTTCCTCGCCTTTGTAGATATACATTCCGATGTAACGTCTGTTTCTCAATAGGCGATGCAAGCTGTTTTTGTTGAACTCACGTCCCAGAGAAGTTGTGATCTTACGGCTGTTCAGGTCGCGGATGATATCGGCAACTGTTTCACCGGAGGCGTAGCGATGGAAGATCTCGCGAACGATCTTCGCTTCGTCCTCATCCACATAAAACCTCCGTTCGGAATCCACTTTATATCCCAGTCCGGGGTTGCTGCCGTTGGACAAACACTTCTGTGCATTGATCTGCATACCGCGATGGATTTTCTGAGAAAGCTCCACGGAATAATACTCCGCCATGCTCTCCAAAACACCTTCAACGAGAATACCAGAGGCATCGTCCGAGATATTTTCTTTTGCAGATAAAACGCGCACACCGTTCTTTTTCAGTTTTGCCTTGTTAATAGCACTGTCATAGCGATTACGAGCAAAGCGGTCGAGCTGATAAACGAGAACACCTTCAAAAGTATGGCGGTCGCTGTCGGCGATCATACGTTGAAATTCGGTACGATTGTCTGTTGTACCGCTCTGTGCGCGGTCTATGTATTCGCCAACGACAACATAGTTATTGGCAGCAGCATATTCGTTGCAGACCTTGAGCTGACCTTCAATGGATTGTTCGGTCTGGCTGTGACTTGAGAAACGCGCGTAGATTACAACATTCATCTATCCGCAACCCCCTTTCCGGTTTTTGATTCGTGTGTCAGCCATCGGCTTTCCCCGTTACCATTTCAATCAGAGTGGCTTTCAATCTGTCGTGCATGGGCGATTCCGGATCAAAGCACATCTCCACAAACTTTGCGAGTTCCGGGTTATTTTCCACCGGAGGCTTTGCTTGATACAGCTTGCCTTGCGGCTCATCGCAGCGAGCGAAGATGTAGTCCATCGACACATCGAAATAGTCCGCATATTTTCGCAAAAGCTCTACAGTGGGAGTGGCTTGTCCATTCTCGTAGCGGTTGATACTTGACTGCGTGGAGCCGATAATCTCGGCAAACTTCGCTTGGGAGATGCCGAGACCTTCACGCAGAGTGCGCAGTCTGTTACCCAGTTGTTTCATTGAAAACAACCTCCTTTTTGGGTTGATAATAGTATAATCAAAATCCGGGATATAGTCAACCCGGATTTTGAAACTTTTGTGTGAATTTTTGAGGTTAATAGATCATCAACCGTTTTGATACATTTATTCTTCTTCAATTACAACATCACTGTCATCCATAAAGGAAAGCTGAACAGCATCGTCTGAGAGTTGCTCCGTTTTCCCATTATACTTGATAAGGTAAAACGGGAGTATTTTCTTAAATTGTTCAGGACAGGGCAATATTCTCAGTTCAGAAACCGTATGAGAAACAAATATCATAAGTTCTTTCTTCTGTTCCTCGCTCAGCGCCCTATATAGTTTCTGCCACTGTGCAGTTGTTCCATTCTCTTCAAAATGGTATCGGAACATAATCAACTCACGAGGCATCGCCAGCAATTCAAGGTATTCGTCGAGAGAACTGCCAAATGCTTTGTAAAAGAAGTCTGACCCAGCGGCTACGACGCCTTTTGTAACTTGCAGAATAGCGGATATTGCCCGGATGGATTTTTTTGTCCAATTCGTACCGATGAAATCTCTGTCAGTTCGATCAATGGGTGAATACTTCATAGGGAACGAAAAAATCTGAATACCAAGCTCTCTGTTCAACTCAATATTGATACGCAAGCGTTCATAGAGATCTTCCGGCTTATCCTTATAATTGAAAAGGATATAGTTAGAAATCTCTTTTATCCCGTGTTTGTGAGCGGTACGAACGGCAGCACAATATTTGTCTTTCAGCTTAATATCATCAAAGGCAATTCGAAGTGGCCTGATCGCAAGACGAGCGAGCTGAGTCATGTTATCGTCATTGATCTTTCTACCATCAACACCTTGGTTGAAATCCAAATAACGTGCCTTCGCCGTTTTATTGCGATATTTCTCAATAATCGGCGACATTTCAGCTTCGTGCTCAAGCATATACTCGGCATAGTTCTCTGCATCTTCTGCCTCGATAACAATTTGAAGGAATGTATCAAGCATTTCCGCAGATTTAATGCGCTTTTTGAATTTCTCCAAATATGCCATCATCTTTTTGTCGAGAAAATCAGCACGATCTCCATTATGATACCGCATCATAACAACATTGTAGGCACCCGGATCAACATATTTTGCACCTCGTCCAAATCCTGCGGCGCATAGATCGTCAACTAACGCTTCAAGATTGGGGGTATTCAGCACATTATTGTCCAATAGAAGAAGATGCTGCTTGGGACCGTACTTTCGATCAATCGTATTGATTTGTTCAATGATATTGTTGGTGACGTGGAAATCCGGTTCCAAAATCGGGACTGCGCAGAAGGAACAATGGTTAGGGCAACCGCGCGTCGTATAGGCAAAATAGTTATCTCCTGCTGGATATTCATAATCGGTTTCTTCCAGAATATCGTAATCAAGAGGCAGCTGGTCTACATTGATGTTATTATGGTCACCTACAACGGAAGTATCTGTAAACAACCCTGTCAGAATGTGTGAGCGTTCGATGCCGGTAGCTTCAATAATCTTATCGGGCATAAGCGATGCCATAATGCCGCCGACATACAGCGAATCAACATCATCAACAAGGCGCATATAGTGATTGATTGTTTCGACAGATATTGCGAAATCAAAGGTAAACAGCGTTGTTACATAAATTCTGTCCCATACTTCCGCGTCAATGCTCGGATTTGTCCCTTTGACAAAGTGTACTTCATCCCCAAGTATTTTGTGGTAAGTGCTTATCTTCATCAAACCCATTGGCGGATACTTGTTTTTATACTTTGGTTCTACTAATAATACTCTCATTTTTTCTTCACGCTCAGCTCCGATTTTATCTTCTCGCGCAATGCCTCGGCTGTCTTGGGATCGTCCGTGAAGTAGGTGTCAATCACAGAGATAATGCGCTGGTACAACTTGCGTTCATCACGGCTGTACGAAGAAGGCAAATCATTTTTTGTTGCATATCCCGCATTTACAATTTTCGTGTTCAATGCAGTTACTTTTTTTGTTGCAGTTTCCGCCTGAGAAAGGGCTTTTTCCACCGCTTCCTTACGCTCATCATCAAATGTACCGCGCTCTAATGCTTTTCGGACAGTTTTTTCATCCTTTTCACGAGTGCGGGCGATTTTTTCGAGGCGTTCAGCGATTTGCTCCCTTTTTTCGTCGGAGGTAATTGCACCGGAGTCGATTTTTTCTTCCAATTCCCTCTGCTCTTCATTCAATTTCGTCAGGTTGCGAAGCGCAGAAGTCGCCTCCGATGTTCCGCGACGATATTTTTTGTTTATTCTCCCCGCCCATTCAGACAGTGCTTTTTTCATTTCATTATAGACTGCGCTTGGCTCAAAGTCGTCTCTCTGGGAGTTCGGGACTAAATCATTATGGAGCACATGTATCTCACCGGCAAAACACTTATTTGCACGAGATGCTTCCAATGCAGACAACGGAAAGAATTTTGCAAAAGTGGAATTATCCCCAACAAGAATATTCCCTTTTCTGAATCTAATTCCTTGAACTGCTTCATCGCTAATGCTTCCGGAAAAATCAGTAATTGCTATCCACCCAATGTATAGTGGACTACCATCTAATGCTTCTTGATAAACAAACTCAACATCGCGAACATAGTCCTTTGTTTTTGTTCGCTCCTGCTTTCCAGTTGACATACTACGAGAATACAGTTTATAGATTGGCTTTCTACGTGCGCCGCGAAGGATTTTATAACAGGTGATCGGGAAACCCTTTTCTATAAAATGTTCCCGGATCTTTCTTGCCTGAACGAACTGCTGACTATCAAAATCAATTGGCGCAGTTTCTGCAAGATAGCGGATAGCATCATTTTCGTCTAATAAACCAGATTCCCTTGGGACACCGATTAGGCGTACTTCAAAATAATGTTTTCCAGCTTCTTCTGGTTCTTCTTCAAAAGTACTGATCGCTTTGAAGGTTTCCATGATGTCTGATGTTTCAGTGTTCGATTTTTGAAGCAGTTGCTGCATTCGAACACAGTCACAAGTCATTATGGTTTTTGCGGAGTCTCCAACAGCAGAGGTGATAAATTGCACTTTCTCTGCATATGCAAGTCCGCCTAATCGTCCGATGCCGCGAAAACCGCGTTCTGTCACGCCATCTTTATCAGATGCACCAACATTCATTAGTTTTGTCTTTGCAATATCAAGAGGTATTCCAAGACCATTATCTCTGATAACAATATTGCGTTCCTTATCATCAATGAAAATATGTATCTCAGCTTCGGTCGCTTGCAAAATGCCCGACTCTATCGCCCTGTCGATAGAGTCAGAAGAATTCTGAATGTATTCGCGATAAACGTGCATAGGATTGGAATACATTCCTTTTGTCAATATTTCCAGAAGGAATTTTCCGGCAATAGGCTCGCTCATTATTTGCTACCTCCTTGATTGTAGGACGGAAACGGGAATTGGATTTTCAACAGCGTCTTAAATACAGGGTGATGCACAATCAGATCACCCTTTTTCAAGCGGGTCATCATATTGGCATATACAGACGGAACAAATTTGTAATCAGGACGGGATACCTCAATGGCATTGGTACGTCCATAAATATTTGTTCCACAATTTCCTTTGATACGATCGTGAATCGCGCTTCTAAACTGCTCTGCGGAAAACAGGATCACACCCTCAGAGCGTCCCCGTTCTGTAATATCCAACAAGTTTGCGAGGAGGGGCGAGTTTTTGCTGGAAGTAGAGGGGGCGTATTTATTCAGCTCATCCACAAAAATAATGATTTTCTTGGGAACCGGCTTATCGCTGATACGATCCTCCTGATCAAAGTCTCCGTGCTTCAAAGAATAGACAGACCGAATAATATCCCCAAAAACAAGACATTGAAGCTGCTCCGTGAGTCCCGCAATATCTACAACCATCATTTCTCCGCCGTTGATGTTCAGCACTTCGTCAGAAAGATATACCTGATGCTGTTCTTTCTTGCTTGACTTTGCATTAACAAAAATATCATCGTTAATGGAATTGTTAATGAGACGGCGGAATCGTTGCCATGATTGAATCAAGATGCTGGAGTTATCTTTCTTAGTGCTTCCTTTGCTACAAAACTCTTTCAAAACTTCTTTAAAATTAGCCCAACTCAAATCGCCCTTAAACTCAGGACCGTAATCAATATAGTTCAGAATGGACTCGATTGTATAGTTGGGATCATCTACATTGGCAAATAGCATATCTACTTTATTGATATCATGTTCAAATGTGTAGACAAAATTTGCCGCTTGATTTGTGGCAAATTGTTCCGCTAAATCCTCAGTAGGCAATGCGGTATTTGCATACAGCTTGTCCTTTTGCTGTCTATAAGGGTACAGATATTTTACATTCTCAAACGGCGTACACGGTATGCCCAGATCATCCCAGTCTTGACGTTGCGTCTCCGTAATCTTCTCATTTGGCTGATGCACATGAAGTAAATCGTCACCCTTGACATTCATTACAATGATGGCAACATCATCCTTACATTTATGCTGAATTGCTTTCAAGAGGAACATGACATAGCTGGTCTTTGTCGCTAAACCAGAAATACCAGAAATGTTCATGTGCGCTCCCTCCGGACCGATCAGGAAATCTCCATTGTATTTGATCGGAACAGAGACATTGTTTCCTGCTTTCATAAGACCTGCGGGAATAGCAGTTTTTTCATCAATATTATCAAGTCCAAGTGCGACTTGAATATCATCTTCATCCGCCGTATATACAGCGGATCCTTCGAATACCGGCATGAAGTTTTCTTTGGTGTTATGAATGACAGACACTTTGGCATAGGAAAGAGACAGACGTCTTGTCATGGGGGCAATATCCACATTGCCGAAATCGGAGGAAACGTAGTTGCTGATATGCCCCGCACCATCTGTAATATGGAAAATGTCCTGGACAACGCCATATGTGATTGAATCGTCCGTTTTGTTATGCACGAGGACAATGTCGAACGGACTCAGAATTGTATCGTCAGACAGCCAAAATTGGAACTCATCACAGGATGAAGGGTTCTTTTCTGTGGCAGATACTTTGCCAATCAGTTTTCGTGTACTCATTTTTCTATCTCCTTATTACCGAAAATCACGTTTAAAATTATTGATAAACACTAAATCACTTTCAAAGGTAGATTTGATAAGCGTTTCTGTCAGATACACCGGGTATAGATGACTTGCCCACCGTTCATCACGTCCATAGCAAGTAGGCGAACACTCATTGAGCAATGACAACGAAATTGTATCAACAACATCTGTTGGAATTCCGCTGTCGTAATTATCCTCTAATGCCATCTTCTCAATTTTGATGATTCCTTCGAGAGGATTTGATACTCTGTTTTTGGGACGTATTCTTAAATACCACACTCCAAATCTCCGGCCGCGATCATTTTCTTTCAGGAACACAGGGGTGCGTTCTCCATATTCAAGTTTTAAGAGCTCTGCACCAATTTGTGTTCCTCCGCGTTTGGATTTGCTGGATGTGGGGAGCATCGGATTGAAACTCTTGGAAACACCGATCACATTGTAGAACAGGTCAGCAAACTCGTTTTTTCCAGTATCCTGACGGAGAAATTGAAGTGGTCCGTCTACCACCAGCATGCGGTCTGTGTCTAACGCACCAGATTTGACCATATTTGAAAGAATGCCTATTTCCATATCATGCATCATGGTGTTAGCCTTTGCGATTGCAGCATTAACAGGAATATTGTGCTTTTCCGGTTCAAAGCGGTAATTGACCACTTCAAGAGCCATTTCTCGTGCAACCTTTGTCCGGGTGATACGCTGCTGGATTTCCATAAAGTCCACTGTATTGACTTTATCGCTCAACAGCAAAAGATTTTTCCGCTGGATACTCTGGAATGAATGAAGCTTTTTTTGACTGTCTCTTTCCGTGCAACCAGCTCTGATTTGCGCAACGACAACCGGATAAATCTTTTTGCCGTCAATTACAATATCGCCTATCTTATATGTTCGTCGAGACCCGTCCATAAAGAACGAAAAATTAGAAAAGTTACGATCTTCAACAAAGAGATCATATTTCCTGATTTTCTTGGACTCGTCAGTTTCAAACGGTTTTCCGATTACTTTGATTTCATCGCCTTCGTCTTGATATGGTTCTGGATAATAATGATCAAGATCAAGGCTTTCGTTTTGATAAAGTGCAACACCGCACTTGTCAAATATTTTATTCAGTGTAGGCATGATAAAACTCCATGCAGCTATTGTCGGGAATGCCTTTCCAAGAATCAAAAGGAGTTGTCATGTTGAATTGTGTCCTGGTTTGTCATAGTCTGTCGAATAGACGAATGAGATATAATAGGGCAAAGTCGGAAACCACTATGAATGGCTGTTGTTTCGCTGATTTTGTCCAAATTCCAGAACATATTCGCCATATTTGTTGGCTCCGACATTTCGATACTCCATAAAAAAGGGGGGCAGTCATGTCGGAGCGAGCTGGAAACGCTCACTCCAGGCATAACGCCGAGGGTGGGCGTTTCCTATTCCGGGTTTAATTCTCACGAAAGAAAGAGGGTACATAGAATGGCGATTATTTTGGCGATCACAAACTCCAAAGGTGGTGTCGGTAAAACCACAACTTGCGCTAACCTCGGGGCCGCCTTGTCCGCAGCAGGAAAGGCCGTTCTTCTGGTAGACAATGATCCCCAAGGCGATCTGACAAAAGTAATGCGCTCTGACCCTAAATCATTGAAATACACGCTTGCAAATCTGATGAATGCAGTGCTGGATGATACCGAGCCTGAACTCTTTGTAAATAGGGCGGTCATTGAGGGGGCTGGCATTCACTACATCCCGGCAAATTCCAAACTGGCTGGTGTGTCCAGCCGGCTGGTCGCTCTGCAAATGAGCAGCCGTTACCGCGGCGGAGAGACCGGCGGTACTCCCTGTGAGCTGGTTATGGCTCGTGTCCTGGAGCTTTTCCAGTCGCAGTATGACTACATCTTAATTGACTGTGGTCACAGTATGGATCTGCTGACCATCAATGCGCTGGCTGCGGCCCATCAAGCCATTGTCCCCGTGCAGGCCCACTACTTGGCTATGGAAGACATGGCTGATACCTTGGAGGTCATTCAGACAATCCGCCAAGGGATTAACCCCAAATTAGCTGTCGGTGGTATTTTGCTGACGATGTACCAAGGGCGTACCAATCTGTGCCGGGGCATACAGGACGAGATCCAAGCCGACTACGGCAACGCATTTACCGTATTTTCCTCCCCCATTGATTTCTCAATCCGTGTTGCAGAACATCCCATTGGAGCGGCCAGTATCTTTGCATACGAGCCGAACAACCCCGCTGCAAAGGCTTACTCCGCCGTCGCACAAGAGGTGCTATCCTATGGCCAGAAATAAAGTGCAGGACGCACTCCGGCAACGGAAACGAAGTGAAGCGGAGGCGGCGATGGCAAATGGCCCGCCGGAGGAGGGAGCCTACCAATGCTTTTTCAATCGCGATGATCTCCCCTCTCCTATGGAGGGTGGAACGCTTTGTGATTTTCCGCTGGCCCAGTTGAGTGGTTTTCCCGACCACGAGGAGCATTTCCCTCTCTATACCGGAGCGCGGCTGGAGGACATGGTGGAGAGCATCAGGCGGCATGGAGTTCAGTCTCCCATTCTGGTCTGGAAAACTGCTGAGGGCACCTATATTATAATTAGCGGCCACAATCGGGTCAATGCCTCAAAGATTGCTGGATTGACTACAATCCCAGCCGTTATCCGGACAGACTTAACTCAGGAAACCGCGGAAGACCTGTTCTATGAGATGAACTTCCGGCAGCGGTCCCTCGCGGATATGCTGTTTTCTCAGAGAGTCCTTTGCATTGCGGCCCACTACAATATGCTCAAGCGCCAGGGGCGCCGCACGGATCTCCAGACTTTTGAAACAACTTCTCCTGACACTCAGGAAAAGTCCCATACGGATGTAAAAATCGCACAGGAGTATGAACTGACCAGGGATAAGGTATCCAAGTATTGCCGCTATGCTACATTATACCGTCCGCTGCTTCTGCTGATGAATAGCGGAAAACGACTGGGACAACTGGCTGCGTATGAAATCAGCTTCGTGGAGGACCATAGCCTTCAGGAGTGCATCTATCAGTTTATTTCGGAAGGGAGTGCCTCTATTTCCACGGCAAAAGGGAAAAAGCTCCGCGCCGCTTTTGAAGACGGCAAACTGGATGCCTCCCAGATCAAATCCATATTGAGCGGAGGCGGCTTGTCTACCTCAAAGCAACCGGGGCGGCGCGTTTCTGTCACGCTCCCTCCGGCCTTTGCACCGTACTTCCCGCCCAAGGCCACCACAAAGCAAATCGAAGAAACCATACAAAAAGCCCTGGCTCTGTATTTCAAGACCATGGGAAATGCTTCATAGTCCAGTAAAGCAAATAGGCTCGGCACCCCTATCGACCGGGAGTGCCGGGTCTTTCTTTTTACTTTTTACAGGAGGCGGTTGCCAATGTCAAAGAATCTTTATCTCTGTGTCCCCGACCCATTTGATAGTTCGACCGGTGCGCGGCTGGAGCGTATGGGAATTCTGCGCCCGGATGGCGAGGTAAATGTTGAAGTAATGCGGGCTTTTGTGCAGATCTTCGGCGGCTTATTTTTTGATGATCTGTGCGATTTCTACTCCGATCAAGGAGAGGTGTCTGCTGTGACGGCAGCTTTTTCAGAGTTGGCCGCCCGCAAAGATTGTCAGAACATTTATCTGCTGATCTCCCTTCAGTATGATACCATTCGGAAACCGCTCCCTGATCCCATCTGGTGGCTGGCCGGCTGCGCACCAGCCCTGTCGCTGTTTTGTCTGGGTTTTGTAGAACGGCTTCTGGAACTGTCGGAAAATCAGGCCAGCAACGGGAAGGAGATGGTTGCCAATGAAACTGCTGATTGCTGTACCGGCTGAGGGGAGCGTTCCCCTTTTGGAGTTCTTTGGGTTGCTGGATGAAAAGCAACGGCAAAAGCTGCTTTCGCTTTTTGCCCTTCTCCTACAATCTCCAGCGGCAGTCATGCGCGAGCCCTATGTCAAGCACTTCTGCATCGAGCGTTACCAGGCGCTCTATGAACTGCGAGCCAAGAGCAAAAACCTGGTCCGCATCATTTTCACACTCACTGATGACGGGGACATCCTGTTTCTCACGCCGTTTATCAAGCGTCATAAGCGGAACACCATGCAGGCGCTGGACCGCTCCCTGGACTGTTTGACGCACATCAGAGATGGATCATGCTCTACGCAAGAGCTGTCCATAAAATTCTTTCTCAACGGAGGTATCACAGTATGACGAAACACAAATTCATTTGGGCTGGGCTTGCCATCGGAGTCCCCGCACTGGTCCTGGCGCTCTGGAAAGGCTGGTGGTGTAAGGTATGAAAAAAGTGGCAATCCTGCTGGCGCTTTTTTGTATGCTGACGGTCACTGCCTCCGCCGCCTATATTCCCGAGGATGTAATATCCGAAAATCGGGATGGCCGACAGCTCATCGTCAAAACCTATATGCTTCCCCCTGATGCAGACCCCAGCGGTCTGGTAGAGGAGCCTTTCGAGGTGGAGGGCTATTCCTACCACCATCTTGAAACGGTCAAAGAGGAACAGACATTCGAGGATTCTAAAATCCAAACGGAGGTCGTCACGCTGGAAACAGATGTAGATGATCTTGCGGCTATTCTGGAACAGCTGGATGCCAGCATGGAGTACAACAAGGATGGCTATTCCGGAGTGCTGACTCTGGACCACACTACAATCCAAACCGAAGCCGCAGGCTATACCACTAAATACTATACGATTACCGATACCAAGCAGTTTACAGGCCTGGACCGAAACGATCCCTCCTATGTCCCTACTACTACTGTCAAAAACGGAAGCACCTTGAAGCTGAGTGACATTTCCTGGACCGTGACAGGGACCGGCCTGGCCGATGATACGCTGGTTCCCACTTCATACACGGCTACGGCAACTTATACCGCTACGGGGAGCAGAAGTGTAGCTACCGGATATGTGACAACGGCCAGCTATACCGGCGAAATAAAGGCCGAGGGTGTTGAAGCAGTCAAGTACACCGTGACCTACCTTGGAAGTCCGGTGGGATTCCTGGCTGGCCTCAATCCCATGTGGCTCCTCGCCGGGGGAGGGCTTTTGCTGCTTGCAGGTACCGGGGGCATTATTTATATCATGAAACGGCCCCGCGCAGTAATTTATGCTATGAACGCCCGAGGCGTCGCCTATAAGAAATTGGGCAAGCAGAAGATTTCCACCCGCACCCCTAAGCTGGATCTGACGAAGCTCCGGGAATACCCGGCTGGAGACGCAAGCGTGGAGCTTCCCAGCAAGCTGGCCCATAAGCTCGCCGGCAGGATCATCACTATCCAGATGTATGGCGGGAGCCGCACCCATCTGGTGGAGGCCTACGACGGGCAGGACAGTTACTGGTTTGCCATCAAGGAGGATGCGGAGGAAAAGGAGGAAAGTGAATCGTGAAAAGGCTCAGGGGACTTTGCCTGTCCCTGGCGGGGCTCATGCTGATGACTACGCCGGCCCTTGCTGCGGACTACAACTTTGAAACACCGGCGCCCAAGGACTTCTATGGGAGCACTTCCTACGAAGAGGTCTACGGGGCTCAGTATAACTACGGTGGCACAAACGCGGTGGACTTTCTTGATCCCCTGGCCGACAGCGCCCCCGGGATCTCCATCAACAGCGGCTCTTCACTGGAATACGGGATCAATTCAGGAAGTGGGAGCATTTACCCCGATAGTTCCGGAAGCAGCTACCCCATCCAGTGGGGAGATGTTCCCACGCTTCCAGCGACCCAGTTCACAGCGGTGAGCGAAGTAGAGCGGAACGATGGCAGCATTGGTACTCTGGTAATCCCCAGCCTGGGAATTCGCTATAAGGCTTATGACGGTACTGATTCTGCTTCCATGCGCAAAGGTGTGGGCCACTTCCCCAGCACAAGCGCCTGGGAGGGAAACATCGGTCTGTGCGGACACAACCGGGGCTCCAGCCACAACATCGGCGCAATCAAGGATCTGGAAATTGGCGATACCATTCGGTATCAGACCAGCCTGGGGACAAGGACCTATGCGGTGAGTTCGGTCAAGATCATAGACTGGACTGACTGGAGCTATTTGAACAGCACCTCAGACAACCGGATCACGATTATCACCTGCTTGGCCAATCAGCCTACCAAACGGGTTTGTGTTCAGGGGATCGAAATAAGTTCATAAAATTTTTATCGAATATTTCCTTGGCGCTTTCATTGGGAATTATGTGAAAATAGCAAAATCGCAGAACATATTTATTGACTTTCGTTTTATCGGTAAAGGCGTTTCAAAAAAACCTTTGACAAGTCCCGATTTTCGCCTTATTTTGGTCTTGTAAGGACGCTCCAACGAGAAAAGGGGGATTGTCATGGTTAAGGAGTTTCCGAAAGGAAAAGAGTGGCTGCTGGACAATTCCGCGCTCCGGGTCAGTCTGGACATGACCTTTGATGTCCCTGAAGAGATTGCGGAGCAGTTAGAATTGTGGGGTCTTAATATCTTTGAAACTTGCGAATATGATCCCACATGCCGGCGGCTAAAAATGAGCGCCAGCACGACGCTATATCGAAAGGGGGCATAATGGAATGAAACAAAAACGCCTTTTACCGTTGTTCCTTTGTCTGTGCCTGCTGTTTGTACTGCCGGTTAAGGTAAGCGCCGCAGACAACAGCGAGCAGGAAACCTCCGCAGCCTATCTCCGTGAGCAGGGGATCATGGTCGGTGACGGCAATGGCGAGATGAACCTGGACTCTGGACTGACCCGGGCCCAGCTGGCCACAGTCCTGACCCGCCTGCATGGAAACCCAGAGCATGTGCAGGTCGATCAGGCATTCTATACCGGACAATGTAAATTCCCGGATGTGCCGGAGTGGGCCAGGCTCTATGTTGGTTACTGCTATGCCAACGGCCTGATGGTCGGCTATGATACCGGGGCCTTTGGCGCCGACGATGGAGTGACACCTGCGGCCGCCTGCACTGTTGTTCTGAGATATATGGACCTGCCGGACACCGAATGGGACTACTCTACCGCCTGCCAGACGGCATTGGACTTTGGGCTGACTTCGGTGGAAGTTGCTGTTAAAGCTGAAGTCACCCGCGGTGATTTGGCGGTCATGCTCTACCGGGCACTGGGTAATACTGATGCCTCCAGCGAGCATCAGGGGGAAACCCTGAGCAGGAATGCAGACGGCTCCATCAACCCGCCCGCCGACGGCTCTCAGTATATCCCTCAAGTGGGCGATGTGATCCGCTGCGATGACGGCACCAACTATACCATCACTGATGTAAGCCGGTGGGACAAGAACATGTTTGCCTCCGGCCCAATCGGTCCCTTGCCGGAGCCAACCTGTGACTGGAGCTTGCTCGAACAGCCAGAATTACCGAAAGTGGAGGTGAGACATTTCCAAAACCAGACTGGCGATCATCTCCGTATCCTCAATCTCTATGAAACCAGGCGGATGCTTTACACACTTTACAATGCTATTGGGGATAGCTCAACCACCTGGGAAAATGGAGCGCCCAAACTCACCTCAAAAGGAAACCAACTCGTTCACATCAACCTTGGCTTTTCAGAAGATCTCGCGTACCAAATGTTCTGGCCCTGGCGAGAAAGTGAGATTATAAAGGTGTTTAATGGAATACCTGGTACCTATTCTATGCAGGCCTGGGATGTCTACAAGGACGGTCAATTCCTACACACCGAATACCAGATTCGTATAAACTGATTTGGAAAGAAAGGCAGCGTGCCACTCGGCACACTGTCTTTCTTTTTGCCCATTTTGCATTCCCTACAATTCAATCAAGCCCAATCAAGGGGGGATGCACCTATGGGTAGGGGCGTCCTCCCGATTTTTATGGAGGTCGCTCATGAAAAAAAGACTGATTTCGATGCTCCTGGCTCTCCTTGCGGTCATGGGGCTCCTGCCAACCGCCGCTTTTGCTGCGTCCACCCCAGAGGAAGCCTTGGGGGAAGTTCAGATTTACAATGGCGGGGTTGAAATGTCTTATCTGTCCATCAATGGGCGGATCAGATCCCAAATTTACACCTATTACAATTATGATAACGGGAGCGGGAGCACTCGGGAGATTCCCGCTTACTGTGTCAACCCGAACACGCTGGGGGTCCCTCAGACCGTGGGAGTCGGTGAGAGTATTGAATATCTCGCCGATGAAAAAGCCAGCGATCCCAAGGTTGTCGGTATCGTGGCCAACGGCTATCCCACGCGAAGCCTGGCCGAGCTGGGACTGGAAAACAAATATCAGGGCTACTACGCAACTAAAATGGCCCTGTGGTGTTATCTTCTCAGCAACTGGGACATCAACAACCTCAAGGTCAATCCCAACCTGACCGGCGTAGAACTTCAAAGAGCACAGAAGATTTTGGCTGCGGCAAAGGACATTTACGCCCGTGGTACGGCCTGGAATGAAATGCTCTCCCCTGAAGTGACCTGTACCCCAGACCGGGATACCGCCTATGAGGTCACCATTGACGGAAAGCAGTACAAGCAACAGGTCTTTACTTTCTGGTCTAAAACCTGGGTATGCGATTACTCCGTCAATGTCGCGTTTTCTGTGCCGGACGATGTACCTGATGGGACCCGCATCGTGGACATGAATAATCAGGATATTACCACGATCACCACTGAGGGTACAGGCGACGGCTATGCCGGCAAATTCAAAATCCTATATCCTCTGGAAAGTGTGCAGGGCAAGACCGGCAGCGTCCAGTTGTCTTTCAACACAAATGTCTATAAGTACGCTGTATTTTTTGCGATATGTCAAGAGAAAGATGAATATGGCGAACTCCAGAATTATGTGGTAGATACTGACCCCACTACAACAACGCAGTTGTCCGCATACAGCAACTACTCGGACGGTACGACCATCGAGTATGAAACCGGATTGCGCATCATCAAGTATGAGACCGGCACCGAGATTCCAATTAGTGGGGCACTGTTCGAGGTCATCGGCCCCGACGGTGATTCCGTAGGTACTTTTGTGACCAACGGGGACGGCCGCATCGAAATTCCGCTTAAAAAGAGCGGGAATTATACCGTAGTTGAACGGGAAGCTCCACAGCATTATATGATCAGCGAGGAGCCTGCCCAGAATGTCACCGTCGTCTACGATGAAGTAGCCGAGGTGACATTTTTTAATGACCCCTACGGTACTCTGCGTATTGAGAAAAAATCCAATACCGGCATGAACCTGCCGGGGGCAGTCATCACAGTCGAGCATATTGAGTCGGGACAGACCTTTACCGCTACGACATCAAGTGCAGGCGTTGCTATTTTCGATGCGATTCCCTTGGGCGCATACCGGATTCAGGAGAAGACTGCTCCGGTGGGCTGGCAGTTGGATGATACCGTCTACACCGCCACGGTGGTGGCCGGTGAGACCACCACAATCCCTATCATCAACGAGGAGTTACCGGGATTGCGGATCATCAAATATGATCGAAAAAATATGGTCGCCATGCCCAATGTCACTTTCGCTGTTTATCGGGATGGCGAATTTTTAGGCAATTTCAAGACGGATCAATTTGGTGAAATCTTGATTGCCGATGCAGAGCCAGGTACTTACCGGGCGTTTGAGGTAGATACCGGCGATGAGGGGCACATTCTGGACACCACCCCCCAGGAGGTAGAGCTCCACGCTGGAGACGGCATTAAAGAGCTGATGTTTTTCAACGACATGAAGCCGGGATTAAAGCTCATCAAGGTGGATTCCGACGATCCCTCCAAGGTAATCCCCAACGCTGTATTCGAGATCAAATCGGTGGAGGGGACCTATGGCCCCCAGGAGTTCCGGACTGACCAGAGCGGAGAAATCGACCTGTCTATGCTCCCTGCCGGCTCCTATGTGGTAACTGAAAAATCCTGTGATGGCTACATCATCGATGAGGCCCAGCGCATCATTGAGCTGAAGCCAAATGAAGACGCCCAATTCGTTTTTACCAACCATGTCAAGCCCTCCCTCCAGCTTATCAAACTGAGCAGCGATGGCTCCCGGCTGGCCGGGGTGACTTTCCGCATCGCCAGGATTGAGGACGGCAGCCACTACCTGGACCGCACCACCAATTCCAATGGCGAGATCCTGATTTCCGATCTGGAGCCTGGCGTTTATTCCGTCCGCGAATTGTCCTCTGTGCAGGACCACATCCCGGACGATACCGAGCACCATGTAGAACTGTTCCCGGGCCAGACCAGTACGATCACTCTGACCAACGACAAGCGCCCCAACCTCTATATCCATAAAACCGACGCCGACACCGGGGAGCCTATTGAGCATACGGTCTATTTGGTGAAAGGTGCGGACGGCCACTCTATCGCGGAAGTGGAGACGGACGGGAACGGCGTCGCCGTGGTGGAGAACTTGCTGCCCGGCGTCGTGGAGATCATCGAAAAGTCGGTCCCGGAGCCCTACCTGCTGGCCGAGGAGTCTCAGATGGTGACGCTGCTCCCCAACCGGGATCGGGATGTCTATTTCCAAAATTATAAGCGCCCGACCATCGAGATCATCAAGGAAAATTCCATCACACATGATCGAATCGAAAATGTGCCGTTCCAGGTCTGGTATGCCTCCAACAACACCGCTACCGGAGAGTACAACGACCTGGGCGTTTTCTACACCGATGAAGAGGGCCGTATCGTGCTCTCCGACCCGGACCTCTCTCTTCGTGACGGTTGGTTTCGGGTAAAGGAGCTGGAGCCTGCACCGGGCTTTGCTCTGGCGGACCCGGACACACAGGAGGCCTTTATCGCCGCTGGTGAGGGCCATACATTCCGCTTCCTCAACAGACCGCTCTCAGCTATTTCCGTATGGAAATATGACAGTGAGACCGGGGCCGCTATTGAGGGGGCTGTGTTCCAGGTCCGGTATCTCTCCGGCAACACCTCCGGCACCGGCGGCACGGTCATCGGCACTTACCGAACTTCGGTGAACGGCTCTTTCACCGTCACGGGCTGCAAGGCCGGCACTTACATTATCGAAGAGCTCTCCAGTGACGGCTCTCATGTGATCGACACCCCGCCCCAAACAGTGTACCTCTCCGGCAAAGATCAGGAGGTTGTTCAGGTCTATTTTAACAACAGCCCCAAGGGCTCGCTGCTTATCAAAAAGGTGTCCAGTGCCGACAATTCCCCGATTTCTGATGTTCAGTTCTTTGTGACTGAGAGCGACGGGACCGTGGTGGGCGACAGCAACGGCTACTTCGTGACCGATTCCGCGGGGACCATCCTCATTGAGGGCATCGACCCTGGCACCACACTCGTGGTCAAAGAAACCCGGGCGAAAGATGGTTTCATCCTGGATGACACACCCCAGACGGCCCAAATCCAAGCCGGGCAAACGGTTACCCTCGAATTTCGCAATCAACCCACAGGACAACTCATTATCCACAAACTCTCTGGCAATGACAAGAAAACGCCGCTTGAAGGGGTACAATTCAAAATCACATACTCTGACGGAAGTTTTGTGGATGCCGACAGCGGGCAGCTCTCCAGCAATGGCCTGTACTGGACCAACTCGGAAGGTCAGATTATTCTTTCCGGCCTCACAGGCACAGTGGTGGTAACGGAGGTGGAAAGCATCCCGGGCTATACGATTGACCCCAATACGCAGTCCCAAACCGTGGTGATCAATCCCAATGACACGCAGGAGCTGTATTTTTACAACAATCCCATAGGCGGAATTGAAATTATCAAGGTCAACGCGAGCAAGACCTCCGAAAGAATTCCCGATACCACTTTTGAGATCCGCCGCATGGATGATGCCTTGGTAGATACCATCACTACCGATAAAAACGGCAGGGCCTACCTTGCCCTGGAGGACGGCTCTTATTACGCGATTGAGATCGAGGCCAACCCGGATTTCGTGCTGGACGACACCCCGCACTATTTTGAAGTTAAAGACGGGAAAGTGACCACTCTGCGGGTCACCAACGCCGCCGCATCTGGAATCCTGATCCACAAGGTGGATACCAGCGGAGAAGGTATCTATGGCGTCAAGTTCTTACTCTACGACGAGGACCGCAATCCCATCGGTGAGTTCACCAGCGACGATGACGGCTATGTTTATATCACCGCTGATGATCTCCCGGATGGTGCCAATACCAGCGGACGCTTTTATCTGAGAGAGCTGGAGGCGGCCGAGGGCTACATCTTGGATAAGGAATATAAGACCGTCTATGTGCGTCCGGGCCGCACGGCGGAAATTGAGTGGGTCAACGAAGCCATCACAGGTCAAATTCAGATCTACAAATACGCCGCCGAAGCAAACTCCGTCACAGGCGTTCCGGCCGGGACTCCCCTCCAGGGAGCAGTCTATGAAATCATCAATGAGCGCAGCGGCCGGGTGGTGGACTATATCACTACCGATGCCCGGGGTGTTGCGGCCTCCAAACCCCTGCCTTTGACACGCTATAAAATCCGGGAAGTCACCGCGCCTGCCTATTTCCAGCTTGATCCTACCGTCCACGATGTCACACTGGAGTATGCGGGGCAGATCATCAAAATCGCGGCCTATGACAAGCCGGCCAATCTGAAGGTCACTGTCACCAAGACCGGCAACAAGCAACTTCTGGCCGGAGATTCCATGCGCTATGACCTTACCGTGGCGAACAATTCCAATGTGCCGCTGGAGAACTTCTACCTCCACGACCGCTTCCCCACCGACTGCGCCACAGCCAAGACCATCACAACCGGCACCTATAACACCCGTCTCAACTACCAGATCACCTATAAGACCAATTACAATGACTACCGGGTGCTTGCTACCAACCTGCTCAGCACCAACAATTATGCCTTTGACCTTTCCGCCATCTCGCTGATGCAGGACGAGGTGGTCACGGATGTGCGTCTGGAGTTCGGCAAGGTGCCGGCTGGCTTTGCTTCTGTGGTAAAGCCTACCGTTACCATCCAGACCAGCGCCAACCTTGCCAATGGCTATCAGGTGGTCAACCGGGCCGACGCGGGTGGCCAATATATGAGCCAGTGGGAGACCGGACGCGCCGCATGGATCACCCTGATCGTCAAGCTCAATCAGCCCAATCTCCCCAAAACCGGCTATTGACATGATGGATAGGGGCGGCATTCTGTGTGCCGTCCCTATCCCCTGAACGGAGGTAAACAGATGACCTATTCTTCCTACCTGAATGATAAAGAACTCCGTGCGGCTGCGGATCGTTATACGGAGATGTATGGAGGACAATTTGAATGTGCCGATACAGGAGATGTCCTCCTTTATCGGAAGAACGAAGGAGACACATATATTTCGGTGAAAGCTGATTATCCGGTCCCGCTTTTTACCAAGCGGCTTCGGCAGGCCACCATGCACAAATACACAGTCAATTTACTGACGCTCTGGTGGATGCCTATTGATGAACAGGACCTGCAAGATATTCCCGGCTTCTATCGAAGGCTGTTCCAAGAGAGTGAGTGCAGCCCGGCCTCGGGCTTCGCAATGGAGTCTCCCCTAAGCCGGACGCCTAAATAATCAAAAACAACCGTCAATCATGGACTGTGTGGGCAATTACCTCGGGAACGAGGGCGCTTACACAGTCCCTTTTTATGCTCCGAGGAGGGATGCCCTATGAAAAATCTTCTGGTCCGTCTCGGGCCTAAAGCCCCCCGCTATTATGTTCAGATAATGGCGTTTATTTTGATTGTGACCTATATGATTACGCCAGCTCTGGCCGTAGAGGATATGTGGACGGCCGCAAACCGTATCATCGTCGATGTCTATAACAAGATTGCCGGGATCAGCACCGTGCTGGCCGGCCTGATGTCTGCCGTTGCTGTGATTGGAGCCAAAGTTTCCAATAACCAGCATAAAACCGATCAGGCATGGGACTGGCTCAAGCGTATCTGGATCGCTTGGGCCATCATTAACGGAATGGGCGCCTTCCTGGCCTATGTCCGGCCTCTTTTTGACGGCCTGGCCACCATTCAGTAAACCTCTCAGCCATACGCCGGTTGGGAGGTGGTTTTTATTCTTGAAGGAATTTTTAAGGGCTTTGTTCAGTGGGTTTACAGCCTGTGCCTTGAGATGGTCCAGTATATCGCAAATTCTCTTCTGGAAGTTTTTCAGATGGATCTCAGCTATTTCCGTCAGGTGGCTCCGGTCACAGACGATATTTTGAGTATCGTGATTGCCGTTGGGTGGGCGCTGCTTCTGGGCAATCTGGTCTTTCAAGCGATGAAGAGCATGGTCATCGGTTTGGGCTTTGAAGGTGAGGACCCCAAACTGCTGTTTACCCGGACTTTCGTGTTTGCCTTTTTGCTTCTGGTGAGTCAGCAAATTTGTGAAATCGGCCTCGGCATCTCATCGCAGGTGATTGCGTTGCTTCAGGTTCCCACCAGCGTCACCATTACCATCCCGGATGAAAATAATTTTACGATTGGAGCTTCTTGGCTCCTGATCATCATTGTTGGCATTGTCGTGATGTGGCAGTTTGTCAAGCTGTGCTTCGAGGTGGCGGAACGGTATGTCGTAACGGCTATTCTCGTTCTCATGGCCCCGCTTGCCTTTGGCATGGGCGGGTCCAAAAATACGGAGGACATTTTCAAGGGCTGGTGCCGGATGTTCGGCTCCATGTGCGTGATGATGATTATGAATGTCATATTCCTGAAGCTGCTGATTTCGGCTTTGGGGTATGTACCAAGCGGGGTTGCCGTCCTGCCCTGGATGCTTCTGATCGTAGGTATCGCCAGGGTTGCCCGCAAGATAGACGGCATCATCGCCCGCATGGGGCTTAACCCCGCCCTCACCGGCGATGGGCTCGGCCGCGGGCTTCCAGGCATGGTGGCTTATGCGGTTGTCAAGGGGATCGGAAGCTCCATCGCAAAAGCCGCCGGAAATTCCGTTGGAAATAAAAGTCGGAAAGGCGGCAGTTCCGGCGGAAGCTCTTCGGAGCCGCGTACCAATCCGCGCACACCCCCGCCGCCTCCGTCTGGCGGAAGTCCTGGCGGCGCTGGCGCCTCGCCTGGAGCTGCCAGCGCAGGACAACAGGCAGGAACACAGACGGACCCCCGTTCTCCTTCTGCTCAAGGCGGAGTGTATGCTTCCAAACAGACTGTGCAGGGCGTCTCCCCCAAGATGGATGAAGCCCCGCCAGAGGGCAGCCATGCAGCGGGGGTTGAACAACCGGCCGCTGAACACAAGGGCGGTAAGACGCCGACGATCCATACACATGGGGCACGACGCAGTTCTGTTCCCCCGGAGGCAAGGGGGACCCGTGCCTCTACTCCCTATACCGCCGCCTCTGTCCGGACAGGCGGGGTGAGCGGCGAGTCCTCCAAGGGGACGCTGGGCCGCACTGCCGGACCCCAGGATGGGACGCGCCGGCCGCCCGGCACTCCCTCGTATGACCAGGGAGACAGTAAGCGGCCCGATAGAGCAGGCGTAACCCGCAGGTCGGCCGTAACGCCTGGGACGGCTGCCGTGGCCGGTCCTGAACGCACGACGCACACCTCCAGCACTCGTGAAACCATGCGGGAGCGCCCGCCGCTTCAGCAGGACCGGACTCCGAAGATCCCGACGCCTCCTGGTGTCGCTGGAGGTGAAAAATCAGAGCCCCGCCCGCCGGTTGCTCCGGCAGGAACTGCTTCTCACGGTGCAGATACCGTGTCTCGTGTAGGCGGTAGCGCATCTGCTACAACGGAGAAATCCGCGGCCCGTCCCCCGGTTGGGAGTCAGAGGCCGCGTGAGGGCGGCGCTTCCACCCCCGGAACGGCAGGAACACGGCCGCCTATTGGTGGTCGTCAATCTCACGGTGGTGAAGTATCTTCCTCCAGTATGGCAGGAACGGGCACTCCCGCCGGGAGCAGTACCGTGTCTGGAGTGGTATCACCTTTCGTCGGTATGGCAGGAAGGCATACCGCCTCCCCCATCCCCCATGCCTCCCCGGGCGGCGAAGGTGTTTTGTCGGATATGGCAGGAAGTCCCCGCCCCACAGCAGGCAGCTCCCGGAGTAGCCGTGCCGCGCCCCCGCCCGGAACAGCAGGAACGGTATCCGCTGCCGGGCATGAGGCACATTCCGTTACAAGCGGCGCTTCTCCGTCCGGAACGGCAGGAACGCGCAGGCCCGGCGGGACTGGGAGGACTCCGGCAAAGGCGCAGACGCCTCCCGCCGCAACGGCAGGGACGGCTCCGCAAAGAGCCGACGCCCCTCCAGGTGTAAACCACGGCACCAGGCGTATGAAAGGCGCTATGCCGCCGACACCGGGCGGAACGGGAAAGTCTCCAAAAACCAGGAAGAAAAGGAGTGAGCCATGAGCAATCAATCTTCGGCGGGCCAGAAAGCGGCCCGGGCGGCTTCCGCCGCTGTAAATATTGCACGGGGAGCGGCCGCAGGCGGCGTCTATGGCGCCGCCGTGGAGGCCGCCAAATCATTTTTGCCGGAGCTGATCCGGCTTTTCGTCATCCTCCTGTGCGTTGTGCTTCTGGTTCCTATGCTCGTTTTCACAGCACTTCCCAACATTCTTTTCGGCTACTCCAGCTCTACCGACCAGGAAATCATCGACTTCACCGCGTCTGCTCAGGAGCTTGACGGGATATATCAAAATCTGGACAATTACCAGCAGCCTGCGGTTTTGCGCCTGGTGAACAGTATTCTCCCGCGCTTCTGGTCCGATGGAGAGCCTTTGTATGATGATTATGGCGTGGATCAGGACCTGGGGTACATGAACAAATACTGGCTGATGGCGATTGGCTCAGTCCGGTATAAACAAGACCTTTACACTATGGATGAAAGCGCCATTGAGGACATGATGTATGACCGCCTGACCTACTCTACCTCTCTGATCGACCGCATCCTGAACATCTTTGTCCGTGATTTGACGCCCGAGGAGTACATGGACAAGCTGAATTTTACCCAGGAGGAGCGGGACTGGGCGGCGCTGCTCTATTCCATGCTGGCGGAGGATCAAAACCTGTCCTACGGGGACAGCGACGGTGACGGCTACTACAACACGGACTACGGCGACATCACCTTTTCTGACGCGGAAACACCGGTCGTCTACTATAATCAGACGGATTCCCGCTGGGGAAATAAGATGTACGGCAAGTCCGGCACCATCGGGGAGGCCGGCTGCGGTCCCACCGCCCTGGCGATTGCCGTGGCCTCGCTGACAAGCAATCAGGTGACGCCCTACGATGTGGCCCAGTGGTCTGTGGAAAATGGGTACCGCTGTGAGGGAAACGGAAGCTACCACAGCCTGATTCCAAATGGGGGCGCGCATTATGGGCTGACCGTTACCGGGGTCGGGAACGACAGTAAAAGACTGGTGGATGCGCTCAAGAATGGAAAGCTCGTGATCGCCATTATGTCCAAGGGTCATTTCACCAGCTCCGGCCATTTTATCGTTCTCCGGGGCGTGACCGAGGGTGGAAAGATCCTGGTGGCAGATCCGGCCAGCGTAAAACGGAGCAATCAGGAATGGGAGCTTGGAATCATCCTCAATGAGGCGTCCCGCCGCGCTGGCTCAGGAGGCCCTTTCTGGGTCATGTCCGCTTAGGTGGCTCTTATGGCAGAACAAAATATGTGCCGAATGACACAGCTCCGTCTGCGTTACGGTATTTCTCAGGCAGACCTGGCAAATGCGGCCGGTGTTTCCAGACAGCTGATCAGCCTGATTGAACTTGACACGGCCAGTCAGAGCAAGGGCCATGAGGCCTTGATCCGGCGGGCCTTTTCCGCTGTCATCGCTTCCCGGCGGGCGGCGCTTGACGGGCTGGCGCACGAGTTAGATGCTGCCCCGTGGCTATTTTCGATGTCCAAGGAGGACGACGAGCATGGATTCTGAAACCTATTACATCCCAGTCAACTATACCGATGCGGGAAAGCTGTTCGGGCTCTTCGAGATCCGAAACGCAATCGAGTCGGTTGTCCTGGGCCTGCCGGTCCTGGGTCTTTGCACCGCGCTGCTGCCTTTTACGATCACATGGAAGATCATTGTGACGCTGTGCCTGCTGGTGCCGACCGTGGGATTTGCGCTGATTGGCCTGAAGGACGACAGCTTGACCCGTTATTTGAAAACCTGGTGGACCTGGCGTCGGCGGCGCCGGGTCCTGACCTATCGTGGAGAGGTGAATGCCCATGAATTTGAAAAACGCTATCTTCGGTGGTTCCGTCACGGGAATCAGTGACCGCAGCGGAGCCTATGACGGGAGCATCCAGGCCTGGCTCCCCATCAAGGATATTGTCCAGGGGGTCGTCGTCACCCGGGACAAACGCTTTGTCAAGATATTAGAGCTACTTCCCGTCAACTTCTACACCATGTCCAGCATGGATAAGAGCGCCGCCATAGAGGACTTTGCCGCCTATCTGAAAATCGCGCCAGCCAATCTTCAAATCAATGTCCTGACCCAGCCCTTTGACCTGGATGGCTACCTAAAGCTGCTCAGGGGCTATCTGGAGCGGGAGACCAATGAACAGTGCCGCTTGATGCTGGAGGAGAGCATGGACTATGTTCCTCAGCTGGTGGAGCGGGAAGCTCTTACCCACCGCTTTTTCCTGTCCTTTTCCTATGACCCGTCCATGAAGGCCCCGGATCACACACCGGAGGCCATTGCCGCGGTGCTCAACGAAAAGGCGGAGGTAGCCCGGAGATATTTGGACCGGTGCGGAGTGGCTGTTTTAGAGCCGGAATATGCGGACAATTTTATTTTGGAACTGTTCTACAAGCTCATCAATAAACACACCTCCCAGCATCTTCGTCTCCCGGACGGGGTATTCGATATGCTGGGGATGGTACATGGCGTCTACGATGAAGAAGCACTGAAGGCGCTGGACACGGCGGCCGCGGAAAGCGCCGGGAAAAAGAAACGGAAATGGTTTTCCCGAAAGGAGGCATCCCCGCTCTCCCGTCTGGAGGCCGGAGCCACCACCATTCCGGATCTGATCGCGCCGCCCGACATAGATACGCACCATCCCGATTATCTGCTGATCGACGGGGTATGCCACGCCTATCTCTACATCAGCGGCTATGGCTACTCGACCGTTGTAGGCAAAGGCTGGCTCACCCCCCTGATTGAAGCCGGGGAGGGAGTCAGCCTGAGTTTTTACTTGGTCAAACAGCCCCGGGAAAAGACGGTCAACGCCATCGGCCAGACAACCATGATCAACCGCTCCCGGATGAGGGATGTGGGTGATACCCGTCAGGATTTTGAGGAACTGGGGGACGCCATCGGCGCCGGACTGTACCTGAAGGAGGGAATGAACAGAGAAGGCCAGGATTTTTACTATATGCACACCTTGATTGAGGTCATCGCAGACGACCCGGACACCCTGGAGCAGCGGGTAACGGCGGTAGAGACCCTGTGCGTAGCCTCCGATATGCTGGCCAAGCGGTGCGAGTACAAGCATGAGGCGGCATTCTTGTCGTTTCTTCCGCTGTTGATCTCAGACCCGGATATTGAACGGAAAAGCCGCCGGAACGCCTTGACCTCCGGTGTGGCCGCCTCGTTTCCCTTTGCTTCCTTTGAGCTGAGCGACCAAAAGGGTATCTTTCTGGGCCTAAACCTCTACAACCGCTCTCCGGTATTCATCGACTTGTACGATGACTACAAATACACCAACGGCAACTTTGCCGCGTTCGGCAACAGCGGAGCGGGCAAGTCCACCCTGCTTCAGAGCATCGGCAAGCGGCTTCGGGAGCAGCAGCGGAAGGTGATCTACATTGTCCCCGAAAAGGGCCATGAGTACCGTCCCCTGTGCGAGGCGGTGGGCGGCCAGTTTATCAAGCTGGGGCCGTCCTCCCCAGATTGTATCGGCCTGATGGACATTCGCCGTCTGAAAGCCTCTCCCTACGCGGCTCAGAATGGCGGTACCCAGCGCCGGGAGTCCCTGCTGGCGGAGAAAGTCTCCTGGCTCTCCGTATGGTATTCTCTCCAGAAGCGCAATTTGTCGGAGGAGGACATGAACTACATCGACGCCTCTCTGATTGAGTGCTACGGCCGCCGGGGGATCACCTTTGACAATGCCAGCCTGTTTGAGGAGGACGGCGTGACCATCAAGGAGATGCCCGTTATCCAGGAGTGGTACGACATCCTGCGGGAGAAGCAGGAAACCAAGCACCTGTCAGTAATCCTGACCCGCTATGTATCCGGGTCGGCCGCCTCCATGGGTGGGCATACCAATGTGGACACGGAAAACCCCTACATTGTGATCGACCTGACTGATATTCCCGATGACCTTCAGTTGGCGACTGTGTACGCGGCCACCGGCTTTGCTACCGACATCACCGTGCAGAATGGGGATGTGGGAACGGCCCTGCTCTCCGACGAGCTGTGGAAGCTCCTGGGGGCGAACTCCAATCCTCTGGCCGCCGACTACACCATGCGCATGGTAAAGTTGATCCGCTCTCAAGGAGGGGTTGCGGGCGTCACATCCCAGGGCATGGCCGATATGATGGCGCTGGACGGAGGCAAGTATGGGAAAGGTATTTTGGACAGCTGCCGGATCAAATTCATCATGCAGATGGAAGATCAAGAGGCAAGGCTGGTGCAGAACATCCTCAATCTGACCGAGGAGGAGACGAAGATGATTACCCGCTTCCGCCGGGGGGAAGGTCTGCTCTGTATTGGTCATAACCATGTCCCCATCGCCGTCCATGTGTCCCCCAGGGAATATGAGGCCATTACCACCTCGCCCACTGACCTGCGAGCAAGGCAACAAGCAAGGGTGGAATAGTTCTCTCATGGCAAGAAAATGCCGGTAAAACGATAGCGTTTTACCGGCATTTCTCTACTGCTTTAAGTGCTCCCTTGCTCGTTCAGCCAATTCTCCATAAGCTGTTCCTTTTTCAAATACTGCTGAACAAGGGCGGAAAAGTCGTTGTCAAGTTCAGCTTTAAGATAAGAGCGGATTCTATGATCGAGCGTTTCTTTATCCATCTTGGCTTGACCAAAATTGAGCCCGACCAAAAATTCCCGCGCCCCATAGCTGCCGACGGAGAAAAACAACTCCAGGAAGTAATAGTCATCCTGTTTGCGGAAATCGGGGTTTTTACTACACTCGGCGTATAAGTAAATGCGCTCCTCAAACGCTTTGGAGGATAGTGAAAAATGGGTGGAATAGAATTCATCGTCTATGATGTCGATAGTGTATGGCTCGTTCATATCGTATCCCCTGTTCGCATTTATTCCCTAATGTAATTTTACTGCTCATATTATACTCATTTTCCTAAGAAAGTAAAGGAGATGGCATCAATGCTTGAGAAAAAAGATCATGTAAAGCGGATACAAGAAATCACCTTTGAAGCCTACAAATCCAGCGGCCGGATCGCCGCGCTTCTGGACCAGAATACAGGCCCCTCGGAACAGTTGTCTGAGGAACTGGAGCGGGTGGCAGCTCAAATAGAGCATGGGGCGATAGAACTCCGCAACCTTTGCGCCCGCTATCAGGCGCCGCTTCCTCCGGTAGGGCAAAAGCCCGCGCTGGAGCCGTTGAACATCGCCGGCCGTGCGGAGTGTAACGAATTTGGCTGGCTTCATATCCAACTGAACGCGCTGCTTCCCAACTGCCGCTTTGCAAGCCCCCTGTGGATCACAGACACCATAACCAGGCTCCTGGACCGACTGGAGCGGCGAAACGGCAAGCTGCCTCTTTTGGAGGAGGCCCTGCTGATGATCGACGAACACTGCGACATCGCCGCCCGGCAGGTCTACGACCAGGATAATAAAGCGTGGAAGGCAATCTCAAACGCGCTCAAGGGCCGGGTCGTCGCTGACGATGACCAGTACAGCCTGGGGGTATGCCTGCTGTCCAGACGCTCGTCGGAAGCGGAGTGCCACATCTATGTGCTCCCTGTTCAGGACGCGGGAGACTTTTTCTTCCTGCGCTCCGACCAATACCCCTTTTCCCGTTGACCTCCGGCTACACCGGACCGCACGGCGGGCGTACAACATCGGTTACAGCGGCGGGCAAATCCCCGCCTTAGCCCGTTACATACAGCATACGATTTTAGACCGGACCATCGGGGCGTCCCACAGCAGGATGTAACCGATGGTCCGGGCAGTTTTTTGCCGTCTGCTCTGGCTTTTTGTACGGCGCTTCATCCGTTACATTGAAAATTTGTAGATGTCCTATGCCACCTACCGATACAAACAGACCTCAAATCTGAGAGGAGGGCTACCATGCTCTATGACCGCAGGGATTTTGGCCTGCTCCGTCTGGCCGGGACCTATCAATGGCTCCCCCTGGCCCCGCTGCGGGCCCTTTCCTCCCTGAAACACCTCTACCGTGAGGCGGAGCTTCTGTCCACGCTGGGACTGTTGAGCTTTTCCCGCAGCAATCAATACCTGATGCCCTCCCCGGAGGGTTATCAATTCTTGGCCTCTATGGAAATCGACTGCCACGCCCCCACCAAACGCCCTTACGCGCAAAGCTCCGCCCTACGACGGCGGTTAGAGGTGGGGACCGTCCTGCTCACCTGCCTGGGGGCAGGAATTGAGCCGGCCTATGACAAAGTAGACCGCTTAAAACGCCAACCGGTTTTTCTCCCCGCTTTCGCCCTGCGCGGCGGGGACGGCAATCTGATGAACGCCGCCAGCTGTGTCGGCTTCGGCCACTGGGGAAACCACGCTTATCTCCTCCAATATGTCAGCCGGCAAAATCCCGGCTTTTTTATGAACAATGAGCTGTCCCATCTCTATAACCTGGCAAGCGTGTTCAGTGAGCGCCTGGACACGCCCCAGGCCCTTCTTTTGGCCGGAGAGAGCTATCGGTCCATTTATGAAATGCTCTCCAACCAGACCCCATCGGGACGGAACGGGAAAAAGGGCTTTACCGATTACAGCCAGGCATATCCCCGGCTTGGTATTCCGGTGTCCCTGGTTTCCTGTGACGATACCGGGGCCATGCAGCTGGCGATCATGCGCCAGATGGATTACCGCACCCGGATTGCGCAGGCTGCCTTTGGAGCCCGGTGGAAGCCGGAGGACGACCGCCTCCCGGAAGCGGACGGCCATGTGGACGGCAATCCCCTGGTGATCGCGGTGGACATGGACCTGCGCCGCTTGGAGCGGGTCTGCCGCGACGCGTGCCAACAGGGACGGCGTGAAATCCTTGTGGCCGCCCTGGAGGGCCAGATGTCCGGCCTGCTCTTGGACCAATTTCCGCGTAGGGCGCCGGTCCGGGCCCTGCGTATCAATACCCAGGTGCTTGCGGCGGCTTTCGGAGAAAACTTTTCCGCAGGCGATCCCTGGCCGAATGAGCCGCTTCGCTGGAAAGGCGGGCTGATCCATGTTTAGGCTGTCAGATAAACTGGCCCGCCTGGAGGACCGCATTTCGGGGCGATGGGGAAAGAAGCTGGACCGTTTTTTCGACCGCCGCAAGGGAAAGTGGAAGTTTTATATCCCGCTGGGGCTGTTCTGCTGGTACTTTTACGGAATGCTCATCAACTCCGTCCACCTGGGGATCAAATCTACTTTCAACGCGACCGGCGATCCGGTGGGCTCCATTTGGGTCGTCAACCCATTCCGCAATCTGCTGGCCGTCTTTACCCCCACAGGCCTGGGCGTCACGGCAGTCGGCTTTATCCTTTTTTGTCTCATCACCAAAAAGGGCTACATCTGGTTTTCCGGCTACAAGTTTATCCGGGACAAACGCGGCTTTGACATTCTTCCCGATGGCACACACGGTACCTCCGGCTTCATGTCCAAGAAAGAACAGGAGAAGATTTTGCTGACGGGCCCCATCTCGGAGCTGTCCGGGACGCTTCTCGGCAAGCTGAAGGATGATCCGGACGATGATGACAAGTACGCTGAGTATGTGACTCTGCGCCCCAATAGCGGCCTGACGGAGCACATCATGGTGTACGGCGCCACCGGCGCGGGCAAGACCCGTGGCCTTGTGAAGCCCTTTATTCTTCAATGCGCTGCTAAACGGAGCACGCAGGAGAGCCTGATCTGTGTAGATCCGAAGGGAGAGGTCTACGAGAGTATGTCCTCTTTTCTCCGGGAACAGGGTTATGAGGTCCGGATGTTCAACCTTCTGGACATGGAAAACAGTGATGCCTGGAACTGCCTGAGCGGGATTGAGAAGGACAAAGACCTGGTGCAGTCCATCGCGGAGGTCATCATCAAGAATACCTCCAACGCCAACGAGCGGCAGGACTTTTGGGAAAAGGCGGAGCTCAATCTGCTCATGGCTCTGATGCACTATGTCGCAACCCAGACCATCCCCGGCACCACGGAACTGCTCCCGATTCAGCAGCGGTCTCTCGGGGCCATTTACCGGATGCTCTCCAACGAGTCCTTTGGGGATCTGGAGCGGCGCTTTGAGGCGCTGCCCAAAGGTCACCCGGCGCTGGCGCCCTATGGTATTTTCAAGCTGGCCAACCGGCAGATCTGGGGCAACATCGCCATTGGATTGGGCAACCGCCTGTCTGTGTTCCAAAACCCTTTGGTGGACAAAATCACCTCCTACAACGAGATCGACCTGACGCTTCCCGGGCAAAAGCCCTGCGCCTACTTCTGCTGTATCTCCGCGCAGGACTCCTCTCTGGAGTTTTTGAGCTCCCTGTTCTTTTCCCAGCTCTTCGCCCGTCTCATTGAGTACGGCCGGCGTCACGGCAAGCATGGGCGGCTACCCATGACGGTCAATGTATGCCTGGAGGAGTTTTGCAACATCGGGAAACTTCCGGACTTCAAGCGGGTGCTCAACTTCTGCCGCGGCTCCGGGATCTTCTGTCAGCTCATTGTGCAGTCTATTCCCCAGCTCCAGGACCGCTACCCCAAAACGGAGTGGGAGGAGCTGATCGGCTGTACGGATATTCAGATCTGCCTTGGATGCAACGATGTGGACACGGCGACCTACATCTCAAAAAAGTGCGGCATGGTCACTATCAAGGTGGAGAACAACCAAATGCCACTTTTGCCGTTGTTTTCTCCGGTTTATAGCTCCACCCGTCCATACAGCCAGACCAAGAGCAACACCCAGCGGGCCCTCATGCTCCCGGATGAAATCATGCGCATGGACAATCAGGAGAGTCTGGTACTTCTCCGAGGTCAAAAACCGCTGAAGCTCTACAAGATCACGCCGGACGAACACCCCAGCTTCCAGCGTCTGCACGATGTTAAGGTATCAGACTACACCCCTGAATGGCGCCGCCAGGAGGAGTTGGCCAAGGCCGAAAGGAAGGCCCGGGCCAAGTCCCGGCCAGCGCCGTCCGCGCCGGAGGCCGGTC
>ERZ791884.635-NODE-635-length-33037-cov-2.957886_pt1 | contig 33037 bp, 37 predicted proteins | sample MGYA00509941_ERZ791884 | MGnify/ENA primary metagenome ERZ791884 (study PRJEB30046, sample SAMN00792095) | human gut metagenome | study: EMG produced TPA metagenomics assembly of the A metagenome-wide association study of gut microbiota in type 2... | reverse complement strand
AGCCTGTGCTTCCTGTACACAGATTCTTTCCTTCTTAGGATCAACAACAAAGATTGCATCTGGAATATGTTCCATCTCTTTGATACCGCCTAAGTTCTTTTCCAGTTTTTCCATTTCTTTCTTGATCTGGATTACTTCTTTTTTAGGAAGAACATCAAATGTACCGTCTTCTTCCATAGTTTCATATTTCTTTAATGTAGCGATACGTGTCTGGATTGTCTTGAAGTTTGTCAGCATACCGCCTAACCATCTCTCATTTACATAGTACATACCACAACGCTCAGCTTCTGTCTTAACAGCTTCCTGTGCCTGTTTCTTTGTACCAACGAAGAGGATTGTACCACCTGCTGCAGCGATTTCAGATACTGCCTGGTAAGCTTCGTCTACTTTACCTACAGATGTCTGCAGATCGATAATGTGGATACCATTTCTCTCTGTGTAGATGTATGGAGCCATCTTAGGGTTCCATCTTCTTGTCTGATGTCCGAAATGAACACCTGCTTCTAATAACTGTTTCATTGAAATAACGCTCATGTCTTTACCTCCATTTGGTTTTTTTGCTTCCGCATGCTTCTTCTTTTACAGTCATTCTTCCCGGCGTTATACGGAATGTGCGCTGCACAAAGTAATAAAAGGCTTTTATTACCCAGAAAACCAACTGAAAATCTGCATACGTGTTTTCTAGTCACAACGAATTGAGTTTAACATAAAAAATCCCTTACTGCAAGGGATTTTTCTTATTTTGTGAAATTGTGAATTTTCTACCGCATTGTCAGAATCTGCGCGATCTCCGCCTCTGTGGCACCTGCAGGGATTGTCTTGACGCCTGTGCAGATTTTCTTATCGTAGCCATTCTGGCAGAGATATCTGTCATAGGCGGCTACATCACTGATAAGTCCGGCTTCGTACAGCTTTCTTGCCACTGTATCAGAACCGTCACCGCTGCTGACTGTGATCTGCTTGCTGCCTGCAGCCTGTGTATCTGATTCACTGCTTCCTGCTGCGGTTGTCTGATCTGAATCATCTGCAGTACTTTCGTCCTGCGCATCCGCTGCGTTTTCCTCTGTTGTGCTTTCCTCTGCGCTGTCCGCATCTGCACTGCTATCCGTTTTTGCTTCCGTACGTTCTGCCGCATCCGGGTCTTCATGATAGATGTCCTGTTGCAGGCTGTCTGTCGATCCCGCTTCAGCAGCATCTGTATTTTCCGCTTCCCTGTCGAGCAGTGGATTTCCCGTTTTTTCTTCCGCTGCCAGCCGGTTTGCAAGAGAAGTTTCTTCCTTCACCTGATTAGGCAGCTCAGCCGGTTTTGTATCTTCCGCAGCATTCTCTGACACTGCATCTGCAAGCACATCACTACTGTATTTCATTTCCATGCCAAGTGCCTCGGCACGTTCTATGATCTGTTCATCTGTCAGACGCTCTGTTTTTCCATGTATTGTCAATGCCATAAGGATCGCCGTCACAAAGATGCCAATGCCGAGCCCCCGCATATAATATCGTAACTTCATTCCTACATCTCCTTAAACAAGTCAATGATCAGCTTCACTTCGCCGACACCGAGCCCAAGCTCTTTGGCGATCGCCACATTGCTTTTTCCCTGTTTATGAAGCGCGAGTACGCGTTCGTTCTTATTGCTGCTATCTGTGATCGGCTGCAGGGAAAGTGCGATATCTCCGCTTTCCGGTGTCTTTGCTTCTGTTTTTGCCTCTGTTTTTGCTTTTGTTTTTGCTTTTGCCGCCGTTTTTTTCGGTTTGCTTTCTGCCGGTTTTACAGACTTTTCTTTTTTCGCTGGCTCAGCCGCCGGTTTTGCCACAGGTTTTTCCTCTGTCTTTACTGCCGGCTCTGCAGGCTTTTCATCCTTTTCTTCTGCCGGTGCCGGCTTTTTCTCCTTTGGGATCACAGGGCTCTGCGCGATCGCTTTCTTGACAACAGACTCCGCAGCCTTGTCCATCTCATGCAGGCTGTCCTCTCTGCGTTTCAGCTTTTCGATTCCGGAAAGACTGATTGGTTCAAAGGTCTCCTCCACGATCGGTTCGCCCGTTCTGGCATCCTCCATCACAGACTCGATCGGTTGATCCGGGTCGATCTCAGGCTCCGCAGCCCGTGCTGCATCCAGCTCACTGACCTTGACACTCGCTTCTTTGACTGCCATGGATACTTCTGTCGCTGTCTCTTTTAAATTTTCATGCTTATTATTGAGCATGTCATATAGAAACATGACTTCTTCATGATTTTTATGAATGTCTTCCAGAACAGTCTGTGCATACTCGGAAACCGCTGTCATCTTTTCATTTGTCAGTCGTTCCAGTCCGCGCTCTGTTTTTTCCATGGAATAATGAACTGTCTCATCCACTGCATCCGCTACCTGAGAACGTACATTTTTCATTTCCTCCTGCAAAAGCTCCTGCAGTTTTTCCTGTGTCAGTTGTTTATCTGCTGCATCCAGTTCACTTTTGCTTTCCGGTACGATAAAACTTGCAATAAAAATAACCGCACCCAGTATCAGAAGCAAAATCTCCAATGTTGTCATAGTATCTTCCTCTTTTCATATGCCGGTATCAAATAGAACAGTCAAAATGAGAACCATTGCCTTTTCCCCTGATGACTCTTCCCTCCGGCGGGATTTCATTTTTCTTTCTTCTGCGTCCGCCGTCTCCGAAATATTCATTTTTCCCTTTTTCACTCGCATCCTGACGTCTCTGTCTTGTATCTGTTTCTTCCGAACGTCTGACCTGACCTGCCTGCTCTTTTTCTGCCTTTTCCATCTGGTTCTGAAAAGCTGTCTGCTCAGTCATCGGTCTGAGATCCTCATTCTGTTTGATCGCAGAAACATCCTGCGCACGTCCTACCATCATATTCAGTTCGATCGGTCCCAGTGCCATAACGATTTCTCCTTTACAATGAGGTATACTTCACTTCACCGCCAACCAGTGCAAAACGGCAAAATTGTACTTTACTCTTTAAGGTCATGGAATCGTCCCCTATCACAACCTTTGTGCCGGGATATGCAGTGTCCCGCACGCAGACACATGCCTCTGTCTTCTGCCCAAGCATGTTTTCCAGCTTGTCAAATTCCGCATTGTCATCTGCAAGCTGCTTCTCCAGCTGCTGGCTGGCCGTAAGCAGCGTCTGCACATATTTCATCTGCTCCGGTGAAAGTTTGACACCGCTTTTGACCTTTGCCGCTGCACCTGTCAGTGTTGTCTTTACCGTCATATATTTCTTCTGTAATTCTACGATCTCCTTCTGCAGTACCACATATCTTGCTTTCTGCTCCGGATTGACGCCGACCTCAACCACGGTATCCGCTCCAAGCTCTGATCCAAGCGTCTTGCAGGACACCTTCACCGTTGCCCGTACAATACCGCCTGCAATAAAGCCTTTCCTGCCGTCTACCGTAACCTCTGTTTTTGCACTTACCTTGCTATGCATCAGAGAATCCGCTTCTACGTAACTCCCTGCTTCGATCACAGCATTTTCCACAAATTTGGCAATGACTCTGCCGCCTGCCAGAAGCTTGCCACGTCCCATTCCATTCATGCCGCGTTCGATAACAATATCACCGCCCGCCTGAATTACAGCGCCTTCCACGACACCCTTGACCTGTACATTTTCCTTTGCCGTCACGGAAAATCCTGCCTGTACATTACCATTTACGACCACACTGCCCTCGGAAGTAATATTTCCGGTAGCAGGTCCTACATTTTCCACTTCATAAATATCCGAAACAAATACCTGATCGCCGGACAGAACTACATGGCCGTTGATATCGGAATATAATTCCAGTCTGTCTTCCGATATTGTTATGTTTCTGCCATAACGGAGAGACAGATGCTTAACCTCCCTCGGTCTGAGCCGCTCTCCCAGCACATTGCAGCCTTCTTCCCCCTTATCCTCCGGGTGAAGTCTTGCAAGAAGATCCCCTTTCCTGCAATGATTCATTGTATTCAAATTAAAAAAGTCAACCGAGCCGTCTTCCCGCCTCGTCGGCTTTGCCTGTAAATCTGTTTCAAAGAAATACTCGATCCATGCATTTTCACCATGTCTCGGCTCTTTTCCCCGTGCTACCACAATGTCTGTACAGTAAGTCCTGTTTTTGAGAAACGCATCTATTGCCGCTTCATCGATTCCGAATCGGATCTGTCTCGCATAAAGATCTTTCAGGATCTCATCCTTTGACATGGTGCTTCCTGCATTACTTGGCGCAATAAACCGTGCTGTCACAGTCATTTTATCCTCTGACATGCGGAAAAAACACATTTCATTTTCCTGATAAGACCGCATACTGCAGAGCGGGATCTGTACAGGCTTATCCTTCAGCCTTCCGATCGTCTGATAGATCAGTTTGATATCATAATCCACAATCCCTTTTAGCTGCAGATACGCCGCAATCTCATCCACACTGAGCGGACTGCCGCCAACTGTCTGTGGAATCAGTTCAATTGCCGTTCCTGTTTGTGATATGATCAATCGAAAATATGCGTTCATAATAAGCCCCCCTTCTCCCGGACTACACGGTATCATGCAAAATTCCCATATAATTACCAAGCTTTTTCTTCATCTTGGAAAGCCCTTTTGTATGTAACTGGGAAACGCGGGATTCCGACACTTCCAATATATTGCTGATTTCCTTCAGTGTCAGATCCTCATAATAATAAAGAACTATAACTTTCTTTTCCTTCTCGGTCAGAAGCTCCAATGCATCTGCCAGTTTCACCTTCAGCTCCTGCTGCTCTATGACAGATTCCGGCTGTGCAAAATGTCTGGAAATCTGTCTTCCGTCACCCGAAATATCACTTCCCTGCTCCAGATATTCATTCAGGGAAACAATACCCGTAATCTTCATACTGGATTGCCAGTCCGTATATTCTTCCTGTGTTATGCCAAGTCCCTGTGCGATTTCTTCATCAGTTGCCTCTCTTCCTTTTTCCAGTTCAACCTGACGTATCACACTTTCGATCTGTTTCTGTTTTTTCCGTATCGTGCGGGGAATCCAGTCCATCTTCCGGATCTGGTCCAGAATTGCTCCCCTGATACGAAGACTGGCATAAGTTTCAAATTTAACATCTTTCAAAGAATCAAACTTATCGATTGCATCGATCAGTCCAAAGATCCCATAGCTTACCAGCTCTTCATATTCCACATTACTGCCAAGATACATATGAAGTCTGCCTGCCACCACCTTTACAAGCGGCGCATATTCCAGGATGATCTTCTCCCGGATGCCCGGATCTTTTGTTCTCGCATAATCCACCCAGAGACGTTTTCTTGCCGCTTCCTCCATAGATTACCCTCCTTGGCTACTGTTTCTCGATCACAGCTCCATCCTCGGTTTGCTGCCTTTCTTCCTGCTGCCCTGTCTCCTGTGCTGCTTCACCTTCCTGCTCTGCTTCCTTCTTCTTCTCCTGCTGCATACCGAATTTATCAAGCATCAGCCTGATCAGACAGCCCAGCACATAAAAAACAGCAAAAACAAGAAGAATCACCCAGGACATCGTATACAGACTATAATGCATCCGAAACATGACAATTCCTGCCACCAGTCCTGCTGTCAGCATAACAAGTGCCGGTATATTTCTGGTATTCATATTGTATACGTTTCCTTTCCGACTGCTTTGATCTGAAATTCCCCTGTTTCCGGATAAAAGATAACGGTTCTACCGAAATCTTTCCCTGTATCTTCCGCCAGAATCGGTATATTCAGCTGCTTCAGCTTTGCTTTCGTTGCCTCTACATTTCTTTCGCCCACACGTACCATGCTGGATTTATTCTGAAATGCAAACATCTGCGCCCCACCGGCGATCTTTGCAACTAGCCTTGATCTGTTGCCGCCCGCTGCCACGATCCGTTTTACCAGTTCTTCAATTCCAGTATCAGCGAATTTCGGAATATTGGAATTGTCTTTGATCTGCGTACTGTCAGGCAGCATGATATGTGCAAGCCCCCCAATGCCTGTCACCGGATCCCGTAATGCGATTCCCACACAGGATCCCAGTCCCAGGGTCGTAATGCCGTCAGGACTGATACAGACATTCAGATCTGCCATTCCCACTTTTATTATCTCACTCATTCCATTACCTTGTTACACTTTCTACTAATTACATCCCAGAGATGCCATGATCTTATCATAGGATTCCAGATCAGGCACGAGAATGAAAAAACCATCCAGTAATTTATCATCCGTAAACTGTGTCTGGATCAGCAGGATCCTGTCACCCAACGCACCAAATTCTATCGCCGGAACACTTAAGATTGCTCCCGCCATATCAATGCTCAGATCGGGCACCGATGGGATGATCTTCATATTAGTCAACATGGATAAGGAATTCAGATAAGCACCCGTAATAATATTACCGATCTCCTTCAAGGCAGAAAGCTCCATCTCTGAAAACTCTCCGCTGTCCGGTCCGGATACGCCCATCAGCTTATTCACAAGATCATGGGCTGCGTCTTCTTTCAGAAGGAACATGATGCTTCCGGTAATATCACCTTCTACCAGCAGATAAACACCTGCCATGATCTGTTCCTCGCCACCCATGGCCGCGCCAACCTCCTGAAATTTCAGAAGTTTGACCTGTGGAACCTTCATATCCACCTTGCAGCCAAGCATCTGTGCCAGAGCTGTCGTTGCATTACCGGCACCGATATTGCCCAGTTCTTTTAAAATGTCAAAATATTGCTGGGATACATGATTCAAATCAAATTTACTCATATATACCCCCCTTTTTCTAAATGTAATGCTTCTGTTATTGTCCGTCCTTATCTGTAAATGTTGCATTGACATCCAGCAGGGAGATCAGCCTGTCTTTCTCCTTACCGACTCCGTTGATAAAATTCGCTTTTTTATCCTTGGAATCATAAGCAACCTTCTCGATCTGGGACTGCTCCAGTGTTACCACTTCTTCTACCGCATCCACTAAAACACCGATACTGTCTCCGCTTTCCAGCTTGATGATGATGATACGTGTTGCTTTCGTGATCTCATCATCGGAAAGTCCCATTTTCAGCCGCAGGCTGATGACCGGAATGATCTCGCCACGCAGGTTGATCACACCCTTTATGTAGCTCTGCACCTTTGGCACACGTGTAATACGCTGCATCCGGACAATATTATCCACATATTTGATATCGATACCGAACTGCTCATCTCCATAACGGACTACGATGAACTGTGTTGTCATATACTGCTCTTTTAATTCGTCCATACTGCCCCTCCTTATAATAATGCATTCGTATCAAGGATCAGAGCGATCTCGCCGTCACCTAAGATCGTTGCACCGCTGATGATCTTATTCTTATTGATATAATTGCCAAGTGACTTGATAACGATCTCCTGCTGTCCCATCAGTTCGTCTACGACAAGACCTGCCAGCTTATCACCTTTCTTGACAATAATCACAAGCAGATTCTCATCCGGTTTCTTAGTAGATTCATTATCCAGCACTTCGTTTAAACGGATCAGTGGAATAACTGTACCACGCAGGTTGATCACTTCTTTTGCCTGTACATATTTGATCTCTGCCGGTTCCACATCTTCGATCGTCTGGATGGAGCCAAGCGGGATCGCATATTTTTCGCCACCCACTTCTACCATCAGTGCCTGTATGATCGCCAGTGTCAGCGGGAGTCTGATAATAAAGGTACTTCCCTCTCCCAGCTTTGTTTTTACTTCAACCTCACCGCTCAGAGATTCAATCTTTGATTTTACAACATCAAGTCCAACGCCCCTTCCGGATACATCAGTAACTTTCTCTGATGTAGAGAAACTTGGTAAAAACAGCAGCCCGATAACATCTTTATCTGCCATATTTTCTGCCTGCTCCGGAGTGATCGTACCACGTTCGATCGCTTTCTTTTTCACTGCTTCCACATCGATTCCGTTACCGTCGTCTCTTACTTCAATAATAACGTTATTTCCATCCTGATAAGCATTGAGGAAGATCGATCCAACTTCCGGCTTTCCTCTCTCCTTACGGACTTCAGCAGATTCCAGACCATGGTCTGCGGAATTACGAAGCAGATGCATCAGCGGATCTCCGATCTCATCTACCACAGTTCTGTCAAGCTCGGTCTCTTCACCGGACATGATCAGCTGCATTTTCTTATCCAGCTTCTTGGACAGATCACGGATCATCTTCGGGAATTTCTGTACGACAGTCTCGATTGGAACCATTCGTACCTTCATAACAGATTCATGCAGGTTTGTTGTCACGCTTTCCAGATATTCGATCTGCTCATTAAATGTATTGTTTGTCAAAATGCCTTCCTGGGATGAAGTGGATACCAGAGAGTTTTTCGCAATGATCAGCTCGCTGACCAGATTCATCAGAACATCCAGTTTTTCGATATCCACACGTACCGTTCTGTTAACGATCGGTTTGGAGATTGGCTTTTTATCTGCTGCCTTTGCCGGTGCTGCAGGTGCTGCTTTCTTCGGCTGTTCCTCTTCCTTTGGCTGTGCTTCGGCAATTGCCGCAGGCTTCACTGCTTCTTCCGGCTGCACAGGCTCTACCTCTCCCACATAAGCAGCCTCGATCTCAGATACATTGAGAATTGCATTCTTTACAGTCTCTACATCTGCATCTGTCAGAATGATCACGCTGAAGTCGAATTCAAAATGCTCATCTTCAATATCCTGTGCACTCGGAACGGAAACGATCATGTCGCCCAGCTCTTCCAGTGCTTTATATACAAGGAATGCTCTTGCTGCTTTTAAAATACAGGATTCCTGCACATAAACCGTCACACCGAGACATTTCTTTCCCTGTTTTTTTGCTTCTGCTATAACAGTATGCTCTGTATCGCCCAGCTTGATCTCCCGCCATTTTTCCTTGCCCGGATCTGCGCCTGCTTCCTGCTTCGGTTCTTCCTTTGCCGGTTCTTTCTTTTCCTCTTTTGCCGGCTGTGGTGCGCCGTTGCCGCTGTTTTTAGCCAGATAATCATTCAACGCCTTGATCAGGTGCTCATTATCGTTGGTACCCTCATCTCCCGTATTCTGGATATTCTCCGTATACTCTTCGAGTGCATCCAGACACTGGAATAAAAGGTCTACCATGGCACCGTCAACTTTGATCGTATTGTTACGGACTTCCGAGAACACATTTTCCATATCATGTGTCAGCGTCTGCATCCGCTTATATCCCATCGTACCTGCCATGCCTTTCAGGGTATGTGCGGAACGGAATATTTCATTGATGGTATCCATGTTGTCCGGTTCCTGCTCGAGGATCATAAACTGATCACTCAGGCTCTGTAAGTGTTCTTTTGTTTCGTCAAGAAAGATTTCCAGATATTGCGTTACGTCCATATCATTTTACCCCCACGCTTTTTATAATGGCATCTGCCACATTTTCTACTGGTTCAATTTGATTGGTTAATCCGGATGCCACAATGCTGCGCGGCATTCCGTATACAGCACAGCTTTCTTTCTGCTGTGCGATCACATAAATTGGTTTCTTCTGATGCAGATTCCGTATGCCGGCGGTTCCGTCTGCTCCCATTCCGGTCATTACAACGCATACAACCCGCGCATAACCGGACTCTGCCAGCGATTCATACATAAAATTGGCGCATGGGCGGACACCCTCCCGTGCGGGTCCGTCCTTCAGGATCAGATAATGTTTTCCATCCCGCCGCACAATCTCCATATGCTTACCGCCTCTTGCAATATAAGCGCATCCCTTTTGGATTTCCATGTTATTTTCCGCTTCCATGACATGCAGCGGGCTGCGTTCATCCAGACGCTGTGCCAGCGATTTGGTAAAGCCCTCCGGCATATGCTGTACGATCAGAACCGGGGCATCCAGGTTCTGTGGCAATTTCGGTATTACCTCGGCAAGTGCCTTCGGTCCGCCTGTAGAACAGGCAATCGCCACAACTGCATTTCCATCCGGTATGACCTTCTGCTTTATGATCTGTTTTCTGCTGCTTTCCCCGACCGTCACTTTTTTCGGCTGCGGTCTGCTCTGCACAGCAGAAGATAAAATAGCCAGAAATCGTCTGACAAAGGTATCCCCTTTTGCCTCCAAAATAGAATCCGGCTTATGAATAAAATCCATCGCACCAAGCTCCAGTGCCTGCAGAGTAATCTCTGCATCCTTTCTGGCTTCAGAACTGAACATCACCACATGCTCCTGCAGCCCCAGCCGGTTGATCTCCTTCAGCACACCGATCCCGTCCAGCTTCGGCATGATAATATCAAGAATAACCGCATCATATGTATTTTTCTGCATCAGACTGATTGCCTCCAGTCCGTTTGCAGCCATATCCTGCACACAGAATTGTTCATCCAAATTTATTATATCACATACTATTCTTCTCATGAGTGCAGAGTCATCTACAACCAGTATTTTTTTCTTATTATCCATTTTTTCTCTGCCTGTTCTTTCGTTCTTCTTCAAAAATATAACGAATAATCTCTTCCCGCTGCTGATTATCTATGTTGATATACTGTACCCTGTGCTCAAAGGTGCCTCTTCTGTTTTCCAGTTCCTTCACAGAAAGGATTTTTCCCACAAGGTTATATGTTTTCTGTATCTTTTCACTGCTCAGATTGTAAGTCAGATAGATCAGTGTCCCATTTTCATATTTATAATCAGATACAAAACGAATCCCTCCGCCGCTGATATCCACCACCACACTCTGTCTGAGCGGAAGTCCTGCCTGAATGTACTGCTTGTTCTGTTCTATCGCAGAAAGCTCTTCCTCTACAAGTTCCCTGCTGCTCATATTGAGAATGCAGGAGAAACGATAAAATTCTCTTCTCTGATGTTTTCTCAGATTGGAGATTGTTTCGCATAGTAAAATATAGGTATTGTCCTTTTTGTAACGATCTGCGATCCTGACATAACATTGATACAATCCCTGCTTGGTATAAAAACAGACATCATATTCCCCGTCTACAGGCAGCAGAATTAGTTTTGTCTGCTCCATCGGCATCAAAACCTCAAACTGATCGTCGGACAATACATCATAAATTCTGGATATATAACTTTTCTTATCTGAAGCGCTGCCCAGTATACTTTTCTCCATCGACTGTAATTCGATTTTTTCTCCCGGTAAAATCAATTTTGTCAACATAATTTTCTCCTGTTTTTATTGCGGTGTATTTCCGATAAAATGTGCAAAAAACGCAGCCATACCACGTTTTTTTACAGCAGGTTCCCCTTCCCCCGGATACATCAGCTTTGCCGCAATCCGCTCATATGCCTTGGCAGATTTTGCATTCTCGTTCTGCAGAGAAACAGGCATCTGCTGCATCACTGCTTTTTCAAGCTGCACATCCTGCGGTACTGTACCTAAATAAGAAATCTCCATCTTCAGATACCTTGTCACGACCGTATTCAGCTTCTGATAAAGAATCTGCCCTTCCTCTATCTTTTCCATCTTATTTGCGATCATCATGACCTTTGTATTCTCATTGGAAAAACGCGGATGGCGCCCGAGTGCTTTTAACAGAGAATACGAATCTGTAATGGAGGTCGGTTCCGGTGTCGTTACCAGAAGCACCTCGCTGCTCGCCACCAGAAATTCCAGTACAGCATCCGAAATGCCCGCTCCCGTGTCCACAATGATCACGTCCGCTATAGAATCCAGCTTTGCCAGATTGCGGATAATATAAGCCAGATATTCCCGGTTCAGATTAGAAAGTCCCGCAATACCGGAACCACCCGAGATAAAACCGATTCCGCCCGGTCCCCATGTAATGATCTCTGTGATATCCTTTCCCATATAGATCAGATCACTCAGATTAAACTGTGGCACTGCGCCAAACATGATCTCAATATTTGCCAGTCCGAAATCCGCATCCAAAATCACAACACGCTGTCCCAGCTTTTTTAACTGGATCGCCAGATTGATGCTTGTATTTGATTTTCCGACACCGCCTTTCCCGCTTGTGACCGTAATGACGCGTGCAAGCGGACGGGGGCGCTCCTGATTCATTTTTATGATATTTCTAAGCTGTGATGCCTGATCCAAACGATCGCCCTCCTTTACTCGAACTGATTGCCGCCTAATAACAGTTTCACGGTTTTCTGCGCGTCAAATTCACCGATATCATCCGGGACATTCTGCCCACATGTCACATAAGACATCGGTGCATCCGTATGCAGACGCAGATTAAACAGATTTCCCTGACATTGTGTCTCGTCAAGCTTTGTAAATACCAGTCTGAAATCTGTCAGCTTCTGATATGTATCTGCTATGTTCAATAAATCTCTGTACTTGGTTGTTGCACTGACAACCAGATAAACTTCCTTTTCTGCCTGGCCGTCCGCTGCACGTAAAAGTGCCAGTGTATCGTCCCGCTGATCCGTATTTTTCTGGGAATGCCCGGAAGTATCCACGAAAATATAGTCATATGCCGCATAATCTTCTATCGCAGTTCTGATCTCCTGCGGCGTATAAATGATCCGGAACGGAACTTCCAGAATATTGGCATATGTACGAAGCTGCTCTGCCGCTGCGATCCGGTAGGTATCCGCTGTCAGAAGCACGATCTTTTTCTTTTCCACAACGCTGAGGCGAGACGCGATTTTTGCGATCGTTGTTGTTTTTCCGACACCGGTCGGTCCGATGAAGTAAACAAGCTTTGGCCCTTTTTCTGCCGACTGTATCGTTTTGGTCTGCCCGAATTTCAGCACCATCTTCTGATATACAACGGAAAGCAGATAATCGATCGGCATATCCGGCTTTACACTGCCATCCAGCTCTTCCACAAGCTGATTGGCATACGTTTCTTCGATTTCATTATCCAGCAGCATTTTATAAAGGAGATGGAAGAAGGCGACATTACTGTCTTCCTTCTTTTCTTCTTCCGTGCTGTCTTTTTCCTTATCCTGCACATCACTGATCTGTTTTTCCAGCAGATTTTGTAAGGTGCTCAGTTTTTCTTCGATCGCGCTCTCCTGTCTGCTGTCAATTGTCTGCGTATTTTTCTCAGGCTGCCTCTGTTTCTCCTGTTGTCTCTGTTTCTCCGGCTGTGGTCCCGGCTCTGCCTTTCCCTGCTTTGCCTGCTGTTCCGGTTCCGTTTTCGCGCTCCGGGTGTTTCCAGCCGCTTCACTCTGTCTGGCGATCTCACTGACCTTCGCAACCGCTTCGCGGAAATTCTGTTTTTCCTCTTCCTCAAGAGCCACCGTCACTTCTACCTGTTGTGGCTTAAAGATGCTGAACAGACCTTTCTTTTTCACTTTTTTTACATTCATGACAACAATACCGCTGCCAAGTTCTTTTCTTGCCAGCTCAAGCGCTGTCTCTTCTGTTTTTGCCTGAAATTTTTTTATGATCATTTATGCGGTCACCATCCCAACTGATTGTAATTCAACATTTGTCTCCACCTCATTATAGGAAACAACGATCAAATCTTTAAAATAATCCTCTGTCAACCGTTTAAAATACATACGAACGATCGGTGAAGTAATAATGATCGGATTTTTACCGAGACTCTCCAGTTTATCGATTTCCGTCTGAACACTTGCCATGATCGCCTTTGTCCGCTCCGGTGCCAGTGTCAGATATGCGCCCTGTTCCGTCTGCTTGACACTGCTCATGATCTCCTGCTCGACCTTCGGATCCAGTGTTACCACGCTTGTTGTTTCATTTGCAGGGAAATATTTTGCAGAGATCGCGCGTTTCAGGCTCTGTCTGACATATTCGGTCAGAACATCCGTATCTCTCGTTGTCTGGGCATAATCTGCCAGTGTTTCAAAAATAGTCAGCAGATCACGGATAGAAATGCCTTCACGCAGTAAATTCTGCAATACCTTTTGTACTTCGCCAAGTCCCAGCATCTTTGGCACCAGTTCTTCCACAATGGAAGGATTGCTTTCCTTTAAGTTGTCCACCAGATTCTGTACATCCTGACGGGACAGAAGTTCTGCAATATGCTGGCGGATCACTTCCGTCAGATGAGTTGCAATAATGGACGGTGGATCGACTACCGTATAACCAAGGCTTTCCGCACGCTCACGCTGTCCTTCTGTGATCCAGACAGCCGGCAGATGGAAGGAAGGTTCAAACGTCTTGATACCTGTGATCTCTTCCTCTACATAACCGGGATTCATTGCCATATAATGATCAAACAGAATCTCTCCCTCACTGACCTGGATTCCTTTGATCTTGATAATATATTGATTCGGATTCAGCTGGATATTGTCACGCAGTCTGATGATCGGAACGATCGTACCAAGCTCAAGTGCGATCTGCCGTCTGATCATAACAACACGGTCAAGAAGATCTCCGCCCTGATTGACATCTGCCAGCGGTATGATACCATAACCAAACTCCAGCTCGATCGGATCGACCTGCAGAAGCGAGGTAACATTTTCCGGCTGTCTGATCTCCTCTGCCGCCATCTCCTCCTGATTTGCTTCATTTTCAATCTGCGCCGTTTCGATCGTACCTGCCATCATACGTCCCGTTACCACAAAAGCAACACCTACTCCGACAAAAATGATCGTATTCAGCGGTGTCACAATACCAAGGCCGATCAGTACCGCACCTACCATATACATCGTACGCGGTACGCCAAAAAGCTGACTGATCAGTGCTGCACCGAAATCTGCATCCTTACTGCCCTTAGTCACCAGAATACCGGTTGATAAGGAGATCAGAAGAGATGGGATCTGGCTGACAAGTCCGTCACCGATCGTCAGAACTGCATAAGTATTCAGTGCTGTATTAAAATCAAGCCCCTGACGGAACATTCCCATCAGAATACCACCGACAATATTCACAGCGGTGATGATCAGACCTGCGGTTGCATCTCCCTTTACATACTTGACCGCACCATCCATGGAACCGAAGAAGCTGGCTTCCTGCTGGATCTTATCACGTCGTTCCTTTGCCTGCTTGTCAGTGATCGCGCCTGTATTTAAGTCCGCGTCGATTGCCATCTGTTTACCGGGCATCGCATCCAGTGTAAAACGCGCCGTTACTTCAGCCACACGTTCGGAACCATAAACTGGATGATGATCAGAATAATAAAGACGATCGCACCCATGATCAGGTCATTACCACCTACGAACTGTCCGAATGTACGGACAACATTACCCGGATCGCCGCTTGTCAGGATCAGACGGGTGGAAGATACATTCAGGGAAATCCTGAATATGGTCGTGAATAACAGAACTGTCGGGAAATAAGACATATCCAGTGCTTCTTTTGCAAACATACTGCCAAACATGATCGTAAACGCTACTGCCATGTTAATACACAGCAGAACATCAAGAAGACCTGATGGAATTGGCACGATCAACATAATAAATGCCGCCAGGACATAGCCTGCAACTGCAAGATCTGCTTTTTTCATTCCATCACCTTCCTTTCCTGATCATATTTTTTTCTTATCTTAAGAAACGATTTATCCTATATCTTCCCCTGCATATGATAAACCATTGCCAGCACCTCCGCAACCGCCTGATACAATTCCGGTGGTACCTGCTGCCCAATATCCACATTATAATACAACATACGGGCAAGTGGTTTATTTTCTACAATTTCTACTTTATTTTCTCTGGCAACTTCCTTGATCTTCGCCGCCAGATGATCCTCTCCTTTTGCGAGCACAACAGGTGCTGCTGCTACCTCGGCATCATATTGAATAGCCACCGCAAAATGGGTTGGGTTCGTAATAACAACATCCGCTTTGGGAATATCCTGCATCATACGCCTGCGGGAAGCTTCCTGCATTCTCTGCCTCTGTTTTCCCTTTATGGCAGGATCTCCTTCAGCATTCTTATATTCATCCTTGATCTCCTGCTTTGTCATCATCTGGTCTTTATTGAATTTATGCTTCTGGTATGCAAAATCAAGTACCGCGATAATAACATAAACGATCGATACCTTCATACCGATTGAAATCGCGATATCAGCGGCAGCAGCAATTCCCTGCCACAGTGTCATGTGAAACAGCAGGTAAATGACCTGCAGCTTGTCCCTGACCGTCGTATAAACCACATAACTGATCAGTCCGATTTTCAGAATAGATTTCAAAAGCTCCATCAGAGAATTGACGGAAAAAATACGTTTAAATCCGTTGATCGGATTCATCTTACTGAATTTCGGCTGCAAAGGTTTTGTTGTTACCTTCCATTTTACCTGTAAAAAATCAGAAAGAAACGCAACCACAAAACCGACCGCAAGAAAGGGAGCCATGGTAAGGAGCATCCGCAAAAGCATATGAAACAGCAACATGGAAAAATCTCCGCTCCGTATCTTACCGTCTGTCAGTCCGACCACTTCCGGAATATACTTATAAGCATCTTCAAAGCTGCCCAAAAACTGATCCCCCAGAAAAGAAAGAGATAACTTCAGCAGAACAAAAAGTGCGATCATTGTAAATGCATTGGATACCTCGCGGCTCTTTACAACCTGTCCTTCTTTTCTGGCATCTTCCAGCTTTTTTGCTGTTGGTTTTTCTGTTTTTTCTCCGCCCGGTCCTTCTTTGGCGAAAAACTGTAGTCTGTATTCTATCATGGCATGATTGCCTCCACAAATGAGACGATCATGATCTTCATCTCTTTATAAATATAATCGCTGACATAAGGCAGCATGCCCACTGTCAGAAACATAACGCCCAGGCCGATCAGAATCTTGATCTGCATACCGACCGCAAACATATTCATCTGCGGTGCCACCTTTGCCAAAATGCCCAGTACAACATTAACGATGAGCGTCACACAGAAAATCGGCAGACAGATCTGAAAACCGATATTGATATACTGGCTCATAAAGCCGATCACAGCCTTCATCAGCGGTTCCGACCGGAAAACCGCGCCATTTACAGGGATCAGCTCATAAGTCTGTGCCAGCGCCTGCAGAATATAGCGGTGCATACCGGATACGATCAGAAGAAGCATTACCGTATACTGATAGTAGAAGCCTGAGATCGTAGCATTTTCCTTCGTCGTCGGATCGATCGCATTGACCATGGCAAAACCGATCTCCATATCGACAAGACGTCCCGCAAATAAAACAATGGAGCTGCAGATATTTGCGCCCCATCCGATGATCAGACCGACAAGTGCTTCCCGCATCACAATGACCGCATATTCCAGTACAGTCCCATAAACCAGTTCCTGATGCGGCAATGACACTGCATAAAGCAGATAAGACACAAACAATCCCAAACCGATCTTAAACTGATTCGGTGTATTATTCATAGTGTAAAACGGTGCTGCATAAATAAAACATGTCACTCTGACAAAATATAATAATAATATTTCAAGTTCCTGGATTGAAAAACTATACTCTATCATGATCCATTACCTGATATAAACAGAAAAGTCCGACCACATATCCACCATGAGATTCGTCATCTGGTTCAGCATCCAGTGTCCTAAGATCATCAGCGTTACAAAAACTGCAACGATCTTCGGTACAAACGTAAGTGTCTGCTCCTGGATTGACGTAACGGTCTGAAAAATGCTGACGATCAGACCGATCACAAGCGAAACAATAAGTACCGGAGCTGACGTTAATATGACGGTATAAAGGGCTTTATTTGCAAGTTCCACAACAAGATCAACTGTCATACCTCATCCTCCTAGTAATAAAATGTTTTCACAAGATTTACAATGACCAGATTCCAGCCATCCGCCAGTACAAATAACAAAATCTTAAACGGCATGGAAATCGTTGTCGGTGGAAGCATCATCATACCCATACTCATCAGGGCTGATGCCACAACCATATCGATCACAAGGAACGGAATATAGATCACAAAACCGATAATGAATGCTGTCCGCAGCTCACTTACCATAAACGCAGGGATCAGGGCACTCGTCGGGATATCGGCAAGTTCTCCCGTCCATTCGATATTGCCAATCTCGCAGAACATCTGTGCATCCTTGGTCTGTGTCTGCTTATACATAAACTCACGCAGTGGCTTCACTCCGGTCTCCAGAGCCTCCTCCTGCGTGATCTCACCGGCCTCAAACGGTTTGATCGCATCCTCATTGATCGTATTGATCGTCGGACTCATAATAAAAAACGTCAGAAAAAGTGCCAGACCGATCAGCACCTGATTGGGTGGCGCGGACTGCGTATTCAATGCCATTCTGGTAAAATGGAGCACGATCAGGATACGTGTAAAACTTGTCAGACAGATCAAAAGAGTCGGTGCGACTGCAATTGCCGTCAGGATCAGCAATATTCTGAGAGACCCTGCCAGTGTACCGTTCCCATCACTGTACGTAACTGTCATTGTATTTGCTATATTCAGATTTTTCAGATCCTCTGCGGAATCCGATGTGCCCGGCTCTGTAATGTTGGTTCTTGTTTCCGTATCTCCTGCCAGATGTCTGTTCATGGTAGAAGCTTCTGCCTTGATGCTCCCTGCAGAAAAAAACAGAACTACCGCACAAAAAACCATTACAAGCCGTATGTACCATTTATTCATTTTTATCCGCCCGTTTCTTATCGTTTTTACTGTCCGCCGCATACTTCCTTGCTTTCTCCAGGATCTGTTTGAAATCCATCTGCGATGTCTCCTGCTTTGGTTTCAGCGTACCTGGATCCAGCTCCGACAGCATAGTCACTGTATCCTTACAGACTGCAAGAAGAATATATTTCTCTCCCGCCCGCACGATCTGCAGATACTTATTAGGCGCAATCCTGGAAGTCTCCACGATCTCTATATTGGTCGTGTCGATCTGTTGTTTCTGAAAGCGGGCAATATAGCGTGTTGTCCCGTAGGTCAGCAGTAAAACAAACAGGAAGATCAGTATCACCGTAAACAGACGGGCTGCTGATTCTAACATACCTGCCGCAAGGATCATATCAGCCCACTACCTTTTTCACGGCTTCAATTACACGGTCTGCCTGGAACGGCTTTACGATAAAATCTTTGGCACCGGCCTGAATAGATTCAATAACCATTGCCTGCTGTCCCATTGCGGAACACATGATAACTGTTGCACCGGGATCCTGTTCTTTGATCTTTTTCAGTGCCTGGATACCGTCCATCTCAGGCATTGTGATATCCATCAGTACCAGATCCGGTTTTGTCTCGGAATACTTTTCGACAGCCTTTAAACCGTTCTCGGCTTCTCCGACCACATTATAACCGTTTTTGGTTAAGATATCCTTGATCATCATTCTCATAAACGCTGCGTCATCACAAATCAAAATATTCTTTGCCATAATTCTCTCTCCTAAATGAATTTTATTTTATAATCTCTGTCACTCTGATACCAAAGCTTTCTTCAATTACAACTACCTCACCTTTGGCAACAAACTTTCCGTTTACCAGTACATCAATCGGCTCTCCTGCGATCTTATCCAGTTCGATGATCGTACCCGGCGTAAAATCCAGAATCTCCGCAATAGACTTTTTGGTTCTGCCAAGCTCTACAGTAACCTCCAGCGGTACATCCATGATCAGACCGATATTTTCCTGACTTGCCATCTGCTGTGGCATCTGCGTATTGAATGCCTGGAACTGTGCAGGCTGTATATTTGCCTGCTGCATCTGTGGCATCTGCATTTGTGGCATTGCCTGCTGCATCTGCATTTGTGGCATTGCCTGCTGCATCTGCGGCATTTCTGCCTGCGGTGGAACATAAGGCTGCGGTTGCGGCGCAGGATCCGGCTGTGGCTGCGGTGCAGGAACCGACTGTGGCTGCGGCGCAGGATCCGGCTGTGCAGGAGCTGCGCTCGTTCCCATCTGCTGATCCATAAAAATCTTATACAGGGATTTTGCGAAATCGATCGGATACAGCTGCATGATCGTACTGTCTACCAGATCTTCAATCTGCATTCTGAATTCTATTTTCACGAAATCACCGGCCAAAAACGGTGCAATGTCTGCTCCGTTTTTATTTTCAAGTATATTTACAAGACTTGCTTCCGGCGGACTGATATCGATCATCCTGCCAAGCATGGAGGAAAGGGATGTCGCAGAGGAACCCATCATCTGATTCATCGCCTCTGAAATAGCACTCAGATGCAGTTCTCCAAGCTCACCGTCTATATTGCTGCCATCACCGCCCATCATAAGATCGGTGATAACTTTTACGTCTCTTTCCCGCATGATCAGGATATTAGCACCATCCAGACCCTCCGTATATTTAATCTGAATAAAAACGCACGGTTTTTCCTGTTCATCTATAAAATTTTTCCAATTTGCAATGGATACCGTCGGTGTTGTGATATTGACCTTACGGTTCACCAGGGAATAAAGTGTGGTAGCGGATGTTCCCATGCTGATATTGGCGATCTCGCCAATGGCATCCTTTTCAATATCCGTAAGGATCTCTTCCGTCGCTGCCGGCTGCGGATCCGGCTGTGGATCTGAACTGCCTGCGTTCACGCCTGATAACAGTGCATTTATTTCGTCCTGTGACAGCATACCGTCCATTTATTTATTCCTCCTCTCTGACAACTGACGTGATCCGGACAGCATAATTATCCTTGCTTGTACCGGGTAACGCAGTAAATTTTTTAATATTACCAACATAAACTTCCATTTCATCGTCTATCTTGGAATCAAGCCGGATGACATCTCCGACCTGTAATCCGGCAAAATCCATGACGGAAACAACACTCTTTCCAAGCACTGCTTTGACCGGAATATCAGTTCTCTTGATCATCGAACTGATATATTCTGCATAATTCTCTCCGCTTGCATTCTGCATCGTAGAGAACCAGAACTTCGTATTTAATTTATCCATGATATCTTCCAGCGTAATATATGGAAGACATGCGTTCATATACCCTTCCACATCACCGATCTTGATATTCAGTGTCACGATCGCGATCATCTCATTCGGGGCTATGATCTGTGCAAACTGTGCATTTGTCTCGATCCGCTCCATGAACGGATCCAGATCCACTACATTTTTCCATGGTTCCCGCAATAGCTGCATACAGGTGACCATAATCTTGTCAAGTATTGACAATTCAATCTCTGAGAACTCCCTGTTCTTCTCCAGGGGCTTTCCGGCGCCTCCCAGCATACGATCCAGAATTGCAAAGCCGATATTCGTGGAAAGCTCCAGAATGATATCTCCCGCCATTGGTGCGAAATTGATAATGCCCAGTACGACCGGATTGCTCAGTGCATTCGTAAATTCCGAAAAAGTAACCGTTTCGGAACTCGCCACACTGACTTGTACCGTTTTTCGCAGATAAACCGGAAGATTCGTGGAAAGAAGCCGTCCGTAATGTTCAAATATGATTTCCAGCGTACGAAGATGCTCTTTTGAAAACTTTGCCGGTCTTTTAAAGTCGTAGTTCTTTACCGACTTCTCCGGCGCCGATTTCATTTCATCTACATCCAGCTCGCCGGTGCTCAGTGCCTGCAGCAGGCTGTCTATCTCATTTTGAGATAAAACCTCTCCCACCTGACTCACCTCCTGTCATGACATACGTCATTCATTTCACCAGACTACTGGATGATAATATCGCGGAATGTCACTTTATAAATAAACTTTGAATCGTAAAGTCCCTGGATCCTTGCCAGAATATCATCTCTGACAACGTCCGAATCCGCCTGGATCTGTTCCATCGTATAGCTGCCAAATGCTTCTACGATCTCACCTTTGATCAGGCTTTCATTATCTGCGATCTTTGTTCCGTATGTCTCATAATCTTTGTCTTTTGTATTCATGGCAAGAGACACCGAAACGAGTGCATAATGCTCCTTACCGTCTTCACCCTTGCGAAGCGGGATCGTCATGGAATCTTCGATATTATATACAGCCGTATCATCAATGGATACCTCTTTTTCCGCCGTATCATCTCCGCTTGTATTCAGCTCCAGATTCAGAACCGTTGCAATACTGTTTACCACCGATGCGGTCTTTTTGTTTGTCGATGTCACGCTGACCATTGTGATTACTGTCAGCACGATATTAACGATTAGAAGCGCCAGAATCAGAACTGACATTAAATTCTTTTTCATTTTAAAACTCCCTTTTATTCATAATCAGATAATTCTGTATAGATTTTGATCTCCACACGCCGGTTTTTTGCTCTTCCCTCCGGTGTCGCATTATCCGCAACCGGAACATACTCACCACGTCCGGAATGTTTGATCTTTGCCGGATCAAGTGTGGTCGTAGACATAAAATAATCAAATACCGAAAGGGCTCTGAAGCTTGACAATTCATCATTGTTGGCAAATCTGGCGTTATGGATCGGCACATTGTCCGTATGACCTTCAATCTCGATCGTACTGTCCGCATAACGTTCCAATATCTGTCCCACCTTGTCCAGAAGCGGCTTTGCCTCTTCCCGGATCTGATCACTGCCCGAATCAAACAAAAAAGCACCGTTCAGATTCAACGAAACATACTGGGATGTAAAATCCACTGAAATATCGCTGTTATATTCCCCGTGATCTTCCTGCAGGCTTTCTTCTATATTCTCAGCCATCTGCTCTGCCTGCTCCATGGAAGCTGCCTGATATGCCTCAAGTGCATCCGATTGTGTGTCGGTATCTGCTGATTTACCGGTACTGTTTATGTACTTATCAAGCTCATTGAGCTGACTGACACCGTTACTGATCAGAATGCCGTCTCCGATCGCAGTTGCACCGGCCTCAAAAATGCTGAACGTCTGTGAAAAGGATGCAGCTACCGCTTCAAACTTCTGCGCGTCTACAGTAGACATGGAAAACAGAAGCACGAAGAAACAAAGAAGCAGGTTCATCAGATCACTGAACGTCGACATCCATGCGGGGGAACCCTTCGGTGGTTCTTCCTGCCGCTTCTTAGCCATTTACTTCCGCCTCCTCTTCTCCGACTGTCGTTCTGTCCTTCGGTGCCAGGAAGGATTTCAGCTTCTCTTCAATAACACGCGGGTTTTCACCTGCCTGTATGGATAACAGACCTTCCACCATGATCTCCTTTGCCTCGATCTCCGCATCATTATCAGCCTTCAGCTTTGCGGAAACAGGCGTGCAGAGCCAGTTGGCAAGTATGGAACCGTAAAACGTTGTAACAAGAGCAACGGACATATTTGGTCCGACTGATGTTACATCTGACATATTCTTCAACATATTTACCAGTCCCATCAGGGTACCGATCATACCCCAGGCAGGACCCATGGCACCAAGTGCCTCCCAGAACCCAATTCGTTTTTTGTGTCTTGCATCGATACTGCCCAGCTCCGTATCCATGATACCACGGACAAGCTCCGGATCTGTTCCGTCAACGATCAACAGGATTCCCTTCTTCAAAAAAGCATCGTCCAGATCTGCCGCTGCCTCTTCCAAAGAAAGCAATCCTTCTTTTCTTGCTACATTTGATAGCTCTATAATTTTGGAAATGATCTGCGGTGTATCAAGTGCCGGCGTTTTAAAGATCAGAAGAAAGCTCTTTAAACCTGCCAAAAAGTCTGACAACGTATGACTTGCCAGTGTCGCACAGATTGCACCACCGAATGTGATCAATATAGACGAGAAATCATAGAAATTGCCAAGTGCCGCTGCCCCGTCATCACCGCTGCAAATACCGTATATCAGGAAAAAGCCACACATGACCATTCCGATAATGGAAGCTATATCCAATTTTTTCACCTACCTATTATTTTATATGTATACACATACCTATAATCTTACTAATCAATTCTACTAAATTTTTTGTATCTTGTCTATGCCTTTTTGCATTTCTAAACCACCCGAAATACTTAAATCCCATTTCTTTATTACAGGTATCCCCTATATTTATATAGAATAAAGGATATTCCACAACACATTCCGCACCGGATGCGGTCTCCCGCAATATATTATTTTCTTTTACAAAAGCCCCTGTATACAAGATACAGAGGCTTTTCCTTTATTTCATCAAATTTATCTCTTCAGATTGACAAGTTCTTCCAACAATGTGTCAGAAACTGTAATAATTCTGGAGTTTGCCTGGAAACCTCTCTGCGTTGTGATCATTTCTGTAAATTCAGAAGAAAGATCTACGTTACTCATTTCCAGAACACCTGTCGTCATATAACCGCCGTCACTTGTAACATCCATACCGATGCCATCAAACTGTCCGGAGTTTAAGGTTGCGGAATACAGGTTATCACCTTCCTTCTGCAGACCGGATGGATTTGCAAAGCTTGCAACCGCGATCTGACCAAGCAGCTTTGTCATACCGTTGTCATATGCTGCATAGATCATACCGTCTGTCTGGATGGAAATGCTCGTCATTTCACCAAGCTTCCTACCGGTTCCTTTTCCATCAACAGCACCGTAATCACCGCTGATCGTACTCGTTCCGTTATTATTGTAGTTAGATGATGGTGAAAAGTCAATCGTAATATTCTCAAACGCACTGCCCGGCTGGTCTCCAAAATCAAGCACCAGATTCAGGTTATTGGTCAGTCCGTTGACACTCTGGATCTCACCTGTCGCCGTATTATACTGGATAACACCGCCTGTGATCTGCTTTCCGTCTGTTGCAATGCTGCCATCCGCTGCATTGATCACCTGTGCAAAGGTTCCACCGTCCAGATGGGCTCCCAGTGTCGTAACAGTACCATCAGCTCCCGCCACATACAGCTTTGCCATTTCATCGTAGGAGGTAAAGCCGTAAGACTCTGCCAGTATCTTCTTCTGGGCATCTGTCAGATTTCCGCTCAGATCCATTGTCTGGTTCTGACCTGCCTCATCCAGATACGTCAGTGTAGTGCCATTGATACTGCAGCCGTTTGCCAGAGAAAGCTTCTTGCTCTCTGCCACATTTCTGACAGAACCGAGTTTAATATTTGTTTTATCGATCGCATTTCCCTTGGAATCAAGAATATCTGTCAATTCTACCGTATACTGTCCTTCTGCTGCTGTCGCCTTCATGGAAAGTTTTGCCGTATAGGAGTAACCGCGGTTATCAAAGAAGCTGATGCTGATAATCTTACCTGCTTCCGAGCTGACGGAAGTATCATTCTTATCCACAATACCGGAAACGTGTGCCTGTGTGGTAGCCTCCGGTGGATATGTCATATTATCGGAGCTCATGATACGAAGCGGGCTGACCGTATCTCTGACGATCTTTCCGTTATCCACGCCCCAGCCCTGTACGGTATAACCGTTAGAGCTCATAGCCAGATTGCCCTGACCGTCTACATAGAAAGATCCGTCCCTTGTAAAGAAATTGGATGATCCGTCGCTGACGATAAAGAAAGAATTACCGGTCAGTTTGATATCAAACGGATTTCCCGTAGACTGAGAAGAGCCCGGTGTTTCCACAGATGCAGTGATCGCACCTGATTTTACGCCAAGACCGATCTGACGGGCATTGGTACCTGCCTTGCCGGTCTGTGTATTGGCACCCGAAGCTGCCTGTGTTGTCTGATACATCAGTTCTGAAAATGTAATGGACTGTGATTTGAATGCAGTTGTGTTTACATTTGCGATGTTATTACCAATAACATCCATTTTTGTCTGGTGCGTCTTCAGACCCGATACACCAGAGTAGAGTGCTCTCATCATAGTAAATGACCTCCTTGTGGTACGTTTTCGTTCCCTCTGTCATTCAGGAACTGATAGCCTCCTGTAAGGTCCGGCTAGTTGATTACGGTACCATCAATATTTGTAAAAATGTTTTCCTGTGTCTGATCCTGGCTTGTCGCCGTGATCACTGTTCTGGATCCGGTGCTGACGATAAATGCCAGATTATCGATCAGCACAAGCGGTTCCTTGATTCCTTTTCCGCTTGCCTTATCCATCCCCTCGCTCAAACGCTTCAGCTGACCTTCCGAAAGACTGATATTTCTTTCCGACAGCCTGTTTGTCGCATGCTTGGAAAATCTGACAGTCTGTGTATCAAGCTGTTTCTGCTTTTCTTCCAGTAATGCTCCAAATCTGCCTGCTTCGCTTTTTTCCTGTGTTTTTGAAACCGGGGCTTTCTGTGTTTCCTGCAAAGCGGATATGTATGGGTTTATCTGTATACTCATATTCCGCCTCCGTTTCTATACATCCTGTGCTGTATCATTGCCGCCGTCTGTTTTGCCGCCGTCTGCTTTATCACCGTCTGCATTCTCCGTGTCATCTGCTTTCTTACCGGAAAGCTCAGCCAGCTTCTTGCGATATTCTTCCAGTGAACCGACAACCGACTTGGATAAGAATGTCTTCTGATAATCATTCATATCATCATATTGTTTCAGAACCTTTTCAATTGTTTCTTTATCAGATGCTGTTACCTGTTCAATCTTCGGAAGCTTTGCCATATCCGATACAAGCGTCTGTGCCAGTCCGAAAGCTGTCAGGTAGTCCTGATCACATATATAAGTCACATCATCCAGAGAGTACAGTTCCTCATCAACGGAAACCATTGCTTTTCCGTTCTCATATTTTACATAATCCACTTTACCCATCTTCGTCGTTTCTTTGCCGTTATCATCCGTGGAAGTGATCTGTACGGTCTGTCCGACAAGGCTTGAGGCTCTGCTCAGATCCATGCTCTTACTCATATTCTGGATCTGTTCCACTTCCGAGAACGTCGCATACTGTGCTATGTATTCCGTATTGGAAGTCGGCTCAAGCGGATCCTGAAATTTCATCTGCGCTACTAAAAGCTGCAGGAAATCATCTTTGCCGAGTGTTGAGGATTTTTCCTTTGTACTTGTTGTCGATTTTGCATTTGTGATCTTGCCATCTTCTACAATTGCTGCTACGCCCATGCTTCTCTCCTTTCTTTTATACTTGGAAGTTCAGTTTGTTACCGCCCATCCGCATCATTTCAATCTGCAGTTTTTCTGCCTGTGTCATTTTCTCTTCATAGGCTTCCTCTTCCGGAAGTTCATCCAGATTTAAAAGTCTTCTGCCTGACTTTTTCTGTGCTTCTGCACTTTCCTGCTGCCCGCCGTTCTGATCCAGATTCTGTTCCAGCTGATGGCTGTGCTCCGTAATTTCGATTGCATCTACCTTCATGCCCTGTGCTTCCAGCGATTCCTTCAATGCTGCCACCTGGCTCTCCAGAGCTGCCCTGACTGCCTCATCCTGTGCATACAGCTGTGCGCTGATCACACCACCCTTTGAGGATACGTGCAGGTTCACACTGCCAAGACTTGCCGGATTTAGCGCGATCTCCATTGAAGTGAGCTTTTCGCCCGAATGTATCTTCACATAATCCGCAATCTGATCTATGATCTTTTGTGTCCTTTGCAGGTCAAACCGCTCTGTCGTCTGTTCTGCCGCTATTGCACTGCCCTGCGTCTGCTGCAGATTTTCTGCGGGCTTTTGCATATCCTGCATCTGCTGCTGCATATTACCGTTTTCGTCTCTCTTTGTCTCACGCGGCTGCTCTGCCTCGATATCTGTGGTCGTTGCCGTCTGTACTTCCTGATCGCCTGTGCTTTCCTGCTGCATATCGGTAACAGGTGCTGCAGATTCCTGTTCCGCTACAATAACCGGCTCTTCCGGTTCCTTTACGCTGTCTTGCAGAAGTGTTGTCAGCTGCTCTTTATCCATTCCCAAAGTATCTGCCAGCTCTTCGATCGTCTGCTCTACCGCATTTGCCAGATCACTTACCTGTGTATAAAGCGATTCATCCGTCAGAACCGCCATCTGATCCGTACCTGTCAGCTCTGACAATAGCGCTGCCATATTCTGCGAAAGATCTTCCGCGGAAATACCAAGTGCATCCATCGCCTGCAGAACTTCTTCCGGCGAAACACCGAGCTGCTCCGTGATCTGCTGCAGAATCTGCTGCATCACATCCGAAAGCAATACCGCATCCGGTTCTCCGGTTTCTTCTTCCTGCTTCGGTTCTTCTGCAGCGGTTTCTTCCGTCTGCTGCACCTGTTCCTTTTCTGCAGATTTTTGCGCATCCTGTGTCTTTGGCTCTTTGGCTTCATCTGTCTGCTGATTGTCAGCCGGCTGCGTATCCGTCTGCTGCTGATCTGTCTGCTTCGGCTGTTCTTTTACCGGCTGCGCAGTCTGCTGTACACCGTCTGCCGGACTTTGCACTGTCGGGGCTGTCTGTCTGAGCATATCCGAAAAACTCTGTTCCGCATTCTGCTGCGCCTTTGGAGCACTCATCTGATACCCTGTCGCCCCTGCAAGATTGCTAATTGCATTACTTGTCATATGGCTCCTCCTTTCCTTCCGATTTTTGAGTTCCGTATCTGTACAGAACTCTATTCTTTATATCGGTCGTCCGGGCACAAATATTAGCTTTCCGGATCCATAATTTTTGTAACTCGCGCCGCTACTGCCGCGTCCATCACACCAAGTATCTTTCCTCTGTCGTCTGCTGACATCACACCCAGAATCCGGGCAACCAGCTGAAGATTATCCGTCATGGATTCAAAGATCGCTGCTGCCTCTTTTGGCTTCATTGCGGAATATGCAGCTGCATAATCCTGTATTTCCGTCGTTTCCTGCTGTTTGGCGACAACCTCTTTATATAGCGCCTCTGCTGTCGTCGGATCCATAGACTCATAATACTTGGCATATTCGTCTGCGCCCGGTCCTTTTTCCGCATAAACAACTTCCTGATAAAATTCATTTTTGATCTTCTGAAATTCCAGCTGGTTATTTTCGAACGTTTTCAGTCTTTCGATCTCTGCCTGCATCTGCGCGATCGTCGTCTCATCCGTCTGCGATTCCGCTGTCGCTGCGGAAAGCTGAAGCTCCAGTGTCTTGATCTGGTCGACCGCCTCCTGCAAAGAGCTGTACCCTTCATATCCACTCTCATCGGCCGCAGATTCCGATGCCGGCAGGATCTTATTGACGACCGGTACATTTCTCAGGATCGGTGTCATGACATTGCTGCCAAAGCCTCCCACATCCAGTTTGATCAGAAGTCCAAGGATCAGAAGCCAGATCGCCACGATCACGATCGTGATCAATATGACGGATGCAGGATTTCCTTCCGAATCATCATCAAGCTGTGCTTCCTCCAGTGCAATTTCTTTTGCACGCGCCCGGGCTTCTTTCCGCTGCTTCTTCTGTTCCTGCTTTAGTTTATTTTTTTCATCCTTCAGCCGTTTTTTATCAGCTTTCAGATCTGTTGTCTGTTTCTCCGTATCTTCCATTTTGTCACCTGCTCTCTTCCTTCTTTGCCTTCTGTCCGTATGTATAGCTGGTCAGCTGGTCGATCTGCTTTCCTTCTTCCGCCTTTTCCTCCTGCTGAAAGACTTCAAACGCCTTATCCCGCAAAACCTCCTGCGTTTTTCTCTCCTGCATCAGATCCGTCATTGCCTTTCGCTTTTCTTCCACCTTCTGCTCTGCCCGATGAATGGCAAGTGCCTGTCTTTTCATTTTTTCTTTCATCAGAGAAACAGAAAGGCTGTTATCCGCAATATCCCGGATACTGAGACTTTCCTTCTGCCTGAGCTTTCTGCCTTCCTCCTGCAGCGCCGCATTTTCCTGCAGCATCACAGAAAGCCGCTCCTGCTCTTCTAAAAGCTCCATATTGGCAGCCGCGAATTCATTTTTTGCCTGCATCTCCAGCTTTTCTTTGATATTTAATATATTCTGCATCCGATACCGGAATTTTGCCATTGCTTATTCCCCTGCCTGTCAGGCTTCAAATATCTGCTCCAGCATATTGACTTCTTCTTCAAATTCAAACTTTTCATCCGTCTGCTGCATGACATAATCATTTACCGCGCCGATCTTCTCGATCGCATAATCGATATCGGGATTGCTGCCCTTTTTATAGGCTCCGATATTGATCAGATCTTCCGCTTCATGATAAGTTGCCATGACATTTTTCAGCTTACCTGCTGCCTGTTTATGCTCCTTCGCCGCGATCTGGCTCATGCAACGGGAAATACTCTGCAAAATATCGATCGCAGGATAATGGTTCTTATGTGCCAGCTTTCGATCCAGCATAATATGCCCGTCCAGAATACTTCTAGCCGTATCCGTGATCGGTTCGTTAAAATCATCACCGTCCACCAGGACAGTATACAGTCCGGTGATCGAACCTTTATCAGAACGTCCCGCGCGCTCTAAAAGCTTCGGCATTTCCGAGTACACGCTCGGCGGATAACCTCTTGTTACCGGCGGTTCTCCGCTTGCCAGTCCAATCTCACGCTGTGCCATGCTGAAACGTGTCAGGGAATCCATCATCAGAAGGACATCCTTTCCCTGATCGCGGAAATACTCTGCGATCGCCGTAGCCGTCTTGGCAGCTTTATTACGTTCCAGCGCCGGTTTATCGGAAGTCGCCACAACAACGACCGAACGCCGCATTCCCTCTTCTCCGAGGTCTCTCTCTATAAATTCCCGCACTTCCCTGCCTCGTTCTCCGATCAGTGCGATCACATTGATATCCGCTTTTGTATTGCGGGCAAACATACCCATTAAGGTAGATTTACCGACACCGGAGCCGGCAAAAATGCCGATGCGCTGTCCTTTTCCGACTGTGATCAGTCCGTCTACCGCCTTTACACCAAGCGGAAGCACGGTATCGATGATCTCTCTTGCCATCGGATCAGGCGGCGGTGCTTCTACCGGATACTCCATTCCCTGTGGGAAACTGCCATCCGGAAGTCTGCCAAGGCCATCCAGTGTTTTCCCCAGTAAAGAAGGTCCTACATGCACCGTCAGCGGGCAGCCTTCGTTTTCCACAATACAGCCACCACCGATACCGTCCGTCACCTCATAAGGCATGAGCAGCGTCAGTCCGTCTTTAAAGCCGACAACCTCTGCAGAAATATAATCTCCGCAACGTCCGCTCTTATAAATGCGGCAAAGATCGCCCAATCTGGCATCCGGTCCTACCGATTCTATCGTCAGACCAACCACACCTGCGATCTTTCCCAGTCTTTTAAAATAAAGCTCTTCCTTTAATTCATCATATTTTTCAATATTCACACATGTATCTGACACACTCATTGCTCCTTTGCTCCCGAATAGGACAACAAAAGCAGCTTCCGTTTCAGTTCTGAAAGCTGCACGGAAAGACTGCAGTCATATATGCCATCCGGTGTTTCGATCAGACACTCATTCTTCCCAAGCGTCCGGTCCTCCACAAATTCAAGCATGGATGGCTTAACGCCTCCATCCTCGGCGATCTGTGTCTTCTGCATACTGACAAACTGATAGTCCTGCTCGGATACATGGATCAGATAAGTATCTGTATTCTCCAGTGCATGCAGCGTGTTGCTGATCAGATGGAATATCACATTTCTGTATTCTGACAGATCTACCGCAAAAATATGGTCGTAAATATCAGTCAGCTTGTCGACCAGATATGGCTCCACATTGTCCAGCTTTTCCTGATACTCCCGCTCCATGGCTGCTTCCTTTTCAGAAAGCTCTGCCATTTTTGCCTGTGTTTCCTGCACCGCCTTCTGATTTCCCTCGCTATACCCTTGTGTATAGCCCTGCTGCTGTGCCTGTTCCAGCGCACGTCCCGCATCTGCCTGACTCTGTGCCTGTGCATCTGCGATGATCTGCTGTGCCTGTGCATTTGCCTCTGCTATGATCTGCTCTGCGCGGCTGTTTGCCTGCTCGATCAGCTTCGTTGCATTTTCATTCAGCGAGCTTTCTATCAGCTGCGCATCAGACTGTACGTCTGGCTCTGCTGCAGCCGTCTCATCATTTTCCGCTTCATCCATGTATGCCTCTTCTTCCTCCATGATCTCATCCGGATAAGAAGGCATTTCCCGAAGGGATTCCAGCCTTTGAGAAATTCTGTCATTGGAATTGATCACACGGACAGCATCCGCATCCAGCTTCACAAATCCCGCTTTAAATAAACTCTGACTAGACAATGATCTCGTCACCTCCGCCTCTGGAAATAACGATCTCAGCAGAATCCTCCAGCTTTCTGATAATATTGACGATCTTCTGCTGTGCTTCTTCTACATCCTTCATTCTGACAGGACCCATGAAATCCATATCCTCTTTGATCATGGAAGCCAGACGTTTGGACAGGTTGTTGAAGATAGCATTCTGTACCTGCTCGTTTGCACCCTTTAAGGCGATCGCCAGATCAGAATTATCCACATCACGCAGCACTCTCTGGATCGCACGGTCATCAAGCAGCAGGATATCCTCGAAGACAAACATCTTCTTGCGGATCTCGTCTGCCAGCTCCGGCTCTTCGATCTCCATAGATTCCATGATATGCTTCTCTGTTCCTCTGTCTACTGTATTTAAGATCTCGACGACTGCATCGACGCCGCCGATCACGTTGTATTCCTGGTTGACAAGCGATGCAAGCTTTGTTTCCAGCACGCGCTCTACCTCTTTGATGACATCCGGGCTTGTTCTGTCCATTGTCGCGATACGCATTGCCACATCTGCCTGTCTGTCCGGTGGCAGTGCAGAAATGATCTGTGCTGCCTGTCCCGCCGGCAGATAAGAAAGAATAAGTGCGATCGTCTGCGGATGCTCATCCTGAATGAAGTTCAGAAGCTGGGAAGCATCTGCCTTTCTGACAAACTCAAACGGTTTTACCTGCAGAGATGCGGTCAGCCGGCCGATGACTTCCATCGCCTTATCCGTACCAAGCGCATTTTCCAGAAGTTCTTTGGCGTATCCGATACCGCCTTCCGCGATATACTGCTGCGCCAGACAGATCTCGTAAAACTCCTTGATCACTTCATCTTTTGTCTGTGTTGTAATGCTTTTTGTATTGGCAATCTCCAGCGTCAGTTCTTCGATTTCCTCTTCCTTCAGATGCTTGAAGATCTGAGAGGACTTCTCAGGGCCGAGTGCGATCAGAAGGATTGCCGCCTTCTGTACGCCGCTGATCTCCGAATCTCCATTTTTACCCATGGGCTACCCCCAGTCTTCCGTCAGCCAGTTGCGCAGTAAATTTGCAACTGCTTCGGGATTTTCATCCACAAATTTTTCAATGAGCTTACGTTCCTCCGATTTGGATTCCAGCTCAATATCTTCCAGATCTTCCTGCGGTGTAGACTGCAGCAGTGATTCCACTGCAAGCTCTTCCTCCTGCTGATCCGCTTTCTGCGCACGCATGCTTCTGATCACAACAAATGCCAGCACAGCCAGGATTGCAATGATCAGGATCACCTGAACAATATCCGTTGCTTTTATCGAAGAACCTTCTTTATCGATAAATACCGGTACATCATAAGCAACGATTGCAATATTTGCTGTCGGGATACCGGTTGCATT
>ERZ791884.619-NODE-619-length-33723-cov-12.730219_pt1 | contig 33723 bp, 27 predicted proteins | sample MGYA00509941_ERZ791884 | MGnify/ENA primary metagenome ERZ791884 (study PRJEB30046, sample SAMN00792095) | human gut metagenome | study: EMG produced TPA metagenomics assembly of the A metagenome-wide association study of gut microbiota in type 2... | reverse complement strand
GATTGGTCAGGCCCTTATTGATGACTATGACATGATAGGTGTTCCAGATGAAGTATTATAAAAATCTGTCCATCGATGAAAGTAATTTCTCCGTTCAAAGGCAAGGCTGCCGCATTCACCTAACAACCACAGAATATCAACTATTCATTACGCTGCTCGACCATTCTGGGCACATCTGCTCCCGAAACTTTCTGCTGGCATCTGCATGGAATATCACCGTGCCGATTCAGACGCGAACGGTTGATGTGCATATCGCAAAGCTGCGGAAGAAACTGAATCTAGGCCCGGATGATTTGAAAACCGTAATGGGACGGGGGTATGCACTTTCTATGCACGAAAGCTGTAGAGCAAATCGCTCATTATGAGAGTCGCTTTATTCTGATTGCCGATATGGAGGTAAAGATGGATAAATTATACTGGGGTGCTGTCGTAATTTTTGCAATAGGCTGGTATATTGAGCAACGTATGTATGTGGATGGCTACACACGGCGCAAACGCGATCCGTATAAGCCAATTGATTATTTAGGTGTGTTCAGCATCGGCGAATTTGTCGGTTACCTTATACGGAGTCTTGTTGCCCCTGCATTTGTATGGTTTCCTGACATTCTTATTGGGATGCCCGACAACCTTATTCAAGCCATTGCAGCTGTGTGGTTGGTTGTGATGTCCATTTTGTTCCCACCGTGATTGAGCGTGCGATTGACGGGTTCTAATAATAGCTTGGTCCTTGCACAACTTACCAATGCCCTTGTAAACAAAACCAAAATCCGCATCGATATTGCCGACATGTGCGATTTCGATGCGGATTTTTTCTTTTTCTTTGCAAATTGTGCGTCAAAATCATTGATTTCTCTCTGTTTAGTAATTGAAAGAATTCTTTCGACAAACTAAAACAGGGAGTATTTTTATGCCATTCAAAAGACAGAAATCCAATGTATCCCCGCATTATCACGACACACGGACGCTTTTGCGGAAGTACCGGGATGTCATATGGAATTTGGAAGTATCCGATCTCGATTTGCAAGAGGAATTCAAGGCTGAGTACGGGCTGTCCACGGATGCACTGTTTGTGGACAGCGAGGTCAACAAGGGCGGCAACCGGCTGGAAAGCTATGCCCGCGCCTTGGAACGCAGCAAAAAAATGATGCAGATCATCGACACCGCGATTGACCTGATGCGCCGCAAACACAAAAAGGGCGAGTTTTATTACTGGATTTTGTACTATGCCTATCTCTCCCCGCAGCAGTGCGAGAATGCGGGTGCAATTTTGCAGTTGCTCGAAACCAAGGGTATCTCCATTTCTCTGCGCACCTACTATGTTCACCGGGATGAAGCTATCGAGGTCCTCAGCTCGATTTTGTGGGGCTATACCTCTCAGGATTGCGAGAGAATCACCAATCTGCTGACACCCGATTGACCAACACAACCTTCGCAATAAATCTGCGTTGCAAAGCTGTGCCGACGACTTTATTCTGTATAGAACAGAAAACGCCCGCGCTTGTCAGGCGCGGGCGTTATAAAAAGGAGAAACCGCGATTTTGCTTTACGCAAAACGCAGAATGAGAAGGGGGTATCAGGTTTTTATCAGCAGTATTTCTCAATTACTTTCTGCATAGCATCCCAGTTTTCTTCCATGCCGGAGGTCAGCTTGAACTGGGTGCGGGCGCGGTTAAGGTTCTGCTGTTCATAGTTAATGTGGAAGTAGTGGTCTCCCTCGAGATAATCGGAGAGGAAGCGCATGCCGCATTCCATTGTCATCAGCTTGGCGCCCCAGGGCAGGGTCTGTTTCTCTAAAGGCGTGAACGCCTCCCCTGCTGCCTGCAAGAAGCCCTTGGTGTAAATTTCAAACAGTTCCATGCTAAAATTCACTTTCGAGAGGTCAGCTTCATCCTCGGCGCAATGGTTGGCACCGAAGCGGATGGAATCGCCGAAGTCATTGGCGGCAAGGCCCGGCATGACGGTGTCAAGGTCGATGACGCAAAGGCCCTCCCCCGTCGTTTTGTCGAGCAGGATATTGTTCAGCTTGGTATCGTTGTGGGTGACGCGCAGCGGTAGCTTGCCCGCCGCCAGCAGATCCACCATCACATGATAATCAGCTTCGCGGGCGCAGACAAACTCGATCTCGCGCCGCACCTGGGCGGCGCGGCCCATGCGGTCCTCGGCTACAGCGCGCTGGAAATCAGCGAAGCGCTTGGGTGTGTCGTGGAAGTGTGGGATCGTCTCATGGAGGGTGTGGGCCGGATAAGCGGCAAGCTGATGCTGGAAATTGCCGAACGCAACGGCGCTTTGGTAAAAATCCTCGGCAGATTGCACCTGCTGCAAGCAGACGGTGTTCTCCACAAAATCATAGACACGCCAGCAGCTGCCATCGGCGGCTTGGTAATAAGGCTTTTCTGCCGCAGTAGGCACTACATGGAGCGTGGCACGCGCAGGGTCAGCCCCGCGCTGTTTAGCTTTTTCACGCAGAAAATCCGTTACGCCGCAGATATTTTCCATCAAGCCGGCGGGGTCCTTGAAGGTATCGGTGTTGATCTTTTGCAGGATGTAGCGCTTTGCGCCCTGCGCAGACGTTACCGTGAGGGCATACGTCTGGTTGATATGCCCCTCGCCATAGGGAACCGGCTCGGACACCGAACCGTTCCACCGCCAGGCGGCTAAAATCTCATTCATCATAAAATATCCTCTCAGTTTTTGTTTATGCCGCGATGCTGTACAGCACGACACCGGCCATGGCAGCCCCCGCCATGACCTTGATGGGACTGGGCTTCCACTTACGCAGAATAAAGAAGCCCACAAGGAAAACAGCCAGGGCAATCAGATCCATGCTGCCCAAATCAGCCGGGAAAGTGCGCTGCCCGTACAGGGCCATGCACAACAGGGAGATGCCGGCGGAAGCGATCATGGCAATAACAGCAGGCCGCAGCCCGGCCAGGATGCCCTGCATAACGCTTAGACCTCGGAAACGGTAATACACGTAGGCCAGCGTCATGACGATGACGCAGGACGGGAAAATACAGCCGATCGTGGCAATCAGTGCCCCCGGCAGACCCGCCACCTGAATACCAACAAACGTAGCAGCGTTTACGGCGATGGGGCCGGGGGTCATTTCGGCAATGGCCATAATGTCCGCGAAGCCCGTCATCGTCAGCCAGGGGTGAATATCCACGACTTGGTTTTGAATCAGGGGCATGGCCGCATAGCCGCCGCCGATGCTGAACAGGCCGATTTGGAAAAAGCTCCAGAACAGTTCCAGGTAGATCATTTGTCGTCCTCCCGCTTTTGCAGATACAGAGTATCCAGTGCGCCGATGACACCGCAGACCAAAATAATTAAAATGATATTCACCGAGAAGAAACGGGTCGCCAAAAAAGCCGCCAGCATGACCGCGATGGGCAGCCAGCGCTTCTTTTTCAGGATGGGCCACGCCATATTGATGACCACATCAAAGACAACCGCCGCCACACCGGCCAGCATACCGGCCATCGCCATACTCACATACTTGTTGGAGCGGAACGCCTGATAAAACGCGGAGATAATGGAAATGATGATAAGCGGCGGCAAGGCTGCCCCCACCACGGTAATCAGCGCACCGGGGATGCCTGCCACATGGTAGCCCACCAGAATCGAGGCATTGATGGCAATAGAGCCGGGGCTGGATTGGGCAATCGCCGTCAGGTCCAGCATTTCTTCTTCCTCGATCCAGCGCAGTTCTTTCACGAAGCGCTCGCGCATCAGGGGGATAATGACGAAGCCGCCGCCGAAGGTGCAGGCGCTCAACTTAAAGGTAGAGAGAAACAGCTGCCAGTATTTATTTTTCTTGTCCAATAGAATCTGTCTCCTTTTCAGCGGTACATTTGAACGGCGCGGACCATCTCGCACAGGCGCGGTTCCGCATAGGCAAAAAACTTTTGCAGGGCTTTGCAGTAGTAACTGCGCTGCGCAGTGTCGGTAGCATTGCGGTCGCGCTTGCAGCCGCCGCGGCACAGGCGGATCCATCTGCACTGCCGGCACTCTGCGGGGATCTGCCAGCCGTCTGTGATAAATGTCTGCATTTTCTTGCCGGTAAGCAGCGATTGCAGGGTGTCGTTTTGCACAGTTCCAAGTTTATAGGCATCCAGGCAGAAGAAGTCGCACGGGTACACGGCACCGCTACCCTCCACAACCATATAGGCACCGCAAGTACCGGTCGTGGAGCAGGTCCCCGCAGGGCTGCCCATAAGCAGATGAATATAATCCTCAAACAAACGGATGCTGATATAGGTGCTGGTTTTCCAGTCCCGATACCAGGCATCAAACATGGCACACAGGAACTGCGCGTACAGCTCCGGTGTTAAGGAGTAGTTCTGCTGCCCTTGCGGCGTATCCAACGGGTCCAGACAGGGAATGAACTGCAAATAGCGCACCCCCGTGGCTTTCATGGATTTATACACGCGCTCCGCCTTTTTGGCCAGCCGCTTGGTGACGACACACAAAAGGTTGCACTCCACGCCGCAGCGGCGCAGCAGTTTGATCGTCTGCGTGATTTTATCCCATGTCCCGTTCCCCTGTGCGTCCGGGCGCAGGGCATCATGGACATCCGGGGTGCCATCCAAGCTGATGCCCACGAGAAAATGGTCTTTGCTGAAAAATTCAGCCCATTCCTCGGTAATGGCAAGGCCGTTTGTCTGGATGGCGTACTGTACGGTGACGCGCTTCTGGTTGTACTTTCGCACCGTCTGCGTAAAGAAGCGGAAAAAATCCAGCCTGGCCAGGGTTGGCTCCCCGCCCTGAAAGGCAAACGAAACAAAGCCGCCCTGCTCAATTTCCACAAAGCAGCGCTGAATCAGCGTCTCGGCAGTCGCCCGCGTCATCATGCAGTCTTCGGGGTTCACGCGGTTTTGCTGCTCATCCCGGTAAAAGCAATATTGGCAGCGCATGTTGCAGTAGCCTGCGGCTGGTTTTATCAGGAATTGAAGCTGCTTCATAGCACCTCGGTATGCTGCAATACGGTCACGGGTGTTTTGCCCACAAGCAGGCTGTGGCCGTCGGTGTAGCCCTCTTCGCGTTTTTTCAGTGCGTTGATGAGAAGTTCGCGCAGCTCGGCTACGCGCGCTGGGTGTTCGTCCAGCACATTCTTGTTCTCGTGCGGGTCGTTGCGCAAATCAAAGTACAGCTCCCGCCCGGTCTGGGAGTACCAGATGTATTTATCCTCTTTTGTCAGGATGAAATGCATGGAATCCTCGCCAAGCGTATGCTCGCCGTGCAGATATTCACGCTCAACAGGGTGCAGCAGGCTCGTGCCGTCCACGGTTTCGGGGATCGGTGTGCCCGCCAGTTCCAGCAGCGTGGGCATAACATCCCGCAGCTCGGCCAAATCGGTGCGGACCGTGCCGTGCTTGCCGACATAACGCTCCGGCCCGGAGATAAACAGCGGCACATGGATGCTGCCCTGAAACGGCTTGGCTTTTTGGAACATCAGGTGGTCACCCAGCATCTCGCCGTGGTCGGAGACAAACAGAATAATCGTATTGTCCATAATCTGTTCCTCCACCAACGCGGAGACTAAGCGCCCGATTTGGTGATCCATGTGGGTAATCGCCGCATAGTAGCCCGCCCGCAGCTGCTGGATGTAGCTCTCATCCGAGGGTGCCGTCTGGGCATGGTAGCTGTGGCCGTCGCGCTCCCAGCGGACGCAGTCGTTCCAGTCGCCGCGCCAAGGCTCGGCCAGCGGCTTATCTTTGTACAAATTCAGGTAGTATTCCGGGGCATCCAGCGGCGGGTGCGGCCGCACAAAGCTGGCCATCAAAAAGAACGGCTTCGAGCGGTCACGGCGGCGCAGGAAATCCCGGCACTCGCTGGCGACCCAGTTGGTAGGATGGTACTTTTCCTCGTAGATCCAGGGGCGCACGACCCAGCTGTTGCAGTCAAGGCCGGTGTCCACGGGGTCGGCATCCACGCCAAGCTGCTGTTTGAGCCACCAATAATAATCATCGGCCACGCGCTGGTCCTCATAACTGGGCGTGGTGGGGCGGCGGTAGGCATGGAGATAGCCGTCATGCAGTCGCACATCGTTAAAGCCCAGGTTGTTGCGCAGCGGATGGACGTGCATTTTGCCGACGCACTGGGTATAGTAGCCCGCCTTGCTCAGTTCCCCGGCCAGCGTGTGGGGGTACTCCCACGGGATCAAATCTTCGTAGCCAACGCGGCCCGTGTGCTCCTGGGACATGCCGGTATACAGCGTGGCGCGGGCGGGAACGCAGGTCGGGCAGGCGGAATAGGCGTTTTCATAGCGCACACCCTCGGCGGCCAGGGCATCCAAAAACGGCGTTTTCACATCCGGATGCCCGGCAATACCCAGGCAGTCGCCGCGCATCTGGTCTGCCATAAGCAGGATAATATTGGGACGTTTATCCATAATAAACCCCTTATCATTGTTTTTGCAGGTAAAGGCGTGCCGCACAAACACGGCACGCCTTTGTCTGTTTTACAGATTATACCACTTGATCTCGTTCGCGTCCATGTGCAGGTCGAAGCTGCTGCCATCGCCGGTATAAACGGTGGTATCCTGCGGCTCGTAGGTGTTGTTTACCACGCAATACTTGCCGTTCTTGACGTAGGCATGTACTTCGACATTGTAGTTCGTGCTGAACCACTTGTGCAGGTCGGCCTCATCGTGGGCAGCCCACAGAATAGCGCGGTACAGCACGCGGTTGTTCACAAAGCTGTAGGGCAGGCCGCTGATGTACACGCCGCGGCCCTTGCCATACTCGTGCGCGGCCATCTGCACTTCCTTGTCGCGCTGAATCAGAATCTCGGTGCCTTCCAGCGCAAAGATGCTCTTCTTCCCCTCGCCGAAGTCCACGTCATGGTCGGGGCAGTCGGTCAGAATAAAGTGGTCACGGTGCTCGTCCCAGTTGTACTTGTCGTAGTTAAGCGTGAAGCCGGTTTCTTTCTCCACGCCGAGCGGTGCGGACAGCTGCAAATAGCGCCCCTGATACTGGTGACCGCCGGGTTCGCCGACACCGATCAGACCGCCGCCGCGATGGACAAAGCCCTTGACGGCGGAAGAGATAGCCGGGTCCTCCCAGACCTTGCCGCCGGTGTGGGCGGTGTCGCCGTCGCCGACGTTGATGAGGACGTCGATGCCGTCCAGCACCTTCGGGTCGGCTTTGATATCGTCAAAGCTGATAAACCTCACATCAAACGGTGCGCCGGACAACGCTTCGATCACGCCCGCATAGCTGTAATTCTGCTTCTGGTACAGCGCATGGTGGACCATGTGGCAGCCCCACGCGCGCTGCTGCCCCCAGCTGTTCAGCACAGCCACGGTCTTGACGCAGTAGGGCGTCGTGCCCTTGATGTTCTCATACAACTCACGGAACTCGTCGCAGACGCTCTCGACATAGTCGAGGAACTCCGGGAACTCGCAGGCCAGCTTCAGGTAGCCGCCGTAGCCGATGCGGTCAATGGGCTTGCGCAGGATGGCGCGGCGGGCGGTGACCCAGTTCTCCTTGGCCTCGCGCACAGGGTCGCCGCCCTCGTGGAAGGTATCGGGGAAGAAGTAGGGCAGGAAGCGTCCCTCGGTGTACTTGACGCCGGGGATGTCGGAAATCAGGCGCAGGGTGCTGCCGTTGCCGACGCTGCCGACGATGGCATCGACGCCGGATTTCTGAAATTCCGGCATGAACGGCTCACAGCCGATCCAATGGTCGCCCAAGAACATCATGGCTTCCTTGCCGTATTCGTGGACGATGTCGGTCATTTCTTTCATCAGACCGGCCACCTCACGGCGCTGGAACGCCTGAAAGTCCTTGTATTCCTTGCTCGGCACGCGGTACTGGTTGTTGTAGTAGCCTTGGTCGATGATGAACTCCGGGCGGAACTTGTAGCCGACTTCTTTCTCGAACTGCTCCAAAATGTAGGGGCAGACGGAAGCAGAGTAGCCGTACCAGTCAACATACTTCTCGCGGCGCAGCTCGTCAAACACCAGCGTGAACAGGTGGAAGAAGGTCGTAAAGCGCACAACGTTGACATAGGGGTGGCTTTCCAGATACTCGCGCAGACGGCGCAGGGTGTAGGCGTGGGTCTTGGGCTGGCGCACATCGAACGGGATCTGGTGTTCGACATCCTTCCAGTCATTGATGACCGAGTTGTACATGTGGACGGGGTCCCAGATCAGGTACGCCAAAAAGCTGACCGTGTACTCGTGGTAGGCGGCGGAGGGGTCGATGACAACGCTTTCGCGGGCGGCATCATAGTGCCAGTCGGCGGTGGGGACAGGCTCGCCCGTCGTGCGGTCCATGACCTCCCACCAGCGGGCAATATCGTCATGGTCGTTGACTTTCATCAGTTCACGGCTGATGCCCGTCATCAGGGGGATGGTCAGCGCACCGCCTTCAGCGGTGTAGAACGGCGTCATAATGTAGCACTGCTGGGTTTCGTCGGGGTTGGCCTTTGCCCATGCGTTGTCCTTACGGGTAGTGTAATAGGTGGCGTAAATCTTTGCGCCGGTGTCCTTTAGCTCCTGCGGGAACTCAGTGCCATCGCAGTCGCGGATGGCATCCGCGCCCCAGCGCTTCAACAGGTCGAGGGTTTCAGACACTGCGTCCGTATCAGTGGGAATCGTCACGCGGCCCATTTTTCTTACATCATTCATATAAGGATTCTCCTTGAAACGTAATATTTTGAATGGAGGAAAGTCAAATCAGCCCTTAACGCCGCCACTGGTAGCACCGACAATAATCTTTTCAGACAGGAAAAGATACAGCAGGAAAGTAGGCATGAACACAATGATAACTGCGGCAAACATAGCACCGTACTGGCCGGAATATTTCATTGCGTTGACAATCTGCAACAAACCGACACCAACAGGGGTCATAGAATCGCTGGTAGTGAAAATCAACGCCATGAAGAACTCGTTCCACACAGACATGAAGTTGAAAATCGTAACCGTAATAATGGCGGGCTGAACCAGCGGCAGCATAATCTGCCAGAACGTCCGAGAATGGCTGCATCCGTCAATGTAGGCCGCCTCCTCATAAGACCGGGACAGTGAGGAGAAGAAATCCAGTAGGTAAATCGTGGTATACGGTACGCGCAGCATAATGTACAGCACAACCAACAGCACGCGCCCCTTGATGCCCCACTGCACAGCCAAAGAGTAGAGAGGCATGATGATCATAATGGTGGGAACACTCATGGCAATGACCAAGCCGATACGGATGGCCTTACCGCCGACAAACTTCCAGCGAGAAAGCACATAAGCACCGGGCGCGGAAATAAGCAATACGCCCACACAGGAAACAATGGCATAAACCAAGCTGTTGAAGAAATACAGCGATACATTTTGGGTGTTCCAAGCTGTGACGTAGTTATCCCACTTCAGGCCATTGGAAAAGTCCATAACACGGCCCGTCAGAATTTCCTTTGTTGAGGAAAGGCTGGCGCAGACAATCCAGAACAGGATGGCAGCCGTAAGCGCGACCCACGCGCAAACAATGATATAACCGGGCAGAAGCTGAAGCTCTTTCTTCCAGTTGATTCTATCGTGATATTTTCCCATAACTGCTCTCCTACCTTAATACTCCAGATCCGAGTCTTTCAAGATCAGGTTGGTGATAACGTACACAACAATGATAATCAAAGTCAGCACAACGCCAATCGCTGCGCCTGCACCAGCATCGCGCTCGACAACGCCCTTGCCGCCAAACACCGTATCGTACAGGTACACAACGGGCACAATGGTGGCCGTTTCCGTGTTAATGGGGGAGAACATCTTCGTCCACAGGAAGAATGTGGTAGCATTGATGCTCCAGAAAGTAACGCAGGTACGGATGACGCCTTTCAGCAGGGGCAGCGTAATCTGGAAGAAGCGGTCAAAGATATTCGCGCCGTCGATAGTGGCAGCTTCGTACAAATCCTGCGGGATACCTTCGATGCCGCTGATGAAAATCAGCATATAGTAACCAACACTGCCAAAAATGAAAGCAATCATCATAGCCCAGAAAATCAGGTCCGTACCCAGCCAGCGGACATTCTCGCCGCCGAATGCTTTGACGATCTGGTTCAGCAGACCATAATCATAGTTGAACACATACTGAATCCACATGGTGGCCAGTGCCACGGCGCTGATGATATTGGGCATATAAATGGCGGCCTTGAAGAATTTTGCGCCGCGGATGCCACTGGTCAAAATCACGGCCATCAACATGGACAGGCACATGGTAATGATGCCGCCTACCAGCCAAATCATCACCATGTTTTTTATGGAACTGATAAAACCGGCATTGCGCAGGATTTTGAAATAGTTTTGCAGCCCATAGAAGCTCCATGTGCTTGTAGATGCCGTAAGGCTCTCTACCTTAAAGAAACTCATGATAACTGTCCGAACGACCGGATAGACATACATGAACAACAGGCAAAGAACGGTGGGCAGAATGAATAGGAAAATCATTGTCTTGTTCTTTTTCATACTGGTAATACCTCAAAAATGAAATGTCATAAGCAAAGGCGGCCCCCATCCAGGTGCCGCCTCTGTTCAGATTGAGGGAATCCTGAATAAATCCATTACAGCCGCACCGCTTGACGGCGTACCGTGATTTATTATAGGATTAGCCGCACAGGGTATCCAAGTAAGCGCAGTAGTCAGCGCCGGTTGCGTACTTGCCTTCGAACAGCTCAATCATGGAGCTCTTGATGGAGGACCAGCCGTCCAGCGTGTTCAGAGAACCGCACCAGCTCATCGGGGTGGTGGTGTTCTTCAGCGTCTCAACAGAGCCAGCCAGAACAGACTCCTTCAGGCGGGTGTCAGCGGGAATCTGGCCGCCGTTGTCAACCAGTTCCTGACCGCAAGTGCCGGTAACGATGGTCATAATGAAGTCAAATGCAGCCTGCGGGTTCTCGCAGTTAGAGGAGATGGCCAGAGAGTTTGCACCGGCGTAAGCAGAAGCATCAACATTGCCCTCGACTTCGGGATAGTTGAAGAAGCCCCAGTTTACAGGCTCACCAACCGCAGCGTCAACCTCAGAAGTGACATAGTTTGCGCAAACAACCATAGCAGCCGTGCCAAGGCCAACCTTGGTCTGGCTGGCGGGGTAGGCATCAGGTGCGCCTTCGGCCAGATAACCAGCGTTCACGAAATCAATGATTTCCTGCGCAGCCGCCACAGCAGCTTCATTGTCAGCCCAGCCGCCGTTCTTGCCCAGTTCAGCAATGGCGTCCTCACCCAGATGACGGACCAGATGGTTGTAGAAGTTGAAGTTTGCGTAAGCACCGTCCAGCGCCAGCGGCTCATAGCCGTTGTCTTTCAGGGTCTGGCAGACAGTCAGGAACTCATCCCAAGTCTTGGGGGTGTCGGTAATGCCACAGGCATCGAAAGCGTCCTTGTTGTAGAAGATACCGCCAATCTGGGGCTGCTCTACGATGGAGTTCAGGTAGCCAGCCCATTCTTTGGACTGATCGTTAAAGCAAGCGTAGCTGAAGTCATCATAACCGACAGCGTCTGCCATCTCGGTCAGGTCGTAGGTGTAGGGAGCGTAAGCGTGGCCGATACGGTTGTAATCATCCTCGAAGATGTCCAGTTTTTCGCCAGATTCCAGCGCGGCAGAAATCAGGGTGTTGACATCGCGGCCTTTCCACTCGATGTTGACGTGTGCGCCAGTTTCAGCCTCGAAAGCGTCAGCGGCGGCCTGAATTGCATTTGCCTGAACCTCACCGGCAGACCACATAGACCACATGGTCAACTCAACGCCCTCATACTTCTTGCCATCAGTAGCCGTAGACTCGGCAGCCGTGGATTCAGCCGGAGCAGTAGAGGTAGCTTCCGAACTTTGAGCGCTGCCACCACAAGCAGCCAGAGATGCTGCCATAGCAGAAGCCATCAAAAGTGCAACGATCTTCTTCATTTGTGTTTTCCTCCTAAGTGTAATTTCTATGTCGGGATTTCATCCCTTTCGCGGTGACTTAAGTGTAGTGCTTTTCACATCATTTATCAATTATTATATTGCTCATCATTTTAGCAATATTGTTATTCACCGTTTTTTCGGCACAACGTCCGACTTTCGCGTCTGAAAATTGTGCACTTTACACGTTTGTATTTCGAAACAAAGCAACATATTGATAAAATCGCCCAAAAAATTCGTTGCATTTTTCGGACGTGTGCCATATAATAGAATTATGACAATATATCAAAAAGTTCGGAGGCCTCGCCATGAGCCACATCAACTATGCTTTCAACCCGGAGGATGACGCACTCCCCCGCGACAAGATGAAGCTGCGCAATATAGCCTCTACAAAATACAGCGGCGATTGGCCCTCCATCCCACATTCCCATAGCTACGCAGAGCTATTTTATATTGTCGATGGCGAGGGGCAGTTTCAGATCAATGACAAGCTGTTCCCCGTGCAGGCGCACCAGCTGGTCGTGGTCAATCCCAACGTCATCCACACCGAAGTCAGCTTTGAATCACACCCGTTGGAATATATTGTGCTTGGCATCGAAGGGCTGGAATTTACGATTTCCGATGCCGCCGAGGGCAGCTTTTGCATTTATACCTTTAAAGAGGATAACGATGTGCTGGTCTGTATGCGCAAGATCCTGCGGGAAATGCAGAACCGAGAGTCGAGTTTCCAGATACTTTGCCAGGCCTACATGGATATTATCGTTGTACAGCTGATGCGCAACGCCAGTGTTTCGGCTGTGCCGATCCACTCCCGCCTGCCTGCCAACCGCCAGTGTGCAACGGTAAAGCGCTACATTGACCACCATTATAAGGAAAATATCACGCTGGACCAGCTGGCAGAAAAGGTCAGCATCACCAAATATTATATGGTACACGCCTTTAAGCGCGAATACGGTGTTTCGCCCATCAATTATATCATCAACTGCCGCATAAAAGAAGGAAAGCGTCTCCTGGCCGAGACGGACCTTTCTCTCTCTCAGATCGCAGCTATTCTGGGCTTTTCTTCTTCCAGCTACTTCTCCCAAACTTTCCGCAATGCAGAAGGAACCTCGCCAACAGAGTACCGGAAAGCAAACCAGGTGAAATTTTAACATTTGTTTTCGTTTAATAGGTTTTCCCTTTATGGCCGAAATTTCACAAAAGACTGCCATCGGGTCTGCGCCAATACCATTTTGTATCAGTTGAAACCGGAAATGATGGTGCCCAATGTTATCTGCGCTGCCAATATAGTCAATCACTTCCCCGCCGTTACCGCTTCACCTGCGGTAACGGCGCTTTGCGTTATATGGGAATATCTATATTACTGTCTTGCCTCTCCAAGTATCAACCGCACAAGGAATTTTGTACAGGAACTGGTTTTGTGATAAAAATAGGGCTGCCGTCTCATGACAGCTCTATTTTCATTTCTACGTTTGAATATCTTTTGTTGCTGGCATCACTGTCCTATGCTACAAAATTGCGAGAAAATCACCAATCTCCTTACCCCTGATTGAACCTGCACAACATCCGCAATACATCCGCAGAGCGAAAGCCTTTTTTCCTGCACAGCCAATTTGTTATTATGGTAATGGTCTACTTTTGGCAACTCATAAAGCATTTTTACACACAGGAGGTTTCAATGATCAAGAAAAACACGTATTCTTTTTACCACAAGCGCATAAGGACAGCCCTTTGCGCTGTCCTATGCAGTGTACTGACCGCAATGCCCGCTTTTGCAACCGGCGAGGATAATTCTCCCACCGCCGCAGCCAGCACAACCGTCTGGACGAAAGCCAGCGAGATCATGCAGGATGTCTACTCGCAAATCATCTCTATCTCCACCGTCACAGCTGTAGTCTGCGCCGCCGTTGCCCTGCTGCTGATGAACTTTTCCAAGAACGGCAAGACCGTGGATGATTCCCGCGCATGGCTTAAGCGCATTGCCATCACCTGGGCGATTCTGAACGGTCTCGGCTTCATCATGGCCTACGTTACGCCGTTCTTCCAGGGCGGCACTTGGAATCCGTAAACCTGCGCGGAATTGCAGCAAGGAGGTGAACGCCTTTGGGCATTTTAGATGGCATTGTGGATTGGCTGGCAACGCAGGTGATGAATTTGCTGGATTTGGCATCAACATCAGTACTTGGCGCGCTGGGCTGCAATATGGATACGTTCAAGCGGTACTTTCCTGCCGCATCGTCCATGTACGAGATTTTTATCTGGACAGCCATTGGGCTGGTGCTGCTAAACCTTGTGTGGCAGCTTTACCGCTGCTATGGCGCAGGGTTTGACATTGACACCGAGAATCCCATCAATCTGGTGGTGCGCTCTGTAATTTTCCTGCTTCTGATTTGGTATTGCGATGACATCGTCAACCTTGCCTTGCAGATCGGCGGCACGCCCTACACCTGGATTCTGGACAGCAGCCTGCCCGGCGTGCAGTTTGGAGACTTCAATTCCGTGCTACTCATCATCATTGGCGTGATTGCCAACGGTTCTGTGGCCTTGATTGCACTGATTCTCGTTGTGATTCTGGCTTGGAACTACTTAAAGCTGCTTTTGGAAGCCGCCGAGCGATACGTTGTACTGGGAATTCTGGTTTTCACCGCACCCCTTGCCTTTGCTATGGGCGCGGCGCGCGGCACAAACAACATTTTCAAAAGCTGGTGCCGAATGTTCAGTGGGCAGCTTCTGCTGCTGATTATGAACGCATGGTGCTTAAAACTGTTCGTCAATATGGTCGGTGAGTTTCTCGCCAATCCGCTGTCCTTATAGGAGATTTTTTACATGAAAAAAACTCTGTTTACCCTATTCACCGCCATCAACCTTGCGCTTCTGTACTGTCCGGCCGCTTTTGCTTTGACCGAGGATGAAGCTGCTGCGGCCGTAGACGCGCATGGCAAGGATGCCGTCTCCGGCAATCTGTTCCTGTGGTTGCTGTGTGCTATCGCTTTTCTGAAAGTCAGCACCAAGCTGGACGGTATTCTGCACTCATTGGGCATCGGCGTTTCACGCTCGCCCGGCTCGATGTTGTCTGAGGCGCTACTGGCTTTTCGCGGTTTTGAAATCGGCAAAGCCTTTATGGGGCTGGGCGCTGCCAAAGCCGCCGCTTCAACAGCCACCACAAAAGTCACACCCGGCAATACCTTTGCAGGCGGGCTTTCCGGCATGGTGAGCCGCCATGTGCAGCAAAGTACGGCAAGCTCCATCAGTGGACAATCCGGCGGCATCGGTACATCCTTGGGCTGTGCCATGTATCACAACAGCCTTGGCAAAGATGGCGGCTTCGCCAGCAAGGTCATCGGCTCTATCGCCACTGGACAAACCAGCGGCAGTATTACAGGCGACAGCGCCGTAGAAGCGCTCAATGGTTATTTTTCAGGCACCAGCGATGCGGATGCCATGCCTATTCCTGCCACTGGCGAAAATATCCCCACTGCAATGGCAACCGCTGAAAACGATGCCGTGATTGACTCTCCTATCCCTGCCACACCGCTGGCGCTGGAGGGCGATAGCACGGTTGATGTTTCTCCGACAAGAGACAGTGAAATTGCCCTGCGTGCCGGCGGCTCCGCTATTGTGGAACAGACCACCATTCCCACTTCGTCCTCTATCCAACAAGCAGCTATGAACCGTGTGCTGCTGGGACAGATGGGCAACAGCGTCACCGATGTGGAAATCGGCGGCGGAAAGATTCAAGGGCGCGAGATCATCCCCGGACGCGGTCAGATTCAGTTTGCCATGTACAACGCCCATCAGTATGAGAAGCCGGAGGGCCACTTCACAGAACAGACATCCCGCGACGGCGAAAAGTGGTACAAGGTCTACGCCACGACCCGCGTAGAAAAAACGCCCACCGTTCAGGACGAACGCGGGCGTATGCAGTATGATGAGCGTAAAGTGGCCGCTATGCCAAAGGCTCCGGCACGGAGACACTAAATGATTGAAAATGATACTCAAAATTCCCAGCAGGCAGCCTCAACGGCAATTTACAATGCGCCCAAACTTGCCAAAATCGCGCAAGCGGGAGTGCAGGGCGGCCCCGCTGGGGCTGCTGCCGAAGCTGCGGTGCAGTATCGCAAGAAAGTACTGGTCGTTGTCATTGCATTCTTGCTGCTGCCGGTTCTGGTTCTGATCATGCTGCCCGGTGCAATTTTCGGTACGCTGACACAGCCCAGCACTGCGGTCAATGATGATTTAGAAGTTGCTGCCAATGTGATACAGCTTCGCAATGCGGTATCGGATATTTTGCAGGCAGACTACGAGGATACCCTTGCCGAAATAGAATCCGAGCGTGCAAACCTCACCTACAGCGATGTGGTCGATTCCGTGGGCGGTCATGTCTCCTACAATGCCTTTCAACTCATTTCTATGTACTGCACCTACCAAGGAGAGGATGACTATACCAAAATCGGCCTGGCGGATCTTTCCTCACAGGTACAAGCGCACCAGGCAGAATATTATACCTACACCACTTCCGAGGAAGTCCGCACAGAGCCGGTACAAAAAGAGGTGCGCGGGCAGACTATAACCGTACAAGAAGATCACACCTACACCATTTTCACGCTTTCCTATGTGGGCGATGATTACTTTGCTGACACGGTCTGGCAGCTTGATGACAAGCAGAAAAGCTATGCCGATTCCTATGCGCATAACCTGACCATCTATCTCCATGAAATCGAAGAACGTGAGGGCATCTCGATTCTGGGGCAGATCAACGATTCGCTCATTGATGATAGCTCCCCTGCTCCCAGCGGCGGATTTGGCAATCCATTCAATGATCCAAACTGGGAACAGCACATTACTTCTTTCTTTGGCAAGCGCGAGGATGTCGGCATTCCCGGCAAGGATACCACCAACCACAACGGTTTGGACATTGCCTATCCCTACGGCACGCCGATTCTGACAGTGGAGGCCGGCACAGTCATTAAAGCGGGGTACCACGTTAGTTACGGCAATTATCTGGTCATCAACCACGGCGGCGGGTACTGTACCCTTTATGCCCATTGCAGCCAGCTTTTGGCGCAGGTTGGCGATACGGTAAACAAGTACGACACCATTGCCAAGGTCGGCGCTACCGGCGATGTGACCGGGAATCATCTGCATATTTGTGTTATTGTCGACGGGGTCTACGTCAACCCCAAAGGGTATCTGCACTAAAACAAAGAGGGCTGCTTCTGCCAATACACAGGAGCAGCCCTCCTATTTTTTATTTATCCGAACAGTACAGACAAATAATCCGTCCTGCCGTCCAATACGCGAAGAATCTCTATTGTGCTATTTTCCTCATCCACACGGTAGAAAATCAGTTGCTTTGAAACCACGAAATAGCGCACATCTGTGGTGATTTCAAACTTTTCTGCCAGTGCCGAGCCCGTGTAAGGATTATCCATCAACAAGGATATTGCTTTCAGCAGCGCCGCCATCAGCTTTTTGGCGGCTTTCGGGTTCTTCAGCCGCCCGGCGATGTAGTCGCGGGTCGCCTCCATGTCCTTGACGGCGGCTCTCTTATAGCTTACCCTCATTTCTCAACTCCGAACATCTTGTACACTTCATCCTCGGAGTAAGAAACCGGGTCATCCTGCGCTTCCTGCAACTGCTTTGTCAGCCGGGAAAGCGCCTTTGCCTTGATGATCTCCGCATTATCCTCGGTCACAGCAAAGGGAAAGCCGCCCGCGTTCAGCGACTGCTGGAAAAACACGTTGATGGCATCAGTCAGGGTAAGACCGTTCTTAGCGTACACAGATTCCAGCTCCTGCTTGATTTCCGGATTGATACGAACGCGGAACACGTCCGTTTTGGCCGCCGAAACAATGTTTTCCATAAAATAAGCTCCCTTCGTACTGTGGTTTTCTTCTTATCTCCATTATACGTTCATTGCATTCAATTGTCAATCTATGTGGCTACAGTGATGCCACAAAAGCACATTTGAAAATTTATCTGCCGAAATGCAGTAAATCAGCACAACATCCGCACAGCAAAAGTCTTTTTTGCTGCAATATGACCCTGCTATAATAGTATCGTCAAAATTGAACAGAAACGCAAGAGCGCCTTTTTTTGAGGGCGCTCTTTTTGTTTGGAGGTGGTCGAAATTTCACGCGAAGAGCGGGATGTTTACCTTATCCCGCAGAATTTTGTGGACACCGGCACGATCCTCGGCGGTACAGTCAAGCTGCGCAATGCGGTGGAGGCGGCTGTGCTTGCCGTGGGCAGCGCAGTGCCGCTGTTTTATCTGCCGCTGGCGTTCAACATCCGCCTGATGATCGTCATTGCTGTGTCGGTGCCGTTAGGTGTTTTTGGTGTGGTCGGTATCGGCGGAGACAGCTTGACGCAGTTTGTGGCGCATTGGTTCCGCTTTATGAAGCGCCGCCGCATTGTCACACCCACACCGCAGGGCAATCTCGAAGCCAACCGGCATCGGCATTTGCGCTTTATCAGCAAGCGGTATCGTGTTATCTACTATGACGATTCGGATGCCGTGCCCCACAACGCACAGGTCTTGCAGCGCAAAACGGACCGTCACGGAAAGCTGGTAAAGCGGCAGACGCTCTATGATTTGCTCCCAATCGAGAAAATCGAGAACGGCATCCTGCACACTACAGATGACCGCTACATCAAGATTCTGGAGATTGAACCCATTAATTTTCTGCTGCGCTCCCCGCGCGAACAGCGCAGTGTCATCTACTCGTTTGCCAGCCTTTTGAAAGTCAGCCCGGTACGGCTGCAATTCAAGTCGTTTTCCCGCAAGGCGGATGTCAACGCCTATCTGGACAAGCTGCGACGGGATGCCGCCAACGAGCCGGATGCGGTAGTGCGCACACGCCACATGAGCTATATCCGCTTTGTCAAGCGCCTCGGCTCCCGCGATGCCGTCAGCCGCCGCTTCTTCGTTATTTTCCAATACGAAGCGCCCACGAACGAGCGGAATATCTCCTACGCAGAAATCGTCTCCATGCTCGAAACCACCGCCCGCAATTTTCGCACCTATCTGGCGCAGTGCGGCAATGCCATCGTGGAACACGAAAATGAGGACGAGTTCCTCACCGACGTTTTCTATACCTTATTAAATAGGCGAACGGCGGTACAGGTGCCATTGCAGGAGCGCATCCAAGATGTGCTTGCCAGCTATCTGGCCCAAAACGATGTCACCGCGCTGGACAAAATACCGCCTGCCGCCTTTATGATTCCGCCCTCACTAGATTTGAAGCATGGGCGTTATCTCTATATGGACGGCACATACCACGCCTACTTGATGATTCCCGCCGATGGCTACCGCGCACAGGTCACAGCCGGGTGGATGGCCCTGCTGGTGAACGCCGGCGAGGGCATTGATGTGGATCTGTTTCTGGAACGACAGCCCAAAGAACGCATGATGCAGAAAATCGGGCAGCAGATTCGCATCAACCGCAGCAAAATCAAGGACACCAGCGACACAAACTCGGACTTTGATGACCTCTCCAACGCTATCCGTTCCGGCTACTACCTGAAAGACGGCCTCGCCAACAACGAGGATTTCTACTACGCCGCCATCCTCGTGACCGTCACCGCGGCCAGCGTCAAGGATTTGGAATGGCGCATCGGGGAGATACGCAAGCTCATGGTCTCACAGGATATGAATTTGCAACTGTGCAGTTTCCGGCAGGAGGCGGCCTTCCTCTCTTCTCTACCGCTGTGCGCCCCGGAAGCGGCGCTGTTCAAAAAGTACCGCCGCAACATTCTCACGTCCACCGCGGCCAGCTTTTATCCATTTGTCAGCTTTGAACTATGCGATACAAACGGCGTGCTGCTGGGCGTGAACAAGTACAACAACTCCCTTGTCAGCCTTGACAACTTCAATACACGCATCTACAAAAATGCCAACATGGCGATCCTCGGTACCTCCGGCGCGGGCAAGACGTTCACCATGCAGCTTATTGCCCGCCGTATGCGGCTGGCCGGAACACCTGTCTACATCATTGCACCACTGAAAGGGCATGAATTTTATCGTCAGGCCAAGGCGTTGAACGGTACCGTCATCCGCATCGTGCCGGGCAGCCCGGACTGCATCAACGTCATGGAGATTCGCAAAATCGACCACACCAGTAGCGAACTTCTGGATGGTCCCATGCCGGAGCAGTCGGAACTGGCCGCCAAAATCCAAAAGTTGCACATTTTCTTTTCGCTGTTGATTCCCGATTTGAGCAACGAGGAGCGCCAGCTATTGGATGAAGCCATCGTCACAACCTACCGCAATAAGGGCATCACTTATGATAATGCCAGTCTGGACGACCCGGCACATCCCGGTCAGTACCGTGAAATGCCGATATTAGGCGACCTGCACACTGTTTTGTCCGCTGCCCCGGAAACGCGGCGTATCGCCAATATTCTGAACCGCCTTGTACACGGTTCGGCATCCAGCTTCAACCGCCAGACAAACGTGAACCTCGACAACAGCTATGTCGTCATCGACATCAGCGAGCTGTCCGGCGACCTGCTAACCGTGGGTATGTACATCGGGCTGGATTATATGTGGGATAAGGCGAAAGAGGATTTGACCCGCCGCAAGCAGATTTTCATAGATGAGGTATGGCAAATCATCGGCGCATCGTCCAACGCTTTGGCGGCCAACTATGTATTCGAGGCTGTCAAAACCATTCGCGGCTACGGCGGCGGGGTTCTGGTTGCCACGCAGGATTTGAACGACTTCTTTTCCTTGGAAGATGGAAAATACGGTCGCGGCATCCTGAACAACTGCAAAATCAAAATCATTCTGAATTTGGAGGAAGAGGAAGCCCAGCGCGTACAGAGTGTTTTGAAGCTGACAGATGCCGAAATCGACAACATCACCCGCTTCGAGCGCGGCAGCGCGCTAATCGTCACAAACTCCAACAATGTCACCGTTGATATGCGGTGCAGCGAGGAGGAAAAAGACCTGATCACCACAGACCGGGACGAGCTGCGCCGTATTGTAGAACGCAAAATGCAAAATCAACCCGAAACGGAGGAATCCTAATGAAGAAACCTGTTATCACTGCCCTGTGCTGCCTGCTGTCACTGGGCACCGCCACCGCAGCCTTTGCCGAGGAACCCACCCCTGCCCCGGAACTGGTGGAATTGTCGCCGGAAGAGACCGCGCCGCAGTTTTATCCAGACAGTATCTCATGGCAGGAGGACGGCGGCCAACTGCTTGTCGTCAAACAGTACAGCGTACCGTATGGCACGGCCATTACTGACCTGACCGAAAGCGGTATGCAGTGGGGCGGTGCCGATTACACCTTATGGGGTGTCACCGAGTCGGTAGAGGGTGGTGTGACCGAGGAAAAAGAGGTCACGCAGGATTTTGAATTGTCCGTGCGCAGCGCCGATGCCGAAACCGCTCGCAATGACGTGAAAGAATCTGTGGCCTACGACGATGAGTACGGCTTTTCCGGCTCGCTGACCTTGCAGGACATTACGATTGGTGAAACCTTGCAGGCGGACAGCACCTACATGGCAACGGCGCACTACGCCGGAACTGTCACCCGCACTGAGGCTGGAACTGTGCATTACACGCTGCTGTATGCGCCGGTTTCTGTGCCTGCCGTTGTTGCTGCGGCAGAAAGCGGGATTACACCGGCCCTGTTGATTATGGGGATTGCCTGCGCGCTGCTTTTCATCGCGGTGCTGCTGATTATCACCCATCTGCTGCACAAAGAGCCTGTCCATGCGACTGAACCCGCAAAGTCTGCGCCTGCGCCGAAAGTCTATGTGCCGTCCGGGGATATTGTCCTTGGCGGCAGAAATGAGGATGACGATGAAGAGAATCTCTGATTGGGCAAAAGTCCTGCTGCCGCTGGTTGGCAGCGGGATGATTCTGCACTACCTGTTCCTATGGCATGAGCGCCGCCACGCGGTGGCGCTGCATAAAGAAGTCTATCATAAGCCGAAATACTAAGGAGGAAAACGCCATGATTGCACAATGTCTTTACCAGTCCGACCCGAAGAACCTTGCCAGCATGGGCAGACAACGCCTTGCCTGCCAGCGTGCCGCCCGCAAATTACAGTGGGGCGTACAGAAAGAACGCATCTCCGAGACAAACGAGCCTGTGCCCCTGCTCATGCGCCCCGCTGTAAAGGAGATTTTACAGGATGCCGAGCAACACCGATTTGATGTGCTACTGATTGGCAACCGGGATTCTCTCTGCTGTGATGCCGCCGACATGGAGAGCTTTTTGACCGTGCTGAACTCGTTCAACATCCACATCTTTGCCGGCGGTCAGGGCAGCTGGGTCGAGCCGAACGGCCGCCACTATGCACCCCTGCCTCGCCTGCCGTGGCAGGAAGATGACGTTGCGGAGGTGCCGCAGTGAGAGAAAAATTCAAAAGATTCTGGGATACTGCTAACCCCGATTTGCTGCGACTTGTCATTATTTTTGTTTTGGTTGGGCTGCTGTTGGCCGGTTTCTTGCTTTTTGGGCATTCCGGTGATGGCGGTTCGGTGCTGCCTGCATGGGCACAGACCAAACGTGTCGAGCCACCCGACGAACGCCTTGCCGCCGCGCAGAAAGAAAACCCGGACACCGTGGCGTGGATCACGATTCCCAGCACCAATATTGACGCGCCCGTGCAGCAGTACGGAGACAACGACTACTATCTGCGCCGTGACGAGAAAGGTACCGAGGATTATCACGGTTGCATCTATGCTGACTATACCTGCCGTATGAACAGCGGCGAAAAAGTTTCCCGCAATCTGATTTTTTACGGGCACACCTTTACCGATGAAGACTACGAGGGAGGGTTTGAGGATCTACACAAATATCGTGTGTTCGAGTTTGGGCAGGAGAACCCGTACATTTATGTTTCGCTGGCAGATGAAAAACTGACTTACCAGATTTTCAGTGTGTGGGTCTGTGATGTTTCCACCGACACTGACTGCATTCAGGCCAACCCGGACGATGCGGCCTTCCAGCAGATTCTGGGTAAGGCTGTTGCCGGCTGTGCGTTCGATTATGGTGTGGACGTGACAACGGATGACCATATTCTGACGCTCTCCACCTGTACGGCAGACCCTAACAGCCGCCTGCTGGTCGTTGCCAAGCTGATTGATGGAGGTAGTGTAGATGTAGCATCGTGATTTTTTCGCATTTGATGTAAAAATAATACGAAGGAGTTATGCAAATGCAATATAAACTCAAACACCGCTTATCTGCAGCGCTCATGGCGGGTGCCATGTGCTGCACAATGATTCCCGCAGCTTCGGCCGATGAGATTGCTACGCCGGAGACAGTAGATACGGCTGTTCCTGAAGTTACTGACAGTGTAACACCAGCCCTTTCTCAGATTACCGAAAATCTGTACAACGATCTACCTGATGCACCTACCGGCAGTTACATCGGCAGCATGGGTCTGCCTGTGGCAACCGGCGAAACCAAAATCAGCATTTCTTCGTGGGTGTCCGACTTGTACGATGGTGTGGATGCCCACATGGATGCGGATGCATTGAGCGAGGATGAAACAACCATCATTGTCGGTAAAGGTTCTGATTTCGACTATGCGGTGGTTCCGCTACTGGTGCAGACGGAATATCCAGCAGATGGTGCAACATCCGAAATTATCCTGCCTGACGGTGTGGAACTTCTCAGCTATGCGTCCACCGACTATGACCTCATCCCCGCCGATGAGGTCGAGCAGACAAAAATCCTGCACCAGACCTACGCCGAGCAGTCTGCGGCGGCCACAGGGCTGTATGTGAAAACATCTTCCGACTTCACCGCACAGTTTATCTACACCGCCCCGGATGGCGAACAGTTGCAGAAATCCCTCCATGTGCAGTTGTCGGATGAAGCCGCCCCGACGCAGCTTTATGCAGACAACGGCATTGCTACACTTGCGGCAGGGCCGACCCCGCCGTATGCCACCGGAAAAATCACCAGTATTGCCAAAGAGGGCGGCACATGGCTGATTTGGTTCAACGGCCAGGAAGCCTACTGCTGCAGCCACGGCCTGAACGGCCAGCCCAAGGGCTGTCCCACCTACAGCTTCTCTCATGTGTCCCGCCTTGAACCCGGCCAGTATACCCCCGGCAACCACTATGCAAACCAGGTCAACATCTGGGGCGGTCTTGGTCAGCTGAGTCTGGATATGCTGGATGACCGTCCTGTTGTGGCAAGCCTTGAAGATGATCCTGAAGGCTGTGAAGAACAGCCGGACATCCTTGGCAGCCTTTACGATGAAACCCAGCAGTGGATCATGGAAAACTATCCCGACAGCTACGCAGCGCAGACCTATATTGCTGCTGCAGAAGAACTGGTAAACGGTACAGATGCACAGTCCGGGGAAAACGGCTACTACACCTACATCTATAACCCGCCCGCAGGGTATGCGTGGCAGGTTGTGGCGCTGGTCGGTGAAGAAATTGCGGGCGGCACTGAGATCCCGGATGTGCCGAGTGTTCCGGAACCGAAGTATTATTCCGCTGCATGGACAGCTCCTGCGCAAAGCGCCAGCGGAAGCTTTGATCTGACATTCACTGTCAACACCGACAAGTACCAGCTGAACACGCTGGAAAAGGTGGACGGTGCGGTTATTACCGTCACGCCCAGCCGGACCGGCGGCAGCGTGGACGGCGGCAGTTGGCAGATGACCCCTGCCAGGGCGCAGACCATTACCACAAGCGGTCACACGCCGGATGACAACTTTCACCTCAACGGCGGTGACGGTTCTGCCACATGGACGGTTCACTACGAGGTGTCCAAGACCAGCACCAGCACGCTCAGCGGGCAGGAAGGACCGTTCACCAGCCAAGCCGAAGCAGACGCTGCTGCCGAAGCTGCCAAGAATACAGCCATCGGGCAGCTGCAGAACGAGGCGCAGGGCATGGTGGACGCCGCTATTGCCTCGGCGCGGGCGCAGCTTGCCAATATTACATTCAGCTATGATGAAATCACCATCCCGCATGGCTTTGATTCCACGCCGGGCGCATTGGGCAGCCACCAAACGATTACGGTTCCGGCCAACAGCTCGAACGACTACCCGATGAAAAACGATGAATGGTCGGTAAAAGTCGGCATTGACAAAATCGACAGCGAAACCAAGCAGCGCATCAAGGGCGATGCCGAGTTTAAGATTTTTGAGTGGGATGTGGTTCGGCAGTGCTATATCCCGTTTGGCGGGTACAACCAATACAAGGTTGAACGCCAAGCAGATGGCACCTATAAAGTTGTCAACCACAGCGACTATGCGGGCGGTTCGGACGATTTGTTTTACACCCAGCGCAACGAGGGCAAGTTCGTCATCGTGGAGAGCCGCGCACCCAGCGGGTACTACGGCGATTGGACGGATGTAACCAAACCCGGCACGGCAGGCTCTGTTCTTGGCAAGCGGGCGTATGCCTTTGAAATCACCAAAGCGCTGGACGGTCAGACGATTTGGCTGGGCAACGCCGATTATAATGCCGACATCACCACGGCCAACAGCGGCGGTACGCTCATCGACACCGGCGAGGGCATCGTCACAATTACATTTGGCAGTCGCAATGCGGATAAGACCTATACCACCGATCCTACAGGTATTGCCAGCAACGAGGATTCCTACACCATGCACGCCGATGTCGACACCATGCAGAACGACCGCACTCTCGGCAGCATCACTCTCTCCAAAGCAGACTTTGATGCCGCCCGGTATCTGGCCGCAGGCAGTAATGGCGACTCAACGCTTGAAGGTGCCGTGTACGACCTGTATGCCGCCGAGGACATTCTTCATCCGAACGGCGTTTCCGGCATCGTCGATTACTCCAAAATCACAGATGCCAACGGCACGCCCATCTGGCATACCACCGTGCTTACCAACGGCGCATGGAAATCCGATTATCTCCCGGTACTGAAAAAAGACCACCTCGTTGCCTCTGCCGCCATCAAGGACGGCAAGCTGGCGTTCGCCAATCTCTACTTAGGCCGATACTACCTTGTGGAGCGCGCCACCGGTATCGTGATTCCGGTGGATTTCAACGGGCAGTACTATCTCTCCGGCAAGTATCCCCTGCTTAACAAAAAGCTGGAGCCCACCGGCAGCTATGCCGCCCTCGCCGGCAACGGTACGGAGTACACCGACTATGTCTACCGCAATCAGTATTCCGCTGTTGCCGAGAGCCGCGCCTTGGATGGCAGCAAGACCTATGATGGCTACTACCTGTCTTTTGCAAAAGGCTATCTCTGTGATGAAGTCAACCACTATCAATCCCTTACTTATGCAGATGAGTCCACTTACGTTGTCCGCGACGAGGACCAGACACAGGACGAAGTGCTGAAATCCGGGTTCAGCCTGCAAAAGCTGGTATCCACCACTGGGCAGCCTTCTCCCGCCATCAAGCTGAGCGGTGCCGGGTTCAAGGTGTATCGCGTATCGCTGCTGAGCAAGGCCGACCAGTTTACCCAAAACGCCGATGGCAGTTACGATACCGCCAGCATTCCGGATGTCTACCGTAAATCCAGCTACGATCAGGACACGCTGAAATTTGATTTTTCTGACGAAGAACAGGCTGTTGCCACGATGTACGAGAGTGACACCGCCGTCGTCACCCGCTATAACGCAACCTTGACCGCAGACGGTGATTTTGCCAACGGGCGGGGCCTTGGCTGGGTGCCGACCAACAACGCGCAGGAATATCGCCTGTCCGAAATCTTCACAAACGAGGAAGGTATCCTGCGGGTGCAGGGACTCCCCTACGGCCAATACATTGTCGTAGAAACCACGGTGCCGAAAGATGTTTTTCAGGCTGAACCGTTCTTCGTCACTGTCAATGCGTCCAGCCCGCAGAGTGGTTTTACCGTGCCTTCCGGCAGCATCACAACAGCCGGCGGCAGCTACATGACCTACAACATTCTGGACGAAGAATTAGAGGGCTACTTGCAGCTTGTCAAAATCGACATTGAGACGGGCAAGCCTGTCAAAATTGCCGACACTGCGTTCAACCTTTACTATATTGCCGAGGACGGTCGTGAGACCCTTGTTGAGATGAACGACCCGAAATCCGGCAACGCCTGGGCAAAGACCAGCACTTTCTATACCGACTCCAACGGCGAAATGAAGACTCCGGAGAAACTTCCGCTGGGCAAGTACCGCATCGTTGAGGTCGAAGGCCCGCGCGGGTATTTCAATGACCGCCAGTACAATGTTGTGTTTGAGCTGACCTCGGATCGTGTGTATCAGGTCAGCGGCGGCAGCGCCGATGGCATGGATGACTATGTCATCACCGAAAACTACTATAACCACGAGACACTGGGGCAAATCAAGATCCTCAAAATTGGCAACGTGCTGACGGGGTATGAGAACGGGCAGTTCGTGTACGAGTCGGATAACCTTGCCAATGCCACCTATGAAATCCATGCGGAGGGCGACATTCCCACACCAGATAATCAAGGCACGCTCTGGTATGCAGACGGCGACCTTGTCGCTACTGTTACCACCGCCGAAGATGGACAGGTGGACGAAGTTCGGTTCAGCCCCACACGGACACCTGCCACCTATGATTTCCTGAAAGTGACCCACGATGGCACTAAGGGTGAAGTCACCATTACTCTGCCGCTGGGTACCTATGCGATTTCCGAGGTGCAAGCGCCCTACGGCTTTGTCCACACCGACCACACCTACACTGTAGTGCTGGACTGGGATGACCAATACAACGATTTAGTGCTTGCTAAGACAATCATCGACCACACGCAGGACGGCGATGTCGTGTATGACTATTCTATTATAAATGTAGGCAACGCTAGCGCCGAGCAGATTGAAAAGCAGGTTCTTGTCTTTGAGAATGCCCGCGTGCTGCCGGTTGTCGAGGAGGGCAAAGTCGGCGTTGGGCTGTACAAGTTGGACCGCGACACCTGCGATTTGACCGATGAAGCGCCCTATGCAGACGGCTGTAAGACTTGTGCCAACCTTTTGAATGGCGGCAGCAACCGCGCCGACATCCCGGCTGATGCCAAGATGGTCGCAGGGGCAGTCTATGAACTGTATACCGCAGACGACATTTACAGTATTTCCGGTAAGCTGCTGGCAGCCGCCGATACGCTGCTGGGTACCGCCACCACCGATGAAAACGGCCTTGCCTACTTTGACGTAGATGTTCCCCTGCGCGGCGAACACTATGGCAGCAGCGATGCCCACGACTGGACGACCAACAGCGGCCGCTACTATCTGCGCGAAGTCAGCGTACCGGACGGCTACCTGATTGAGCAGAGCGTAATTCCGGTGGAGTTCACCTACGAAAACCAGTTTATTGCATGGCAGATCGTTGACTGCCTGCACTCCGACAAGCAGACCACCGTGGAGATCGACAAGCGTGCTTTCGCCTCTGATTCTGATACCACCTTTGCCCTGCCCGGTGCCACCTTGACCGTGACCGATTGGAACGGCAATGTGGTGGATAGCTGGGAAAGCAGCGACACGGCTCGTGTGATTCGTGGACTGCATCTTTCCCACGACTTTGCCGGGAACCGCGATACCACCAAAATCTATACGCTGTCCGAGACCCGCCCGGCAGACGGCTATACCACCGCCCGCTCGATTCAGTTCCGCTTGGAGCAGGCCACGGGCGATAACAGCTACTTGCAGGAAACGGCGGTCTGGGTACTGCATGAATCCGAAGATGCCGAGTACCAGTCCGGCAGCATTATCTCCCCCACTGCATTCTCCGATGATTCCGTGGCTACGATTCCCGCCAAGCTGCGTGCTTTCTGGGATAAGTTGCTGGGCAAGAATCCCGATGCGGACGGCGTTGTCATTGCCAACTGGTACTGCGTGAACGGTACGCTGGTGGTGAATTTCACCAACGCTGCCAACGACCGCACCATTACCAAATGCCTGCGGGAGAGCGATTTTTCCGATTTGACGTTTGATAAAGTTTACCTGAACAGCGCAGCGGCTCCCGCGTTCTTTGCTGATAAGCAGGTTGCAGAAAAGCCCGCCGATGCCGAAATCACCTACTCTGCAAGCTGGATTCTGCTGAAAGATTCTGATGGATTCAGCCAGACAGTGACGATGCTGGATGCGCCCACCCGCGTAAAAATCAGCAAAGCCGATATTACGACCCACGAAGAAGTCCCCGGTGCCACGCTGCGTGTGCTGGATAAAGACGGCAATGTTGTGGACGAATGGGTGTCCGAAGATACGCCGCACTACATGGAGGCTGTGCTGGTTGCGGGCGAAACCTACACACTGGAGGAAACGCTCGTACCCGATAATTCCGGGTATGTGCCTGCCAATGCCATTCAGTTCACAGTCGAGGATAACGGCAAGGTCCAGCACGTTATCATGCAGGACGACTACACGAAAGTGCAGATTTCCAAGACCGACATTGCCACCGGCAAGGAAATCAGCGGCGCAAAGCTGAAAATCACGGATGCAGACGGCAAAACCGTTGCTGAATGGGTTACAGACGGCACACCGCACTATATGGAGCGCATCCCGATGGGAACTTACACCCTGACCGAAACGGTGGCTCCCATCGAGCAGGGCTATGTCCGCGCCGAGAGCGTTACCTTTGAGGTTGGTCCTACCGAGAATATTCAGCGTGTGGAGATGAAAGACGATTTTACCAAGGTCGAAATCTTCAAGGCTGACATGACAGATGGTCACGAGCTGCCCGGTGCAAAACTGAAAATCACCGATGCCAGCGGCAGCACCATTGCCGAGTGGGAAACCAACGGCAAACCCCACCGCATTGAGCGCCTGAAGCCCGGTGACTATACGCTGACCGAGACGGCTGCCCCGGCCGGGTATCTGCTCAGTGAGGAAGTACACTTCACCGTGCAGGAAACCGGGGAAATTCAGAAAGTCACGATGTACGATGCCCCGGCGCACTCGCTGATTCTCACCAAACGGGATATTGCCACCAATGCAAAACTGGCGGATGCCCGCCTGACGATTCGCGATGCCTATGGCACGACCATTGACCGCTGGACGACCACGGACGGCGACCATGCTATCCGCGTACTGCCGGAACGTTCTGCCGCCAAAGACCCGCACAAAAATCTGTTGCTTTTGTCCGATGACACCAGCGAACACGTCTACACGATGGTGGAGGAACTGGCCCCGAACGGTTATCTGGTTGCCGAGAGCATTACGTTCAAAGTCATGCAGATGAACGATACCCTTGTTGTGTTCGTATGGCAGGACGGCGGTTGGCAGAAATCTTCCGAAGGGTATCTTGCCATGTATGATGAGCGCACCGACACACCCGTTCCCCTTATGAAAACTTTCCCGCAGACCGGCAATATTTTATAAAAACTGTGCCGAGTTGTTACGCTGCGCACAATTTGAGATTGGAGTGATATTTTGTCCGTTTCCTGTTTTACTTCCACCAATTCGCATCTCTGCAAGTTCCTGCGCACCACAGGCCGCGACTGGCGCAACACCATCTATATCGAGTGCGGCGACTGCCAGCGCGCTGTGAGCCGCGGCTGTAAAAATCTGCTCTGTGCCTTTGACACAGCCGGCGCGCCGGTGATTGTTCCGGTTCATGATGTGGAATACCTGTTCAGCACCACTGTGGACAAGTCCGAATGCCGCGCCATCCTCACGAAAGCCAACTTCTGTGAGCTGTACAAAGGCTGGATCGACGAGCATATCCGTAACCCTCACGCCTGCCCGTTGAATGATTTGTACGTCAACTGGGAGGCCCCAGACCCTTGCGCAGCGAGGATTTTTCTGAATCGGTAAACAGGCGCCAAATAACAACAATCCCCAAGGTGACGCCTTGGGGATTGCTGCTTATTATACTCACTATATGTGTCAGCCTCTAAAATCGGCCAAAGCACTGGCTATCAAATCTATTGGCGGCGAAGATATAGATGGCTCTTCTTTCTGCGAATTCCGAGTGCGTCCCATGGTCTGCTTTTCTAAGTATTCCTGCACGATTTGCTCAATCAAGGCGCGGTCCGTCTGCTGAAAAGACTTCGTTGCTGCCTTTTCATAGCATAGAATTGCATCGGCAAGATACTGTGCCTTGCCCCTGTCACGCTGCCGTTCCAAGTATTCTACAGCCCGCACATGGTCTGGATTTTCCATATCAAAGCGAACCGTAAAGCGTCCCCGGTCCTTTTTCAGCTTCATGGTTCATCACGCCCCTGTCACTGTGCAGCGGTAAAGATACTCAAAGCCCTTGGCATTGGCATTCACGTCCTCCACAAAGACGGGGTGTGCCACCTTTCCGGATGTTTCGATTTGCCGCCGCAGCAGGCAGGCACCGCCGCCTACGAAAATCACTCGTCCCGTGCGCAGGTCAAGCTGACGCTCGCGCAATGCACCCAGCATATCATTGACAAACTCCTGCGTCTGATATTCTACCAGCGCGGCGACTTCTTCCCCATAACTGCTCCCCTGCCCCTGCAAGAGAATGGCATCCACATCGGTTTCCTCCAGCAGAATGTCCAAATCGGAGCTGGCTTTAGAACGGATGCGGTTGTACAGCAGGATCACGCCATTTTCCAGCGAGTCACAGGTAGACAGGTCGGCGTGGCCGTTCTTCAGCATCAGATAGTCCTCTGTAAAGCCTCCCACGTCCAGAATCAGCGCGCGCGGCACGGTTGCCAGCTCGCCCAACATCATGGCCGCCGCTGCAAACGCCTGCGGATAGCACTGCACATCGCGGATCAGGATGCTGTACAGCTTGTCACGGTAGGAGAAGTAGATGGGTTCCTTGCGTTTGAAGTAACGCACGAATGCCTTGTTCTGTGTGCCGAAATGTGCGGGCGGCAGTCCGATGGCAAGGTCAATGGGCATCAGCCCGGAGGTATAAGCGCCCTGCGCTTCAATTTCCTCCGCAATGGCAAACAACGACAGGATAAAGAAACGCTCATCGGTGGTTTTGTCTTTCTGATAAGGGATGCGCTGCGCGGACAGTGTATAAAAACTGCCGCTGTATTTCAGTACATCCCTGCCGTAAGGTCTGGTTTTGCTTTTCTGTACACCGGAAACAATAGCGTTTCCGTGGACGGTTTTGACCTGTTTGTTGCCGTGGTCAATAGCAATAAGCATAACATCAACTCCCTTCAATGCTTATATTTACCTTATACGTTTTGAATACGTCATTTCCCAACAAATTTACGCATCATTTTTTCTTATACGCAATGATGCGCATTATTTATTTGTTTGCATTTCCCCGGCGGGTACGCTATAATGGGCAAAGTAAGTAAAAGCACAGGAGTCCTCCATGAACAAAACGCTTGAAATCAGTGCTATGCAGTATGATTTTCATACCTTGCTAAAAGTTTCCGATATATGCGGCCTCACCGGGGAAATTGGCTTCCATGACACGGACACAGGCTACCTCGTCAGCTTTCCCGATGACGACGGCAAAGCCGACCAGCGGATGGCCGAGTATAAAAAGCGGCTTGTCGATCTTGAAAACAACATCTGGAATCGGTAATTTGTGACCCGCCGGGGAAAATTCAATATAATTAAAGTAATAGCCCCTTCTGCTGAGATTGCATCAGCGGAGGGGGCTGTTATTATGATTTATCGGTATTTCTAACCTCTTATATGCTCTTCTTCATCTTGTCGACATTTTGCGCCAATCTGCCGCATCAAGGACAATGTCGGTAATGAACGTAGCAATATTCAAGAAGAATGCCAGTATAATAGAGGATATCGCAAACTGCCAATATTGGCTTTCCAGAGCGATGGCATTTTGACAGGTGCAGTGAGTTCCCGTCCTAGTAAGCAACAAATTGTACCCGATCATATTTTTTTGTCATTCTGCAAAGTTCAGCGGCGTAAAGTCTGTACTGCCTGCCAGCAGGTCGTCCAGCGCTATGACGCCGTAGATGTCCCAGTTCATCGGCCGGGTGTAGGTCGTGCCGTCCTTGTCCACGTCGTGTACCGTGCCGGTTTTGGTGTCGTAGGCGGCCAGCACGCGGCCCTGCTGAGCGTCCAGGATGCGGATATTCCGCACGTCCTTGCCAGGCACATAGCGCTGCTGGGTCAGCTCGGTTTTCACGCCGTCGCGGCAGAAATACTGGCGGGTCGTGTTTTCGCCCGTGCCGTTGCCGTCTTCATCGCAGCCGCACTCGTCCACCCACACCAGCCAGCCGTCGGCAAAGCCGGACAGGGAGTAGTAGCACTCCCACCCGTCGCGGGTGGTGGGAAAGCCGTCGGCCACAGGGGTCAGGGTATCCACCGCCGCGTCCACAAAGCCGACTTCCCCGCTCTGGTAGTTGCAGTTTGCCAGGCCGCCACGGCTGCCCTCGGTCAGGATGTGGTAGTCATTGCGGTAGCTGATTAGATTGCGCTTTTCCATGCCGTCGTCCTGCACCAGCACATTGCCCGTATCGCGCTCATAGCGCTGGCGCGGCGTGATGCTGCCGTCAGTTAGGTTCACGGCGCAAACCTGCATGGCCTTCGTCAGGGCGTCGTTCGTCTGTACCATCTTGGCAAAGGTCATCTGCCGGCCACTGACTTCCAATAGCATGTACATTTCGGGGCAGTACTCCCCTGTTCCGTCTGCCAGGTCGTCCCATGTGTAGATTCTTTGCATCTGGCCGCCTGCTGTATCCACAGCCCACAGCGTCTGATGGCGGTTATCCTCGTCCAGCAGGCTGTAATAGAGGTTCACATCGTCCACAGCCACGCCGCGGCCCACGACGGACTGGCCCGGCTCAATGGTTGCCAGCACGGTGCGCTGGGTGTGGTCGGCGCTGATGCGCTCCCAGCGGTAATAGCTGGTCTCGTCGTTATAATAGAACAAAAGCAGGTAGACTTCGTCCCCGTCGCCGTAGCAGAGCGTCACGTTGCCGTCGCTCCACGCGGGGCAGGCGGCGCTGTCGTGGGCACAGCCGGGCAGGCTGCAAACGGG
>ERZ791884.580-NODE-580-length-35221-cov-3.250213_pt1 | contig 35221 bp, 48 predicted proteins | sample MGYA00509941_ERZ791884 | MGnify/ENA primary metagenome ERZ791884 (study PRJEB30046, sample SAMN00792095) | human gut metagenome | study: EMG produced TPA metagenomics assembly of the A metagenome-wide association study of gut microbiota in type 2... | reverse complement strand
CTTCTGTAGGAAACGCATGTTCCCTGCAAAGAGTATACTAATATTGTTTTTACTCGTAAAAACATGTCAACCAATACTGCTACAAGGTTTTGCTTGTGAATTACGAATAAGTTATACACCATTATACCACGGTGTATTTTGGTGTATTTTCGCAGAAAAAAATCAAGGGGCGAACTCAATGAGCCCGCCCCTCTATAAAAGGATTCAACCTTTTTCAATATTATTTTTTCGTCAGCACAGGAACGCTCCCCTGATTGCTTACGGTAACACCCAGCAGCTGCGCTAACTGGCGCACAGAGAAATAATTCATACCCGCCACAAATACGCCGTCTATCTCATGCCGTTTACCATCCACGATAATCGGCAATTTCTTAACCTTGCTTTGCGTAACATCCACTTTTTCCTTCACCTCCTGCGACGGTGTCAGGAATAGTTGCCGCTCTGCCTGTCTGCGCTTTGTCAAGCCCGGTAACACCTTACCGCCCGCTTTGTTGTACAACAACATTGCTTGCGCGATCTGAGCCTTGGTGCGTGTCCCGTTTGCCGTCAGCTGATCGATGCTGCCGATGTTAAATGCAAACGATACAAGCGCATCAAATTCATTTTGTGTCCAATGGTATTTATTGTTAAATTTCATCACGTTTTTCTCAAACCGCTCTAAATCCTGCTGCAGCAGTCTGTCTGCCTCTGCCTGTGTGATCACCATTCCCTGCTTTACATCGCTGCCTGTATGCCCGTATCCGATGGTCCACACATCGGCAGGGCATTTATAAGCCTTTAGCCTGCATCCCTCAAACGTCTTAATTAAGTCCAGTCCCGTCTTGCTTGTCTTCATTGGCGCTCTCCTCCTCAGTCCAGACCCTGTTAATCTCCAGCACCATCGCCTCGATCATTTTCTCAATTTCGGTCAGATCGATTTTTAAGTTTTTGCCGGCCAAATAATCCAGCACATATGCTTTACGGTCACTGATCATGCCTGTGTTGTACAGCTGCTCGGCGGCCATACAGCCGATGCGTACCCATTCCTGCACCTCATAGCGTTGCTGCGATGATACTCTACCCTTTAGCCATGGTACTGCATAATACACGACCACAACGCCCAAAAGGGCAATTAAAGCGTTAATCATTGGTGTTAAATCAATCATTCTTATCATCCTTTCCGATCTTATCTCTTTTTATCTTTCCCAGCGTCCACAACTCTCCTGTTGTAAAAGCAAACCACCCAACTACCAAAGAGTCCAGACCCTGCCCCGTGTGCCATGATACGGCCAGCACGGCCACCGCAAAGGCTACGTTGAGCAGGATCACTGCCACCACCACTGCGCTGCCAAACTTCACTCCACGCACGTCCTTTCCAGGTCGTCAATCCGATGGTTGGCTACCTTTATTTTTTCCTCCTGGATTTCCGTGCGCTCCTCCAGCTTATAGGTCCGCTCGATGACGTTGTTATGCTTTTCCACTTTTTTATCGAGGAGATCGATGCGATAACTGATTAGCTTGTTGTTGCCATAAAATCCTAATAGAGACCCTAATAGACCTCCCACTGATGCGATGATTGCTACGTAAATATCCTCCATCTCTCTTACCTCCATTACTTGCTGTATAAGGACCATCCGGCCGGATATGCATCTGGGGCGTAAACGTTGCCATCGATCAGCGACTGGTAGAGATCGCCTTTATGCTCGACAATATCTCCCTTATTATACGCGTCGTGTGCCCCAGTAGGCTGCGCCCAGATTGGGTATCCGTCAGCGTTTAATCCGATAGGATTGTACAGCGCTGGAGTCTGATCTGGCGGCCACTCTTGCGCGCTAGTGTGATCCTGCACTACCCTGTACAGCTGCGGATCGCCTACGCCGTTAGTCCCGTATCTCAGTATGTCATCTTTTTTATACGCCAATCCGATCTTGTACACCGGATAGACCGTAGCCACCTCCAGCGCCTGCTCATCTCCAAGCGTGGCTATGAAAAGCTGGATAGCGCGTCTTAGCTGCTCTGCCGCTTGCTGCTTGTCCATCTACTCCACCCCCAATAAGGTGTCCATCACGCCGCCATCAGCCAGCAGCTTATCTACGCCTGACTCGATCCGATCAAGCTGTGTCGGCTCCGGCTCTGGCGCCGGCGGCTGTTCTGCCTGCGTCCACTCTCCAGTATCTGGATGATATGTCGCCAGCAGCAGCGACTCATCTATACTGTCGATTGGTATAAATCGAGCATCTGTAACCTCTTCCGGACTCAATCCTGATTCCGTCAGTCCGATGCAGATGTTCTGCTCGTTAATCTCAGCATACGCATATCTGTTCTTGCTCATTGTTTTTGCTCCTCTCGTTTAATAGATTTTCCATGTATTCCCTGACTGCCTTTATTCTGTAATAAGAGTCGCCATAACCGGCGTGATTGGACCACGACTTAAATGACCGGCGTATATTTTCCTCCGGCACTCCCGCCCTGACCATCTTACGCAGCTTGCGTTTAGCTCTCTTAATAGACACAGGATTAAGCTTTGCATATACTCTTCCAGTTTCTGTAATGTAGAAATGGAACCCCAAAAACTTGATCCCTCGCTTTAGCGGATAGAGGCTTGTCTTATTTGGGTGCAGCTCCAGCTCAATACCCTCCAAAAAGCAGGCCAGCAAATCCCTGCAGTTCTTTAAGTAGTCTTTGCTCTCATGGATTAGATAGGCATCATCCATATATCTGCCGTAGTATTTTATGCCCAGCACCTCTTTTACAAAGTGGTCCATCTTATCCAACGTCTCCAGAGCAAAGACTTGTACGGCCTGACTTCCGGGGCCTAATCCCTTATCGCCGTCAAAGCTGTCCACCACATCGCACAGTGCCGTCTGCATATCGGGATATCCGTCATAGTGCTCCATCATCCTCTGCTTAAGATACCAATGCGGGATGTTATCAAAGTATTTGCGGATGTCGATCTGCAGGACATATCCATCCAAGCCATGCTTGCGGTAAAACTTATGCATATGGGTCTTTAGCCGATCGCGGGCAAAGTTAGTGCCCTTACCCTTGAGGCTTGCCCCATTATCGTAGATAAAGCTGCGCGATAAGTCGTCGATCAGAGCGTTATCACATAAAGCGTGCATGTAAACGCGATCCGTGATGTGCAGGCTTTGGATATCGCGCAGCTTCTCGCGCTCTTGGACCTTAAATTTATAGTGCCCTTTTAGCCGATACGACTTGCTTTGCAGCGCCCTGCTTATCTTGATGGTATTTTCCAGCCGATTAACATCATAGGCTATGATACTGTCTTTCCAGTAACTTCCTTTTCTTGATAACCGGAAAGCCTCGTATATGCTGTCAAAAGATGTTATTTTTTGGTATTTATCATCCACGCCTCGATCGACTCCTTTACATCTACCGCTTGCTCTGCCCAGTACTCGATATTCGGGATTGGCGTATCGTACAGATTATTGGCTACATCCAGCTGCGCCATAAATGCGCTAATGCACAGCAGCGCGTCCTGCTTGTAGTTCATCGCCTTATCCTCATCCGGACAGTGATAGGCTTTTACAAGGCAAGTATAGCAGTCTTTGGTCAGGTTAATCAGTTCCATGGATAAAAACCGTCGGTATTTCTTTTTGCTAAAATACTTATCGTTGCAAACTTTTTTAATTGTGTACGTTTCTAAAATTTTTGTTAATTTCAGCGCATCCAGCTTTGCCGGATGCCGCTTATAGGTTGGTGTTGTCATTTTTTACATCCCTTACTAAAGATATCATGCTGTGGTTAGCCACGATTGGTCACGACCAAGCGGCATCAGCAATCGTTGTTTACCTTTTGCAGGAGGGCGCTAATCTCCTTGTTTACTTTTTTTTTGTTGTTTTTCCAGCTGCTTATTTAATGGTAAATGCCCATGCAGCATTTCGTCCGTTACCAGACTACTTTTATAAAATTAAGCATAAAGTCGCGCATCCCAATTGCCAGGGTTGTCGTTGTTGTTGCTGTTGTTGCCGTCGTTGATGGAGCCACACAGGGGCCCATAAGGGCATGCATAGTATCCGACTCCTAACTATTAGGATTGATCCAGATTAACGCCCATGATTAGTTATACAAATTTTAACAATTATGCAAACTCCAGCACTTGGTACGGTACTGTTGCTGTGTAACTAGAGGCGTATGCGCGAGTGACAGTGACCTTATTAGCTGCTGCCAAAACAAGCCGCGCATCCCAATAGCCAGGGTAGTCGTAGTAGAGGCTGGTGCTGCCGTCGTAGATGGAGCCACCATACAATACGACTGCTTTATTTAAGTTAACGGATTGCGTCAGCGTCGCCGATGCCTCTTTGCTTTCACTGGGAATCGTAATGATACCGCGCTGTACCGATTTGATCACTGACGGCATTGATGTGATTGGCACACCGCTGTTTAACTTATCCAGATATCCGGCGCGGGTATTTGTCCATACTGCGTTAGATAGCGCAGTATTTGCTGGCGCTCTGGTGCTGATCTTAGCGTCCAGATTATCCATTTTTGCTGCCCGTGCCGCTGTCCATGCCGCCACGTGATCACCCAGAGTGGCGATCAGGCTGTTAAGCTTTGCAAAAACGCTGGCCAGCGATGACGCATCGCCCGACGAGCCGATCTTGCTGTTGATCTCATCAACTGTCTGATTAACGCCATCCATGGATATCTCCTGCGTGTTTATGGCCGTCTGTGCGGCGTTTACTTGCCGCATAAGATAGTTGTAGCCATGCTGTTCGCTCAATCCTACCTCTGTCCCATTGGGACTGATGGTCTGTCCCTGTTGCCAGTTTTCTGGCAAGTCTGCCGGTAAAGTCATTCTGTTGCCTCCTTGATTGGTAATTTGTGAGTAAATAGTGTGTCGTCTGTGATTGGGACGTACACCGGAGATGTCGTCAACACCTCTCCGCTACTGTTAAGCAGCTCAATTTGCGTAACAAGCGCTGTCTGCGCGGCGGTTACCGTATACGTTATAATCGCCACGTTATCATCAGACGATTTAGCCAGATTTGTGATAGCGATAGACCCGTTGACTCTGGCGCTTGCCACGTCGCTGCTCACAAATGCTGCTATATCGTTTAGCAGTGCATCCTGTATGCTGTCTGCTGCAGGCACGACCACCACCTCCTTTGTCTCTGTTGTAGCAAAGGGATTTAATCCTAATCCCCACGAGCCTAAGTTGTAATTCCAGATCAGCGATGATAGTTCTACAGACTCGTTAATCACGAGCCGATCAACGGTTAGCGGTCGGTTGATGTACACGATATGCGCAGGCTTGATCTTGTCAATCGTGTACGATAGCTCTATCGCCCACTGCTGATCTGTGCTGCTGCTCTCGATGTAGAGCGTATAATTTGGATAATCGACATATACGGACCATTTGCCTTTGCCGATAATCTGATCAAGCTTTTGGTATAAAAACCCTAATGTATAAGGCGGTCTGGTCGACATACGATTTAATAGGCGCTGCCTGCGGAACTCCAAGGACTCTTTACTGGGATTAGGCGTGATATCAAAAATCCTCTCCCACGTATTTACGGCCTCTGTTCCCATTGTCTGGAAATAAAAGTTGTCGGCCACCCGTCCCATCGCGTCTGTCAGTAATTCAAATTGGGCGGATTCTGTCTGGCATATGGCCTGCATATCTATGATGTCCTTAAACCAGTCCGGTAGGTATTCGCACACGTTGGCATTAATTCCCCACATTTAGCGTCACCGTCCCCAGTACGGGCACCTGTTGCAGCTGCCCAGTCTCTGTCAAATTGATATCTGCCGCATTACCGTTAAGCTGTGTATTGGCTACGTTAAGTACACCAGATACGCCAATCACCGCCGCCACTACCTGCGCCACATACACGTCGGAATTGTAATCGACACCGCCAGATGCTGTCGGAGTGCCCCATTCTTTGCGGATACCCAGTAAATAGGATTCCAAAGCCGCCTCAACAGCAGGCTGTATTTGCCCGATATCGTAACCCGCCGCGAGCGTGATATCCGCCGATACATTAACCGTAACCGTATCAGGAGCCGTTACGGTTACCTTTGCCCCGATGGGAGCCATACCAAGACCTAATCCCTGATTGGGCGGCGGATCGATGGCATTTTGTACGTTCGCAACCAGCGTTTCTGATGCCGGCAGGTAGTCTGCGCCTAAAATGGAGCATTTGACCGTGCCGCCGCCATTCCACGTCGGATAAACCTGTACGGCGCCGACCCCATCGATATCCATGATCTCTGTTCTGTAGGCCGCGACGTTACCGCCAAACGGACGCTCATTTAGCGCTGTGATTAGCCGCTCCCGCAGCTCGTCATCCGACTCCTCATCATCCCCGGGCACAAGGATGTCCGTGATCTGGGCAGAGGTCAGTCCCTCGACGTAAGTTATAGGCAGGATGCTGCCAGAATACGCGTTTCCAATGGTCCCTGCCGTCTCAGCCTTTAACTGATACTGATTAGGCGTTTCCGTGGCCGCTGTGACGATAAAATTGATACTGTCGGAGCCGTTAATCGTTGAGAATCTTGCCCCGATCGGTACGGCTGTATTAAAAATGCCCAGCCTAACGGCGGCGCTTGCAGGGTATCGGCTAATGCCGCCCAAGACAGACAGATAATCCAACGCCTGCCCTGATCCAGTCTGGATAAAAGCTGATAGCTGCACCTGATTAAGCGACAGATAAAAGGCTTCCAGCGCATAAGCAGCCGGACCCAGAGCCGTTTGTATCAGGCTCCCCTCTCGCTTATCAATATCGTTTGGGACACGATCTAGCATCTTCTGCAGGAGTACCCTGTATGTATCCTGCGTAAAATCAAGCATATGCCCACCTCCTCTAAATCGTAATCTCTAATGTTTGGTCTACCGATCCGTATACAGTATTGACCGTAAACGATGCAGACAAAGACTCGTCATCTGACGTATAGGTAAAATCGGATATCCCTAAGATGCGGTCATCAGTGCTAAACGCATCCTTTAATCTGCGCTGTATCTCGCTGGCCACATACCCCGGACTCTGTCCGATTAGGCCGTCCCACTGCATCCCAAAATACGGACTGTAAATCTGCCAGTAAAACCGCTCGATGTTTAGGATGATCTCAACAGCCTGCCGCATGGCCTGCTGTCCGTCTGTCATCCCGACGATCCTTTTTGTAGTCTGATCTACATAATAGGTGCGTGTCGGCCACTCTTGGAATATTACGCCCTGAGAGAGGTCTATATTTGTTTGCGGTAATATCGCCATATACTCACCCCTCGAATGCAAAAATGCGCGACAGAATGATATATTTTTGCCCGTGCTGCACGCTCAGCAGCAGCACCTTATCGCCCACGCCCAAGGCTGGATTAAGGATAATAAAGCCATCTTTAACGGGCAGAGGCTTGCCATGCTCATAGCATATGATATTCTGGCTCTGGTCACTGTTTGCGCCGGAGGACACCAGTGATTTAAGCGTCGGGTAGGACTCTGTCAGGGCGTTTACGCCTCCCGCATGGTTATGCGTCAGGCTGTCGATGTGATGGATATGATCAAGTATTGGTATCTTTCTTTCCACCACCGCTGATGTCAACATTAGCACCGGCTGCTTGAGCGGCTGCTGCATGTTATTAACCGATATCTCCAGCGGATTTATAGCCGTCACCGTACCAATCTCCATATCGCACAGCCGCGCTGATTTTAGTGATTCCTGTATCACCTGATGCAGCGCATCGATCATTTCCACCGTGATCCACCTCCTAAAAGCTGTATAACTCCAGCTCCATTGTATGCTTGTCATTCTCAAACGTATGTACTACCCTCTCCAGCAGCACGTATTGATCAAGGCTGATATCGCCCAATCCCTTGATTTTGGCCAGTATCATCTGCCCCGCTCTTATACCGATCACGCCTAAAGACTCGATCTTTAAGGTGCGCATACGTCGATTGTAGTATTTTAGCGTAGCCTCGGCCTGCGCTTTAAGCTGCGCCGGATTTTTATCATCATTCACGCTCTGATAGAGCTGTAGTAATCCCCACCGCTCTATATTTGCGCTGTCCTCAGCAATGTAGACCTCTGCTTTTCCTGTCTCCTCATTAGGCTTTACAAGCTTAATGGAGTTGTAGGTTTGATCATCGATGTCGGTCTTATAGCTGTAATCTGTTACCAGCGACTTATCGCCGATCACGGTATCGATCACCATGTCCCCAGACTCCACGAGAGACAGTCCATTGCCATCATCAAAAAAGATATACAGCTTGCCTGTATTAAGCAGCGTCTGATCCAAAGCGTCCTGTATGATGTCGATATAGGTTTGCTCTGGCGCTATGAGAGATGGCAACTTATAACCAGTATCTGCGAGCGTGCTGACATCCAGCTGGCAGTCCTCTGCGATCTGCCGGATGATGTCGCTGGCACTCTGGCCGTAAAAAGAGTATGATGCTGTCGCCTTGAGATATCGCAGCCTGTCATAACAGGTCACGTCGATGATGCCCCAGCGGTCTTTTACCTTGGTAAACACCCATCCATAAAAGATCAGCTGCCCGTCTACGCTAAAGCGTACGATGTCTCCTTCCACAAAGGATATATCGCCAGCTTTGAGTATCGTAAATTTAAATGTCCCCGGACTGTCGGCTCTGTTTGTGGTGTATGTAGCGCTTTTTACGACGCTGGAACATTCCCACATCTTGCCGGTACGTTTTTCCGCGATCAGTAATTCGGTCCTCACTCGTCATCCACCACCTGCAGGGAGTCTTTTTTGATCCAACCTAGAGCGCCGCCAGACTCATCCGTGATGTGTACGGGATACGACCGCGATGCCTCAATGCGAGATACCTTGCAGCGTCTGCCGTTGCCGTTTCCATGCGGCTCATCACCGTTACTGGACGCGTAATACTTGCTATTGGCGATGACCACCGATCCCACAACAAGCTGATTTTTAGGTATGCTGCGCGTAGGCTCTGTGGTCGCTACAGCGGCTCCTCCTGTCTGATTGCTCCCCGACTGCAGCTGCATCTTAGCCGGTGTGTAATCCCGATACTCAGATATGTTAAGGGTATAATAAAAATCACCGGTTTCTGCGCCGCGCTCCTCATACTCAAATCCTGTGACCAGCACATCGTAGCCGTTATCATCCAAAAGGTACTGCTCGCCATCCTCGTAGTATCTGACAGGCGTATAGGTCAGTATCTCCTTATTGATCATCGCCGTCTCAAAAAAGCTGATGTAAAAAGACGGCGGCCGGAATCCGCCCGATGTCAGTGTTAAAAGGTCCGCTCTGCCGGGGAAATAGCTTGCGATCTCTACCTTTTTTAGCTCTGGTATCCGTGGCACCATAATCGGACCGATACCTAGCACGTTTAGGTCGTCATTAGCCGTTTCCCGTGATGCGGGCAGGCTCTCCGGATTGACCGGCAAACGAATGACAGAGCCTGTATTTTTGTTTGTAAAAAATAGACCGTAATTATTTGCCATGCCCTAACCTCCCGCATTACGTGACTCTGGATATGGACCTGATTGATGCTGACGCCGATTGCTCGATCAGCATATCCCGCAGCGTGTCTGCCAGCGCTTTGCGGTCCGCATCAGAGTTGCCTGTATTTTGGCCATTAACCGTGATTACCGGCGACTGAGCAGTCAGGTTGATGTTGTTTACATATTTGCGCGTAGCCAGATCAATAAAGGATTTTAAATCCTCGTTAGACAGATCGACAGCCTTTTTGATTGCCTTGGTGTTGGCATCGATGCTGTCAAGAGCGTCGTTATTTAGCAAGGCGGCATAGTTAGCCTCGCCGAAAGCGCTCGATCCGCTAAATAGGTTAGACCCTTTTTGATATCCCCAGTCGTATGCGCCGCTGTAGGAAAACCGATGATCAACGGCCAGCGCCTGACGATCAAGAGTAATGGCGTTATCGTTTTTACCCCATGCGATCACGTTGTTCTGCAGGCTGTTAAGTCCGGCTGTCCAATTTGTTCCAAAGATCGCATCGATGATCTTTGTTACTACTTTGCCTAGGTCCAAAAACCAAGATATAATCTGCCCGATCAGATTGGCGACCGCCGCGCCAAAAGAATTAAAACCGCCATTAGCGACGTTAAGCACCCACTCGACGATACCGATAAACGGTGTTACAAATACAGACCAGATGGCCTGTATCATGCCATTTAGGGTGCCGATTAAGATGTTACCGATCAGCGCCGCTGCCATGAATACCGCCCCGACAATGATGCCTGTAGCCGATAGGCTTGCACCAGTAAAGTGATTCCATGCGGCGACACCGGCATACAGAGCGCCTACGAGCAGCATGATGCCCATCGTAACCCACGTAACCGGATTAGCCAGCATAGCGCTGTTAAAAGTGTACATGGCCGCCGATGCAGCGGCCGTGTTACCCGTTAACACCCCAAAGCCAATTGACAGTAGATTGATCACAAAGTTATATCCCGCCGTCACCGCTGCCGCTATGCGCGTGTAATTTGCCGCCAGCTGGAATACCGTAAAGGCACCGCCGGCCGCCAGTACCAGCGGACCGATGATCGCTATATTATTAGCAAGCCATGATATGACCTGCAGGATGGGGCGACTGTACATCAGCGCCGTATTGGCAAAGCTTGTCCATACCTGTGACCACGTCATAGGCATCCGCTCAAATTTTTTATTAGTCTCGTCGGCAGCCGCAAACATCGCATTTTTAACAATCTCGGCGGTAACCATACCATCGGACGCAAGCTCCCGCATCTCGGCTATATTAACGCCCATATACTTGGCGATGGTTTGGGCGATCAGTGGTGTTTGTTCCAGTACGCTGTTTAGCTCCTCGCCGCGCAGCGTTCCTGAGGCCAGACCCTGCGTCAACTGCAGCATAGCAGCGTCGCCCTCCATTTTGCCAGTACCGGATAAGACCATCTGCTTATTGAGCTGCTCGGCAAAGGCGACGATCTCTGCGCTGCTGCCAAAGGCATCTCCGGCCAGAGTCCCCAATTTGGCGACCATAGCCGCAGTATCGGCATACGACCCACGCGCCCTCTGTGCAGACTCGTAGATCATCTGATTCAGTTCTGCCGTGGTCTGTAAGCCGTCATTCATCAAATCGAGCCTCGCCGTAGTCTGCGTAAACGTATCGGACATACGGACCAGACCATGCACGCCCTGCAGTCCTATATAGGCTCCGGCCAGATTGCGGATGCTGTCCATCAAGCGGTTGGTAGACCGTTCGGCTTGCTCGGTGTATCCTAAATAGTTGCGGTATGTGCCCGTAAACCCATCTCGTAATACCAATTCCTCCACGATACGCGCCATTTACCTCACCGTCCAATCCCGCTTGCGTATCTCCATGTCTTCTGCGACAAAATGAGCGATCAGGAGCTTTTCCCTGCTGCTCATGTTGGCATATTTACTGGGCGGCCAACCCAGATTGGCAAAGCAGTAAAATGCAATTCGCGTATCTGGATCAGCCGTTAAGAGTTTTTTACGTCTTCTTCCGTCCGCTCAATTGCGTCCTCATCGTAGCCAGACAGTGCCGATATCGCATCCAGCAGCTTATTAAACTCGCCTGGGCGCAGCATTTTTCCAGGTACGCTGACGGGGTCCAACACGCCATAATGATCGCATAATGTTTTATCGTCAAAAGGCGGCTGGATAGTGGCAGCTACCACGATCCGATTTGACACTTCCAGCGGATCGACGCTTTCGACTCTCTGCCCCTTTATCATCTTTACTTTACGACTCCGGCGTACAATATCGTCGAGCTCGTTCTGGGACAGCGATCTGATCTTAAACGGTATCACGTTGCCATCCCGATCCCTAAAGCGATCAGATACGATAATCTCTTTTTCCTCTTCCGGCTGCACCGGATTTAAAAAAGCATACAAGTCCATTTCTTAAACCTCCTTAGCTGCCATAGCTGGATGGCTCCGTAAAGGATGCCAGTCTGGCCACTCTTGTAAACGTAAAATTAAAATCGTAATTTAGCATTGACTCCTCATTGTTTAACACCGACAGAGGGATCGTGCCGGTAAGCTGGCAACCGTAAAAAGCCATGACCTGTGATCCGATCGATGTAGTCGGGTCAGTGTTGCTGATCTGTATGTCAAACTCCGGCATATGTCCGGTGTTAATATACTCCAGCACCATATCCAAAAAGATATTCGACCCGTAGTAAATGTTACCGGTGCCGGTCTGCTTTGCCCCGTTAGGCTTGTTTTGTATAACGCGCGTACCAATCACGCGCATATCCTGTCCCTGTATTTCAGCGTTGGTTGTGATGTTGCGCATCCCTGCGATCTCAGTCTGCTTACCGTTAACGGTAACGATGATCTTGCCCTCCGCCCCGTTTACGGTATCTCTGGACAATAAAAACATATTGGCACCTCCTTATCCTACTGTGACTGTCATATAGACTTTTTCCACGCTGTCTACTGCTTGGATTGCGACGTTGACGATAATAGCATCAATCTCCGCTCCTGGCAGTACCTCTACGTCGTCGGTCTCAAAATTCTGTATTGCCTGCGCGTCCTGCAGCTCCAACAGATAGCCAACAATGGCAGACTTAAACCGCATACGCCCGTCTGTGTTGTTATTGACCACGCCGACAAAGTTTTGGCTAAACTGCTCGTATACATCGTTAGCTATCGTGTTGCACAGCCGCATTACGCGGTTTTTACGGTAAACCTTACCGATATCAGGCGTATAGGTCACTAAGCTGTTAATGTCCTGCTCCACCTTTACTACACTATTTTCCGCAAACAATACCAGCTGCCCAGCATTTAGAGACGCGATCACCTGATTGTTAGTCCGCACGGGCGACGCATCAACTGCGCCGGGATAAGACGCATAGGTCAAGGACTCGTTGTATTTTGCACCAGCCTCTGCTCCACCTACCCACCAGCAAGTTTGTTGCGGTGTTAGCACCGTACCGTCATCGAGGGTAACGCCGCTGCTTACGTTGATCACAAATCTGCTGTCTGGATTGGTAACATTAGCCGCTACCAGCTGGCAGTATTGCCCGTTATCGTCAGCCAGCCGCTTGACAAACGACTGCATAGCCGTTAGTACTACGCTGTCATCGCCGTCATAAATTAAGGTATCGAAGTCGTAAGCCTCTATCACGCTCAAAAAGGCGCTGTAAGCTGCGCTTTGTACCGTTCCATCCTCACCGCCGGTCAGAGTTGTTCCTGCTGTAGATGCCAGATTACCGGTACCACTAAAATCCACCCAGCTGTTATTGACCAGATCGCCTACGGTCTTTGCGATCTGGCTGTCGACGATGCTGCCGTCTACAACAGTATTGACCGTAAACTGCCCCTCTGTATCGGCATCCTCTGTGATTACGATACTGATATCGTTACCTCTCACGCCCGGATACAGCGCTTTTACGGTCAAAGGCGCTATGGTTGCGCTTGCCTGCACAGAGCTGTCCGCGCTCGGTCGGTATAAGTACACTGTGTTGGGCGCGCTTGTGCGGTTTGTGCCCTTAAATATCTCTCTCAAAAACATGGCTTTTGTGTTTGTCAGGTCATACCCGATAAACGGTGTTGTATCAGCTCCCAATTCTACAGTCATAACCTGACCTACAGGGCCCCAGCTAAGCGGCTCGCATATTGCTACCTTGCCCCTGTCGCCTACGGTAAGTCCTAATCCTGCCGCCGACTTAAATCTAATATAGACGCCTGGTCTAACCTTATTTTGTGTCGTCCAAGTTCCGCCCGCCATGTCGATCACCTCCTGTTAGTTTTGTGCCCATCGCTTTATTAACAGCAGTTTCAGCCTCTGCGATGGTGTAAAAGTCATCGGCGAGGATCGCCGCCAAAAAATCCTGCTGCACGCGGGAAAATCGTTTGCTCTTTAGCAGAGCATCTCGTGCAAATTTCTTGCCTGTGCCGTCTATTCCCATTGATTAACCTCCTCGCTGTACTCCTCAATTTCCCGCATTTTTACCGCGTTTTCAGGGATTGATACCCGTTCCCTGAGCTCAAATTTATAATGCAGCGCGTCAAGATCGATGGTCCCCTCTCTCTGATATGTTCGGATCAGATGGAGATGGGTAGACTCGCCATCCGTATACGGGAATACTTTCAGCGCCAAATCCAGCATCTCCAGCGCTTTTACGTAGAGCTCCTGCATATTCGGCAGATTGTAGTCTACGATATACACCAGATCAAACCGGATTGTGCGCATCCAGTACCCACCAGTCTCCCGATCGATCTTAGACCCTCTCTGCTGTAAAAACATGCAGGGAGTTATCGTCTTTTGCTGATTGGGGTCCTCGTAAAAGGTGATGTCGGGAAAATGAGGAGCAAGATAGGCAGCCAATGATCTGGCTACCGTTGTAGTTGTTAAATTCATCGGCCTGCCTCCCTGATGATACGATCTATCCGGCGGCCAATCGCCAGCCGCCATGCGTCTATGGCATCGTCGGTCATAAAGATGCCGGGGATATATGTGATCCGAGTCCCGACCACTAATCCCACATCTCTGGCCGGATCATACTCCAGCACGCCCGAATATGGATTGACGTAAAGACCCGGCACAAAGTGCCGATCCATCCTGTGGCCGTCGTTGACATAGGACGCGTACTCCATATTGTTTTTTAATGTGGTCCTATATGACCCTGCAATCACTGTCGGGTTGATCTCGCTGTCCGTCGCCCAGTGCTGTTTAAGGCTTCCGGTGCGCGTGTTGGTGCCTCTCAGATCGTCCATAGTTGGCGGCGTTTTTTCCGCTGCCTTTTCCACGGCTCTGATAGTTGCCGTCTTGCTGGCATCCCGCAGTGTGCTGTCCAGATCAGATACGACTTCCCGCAGTCTTCTCGCGCGGCTTCTCAGCGTGTAATCTGCCATCAGTCCACCCGCTCCTGCATCTGCAGTCGTATCTCCTGATGGGCAAGTCCGGGGATTGCAGCGCCAAATGGCTCATAAAACTGATGAGCGTCTGCCACAAATGCCCGCGTTGGCTCATTCTCCTTTCCAAGACCGCCTCCGCGCGTGATGAGCACCTCATCGCCGATCCGGATGTCGATATCGTTAGAACAGGCGAGCTTGATGTCCTGCACAGCTTCTGCAGCTGTACGCTGCATGTTAATCCGCTCAGCGCCGGTCGTGTACACCCGACAAGGGATTCCTGCATACATCTGGATGCGTGTATGCCTGGTCAGGTTATCTGACTCGACCGCCACTACGCGCCAGACGTCCATCCGGTCTGTATACCAGTCGATAAAATTCATGCCGCCACCTCCTAGATTACGTATGTGCCACCAAGACCCATCAAGCGAGCCTCAGATGCCAGCATTTGACCATAGACGGTAGCATTTAAGCTGCCCCATCCCTCGGTCGCTTTGGTCAGCGCATCGGTATCGTAAGTAATACTGGTATCGCCCAGTCTGGCAGACTTTACTACGCCCTGCAACGCTCCCGTAGCGGCAGCCTGATCAGGACCTGATGCCGATGGAGCGTATGTGCGCATGTACATGGTCAGGTAGTGGGCGACATACAATCCTGCTGCATATCTCCATCCGCTTTGCCACCGGTCTACTTGTACAGACTCATTAGCGCGGTCAATAAACATCTGCAGCACGCCCTCCGGCACCACGCTCTTACCATCGGCATCAAAAAACTGTGGGAAATCTTCAGCAAACATCTCTGCCGTATAGTTTCCGCGCTTGCGTCCAATGTTGGATGCCGCCGCTCTTACTCCAAAAAACTGCGGTTTACCCCACCAATACATGCGCTCACCTCCTATCTGCTTTTGCGCACTGTCCGTTTTTTAGCGGTTTCTGCGTCCTCGTCTGGCACTTCTGCTGGCTCAGCATCGCGATTCTGCGCTCTGTCAAGTACCTCTGTCTGCTCTGCATCCGCGATGTCTTTATCCTTTTTGGTCTCGGAGACGGCGATCTTGCCGTCTTTGACCAGAGCCTTAAAGTAGTCCGTATCTGTTACCCAGTCTGGTACAGGACCGATATACCCACGACTGACCGGATACGCCTTTGACCCGTCCGTAGACGGGATGATGATGTTGCGATTAGCCACAATAATCATGATATACCTCCGATCTTAGATACCATCCCAATAAGACACCGTTTGAGGGTAATACATCTCTACCTCAGACAGATTAGCCATGTAGGCTGTATCGTAGCACACATTAGCCACGTTAGGGCCGGACATAATGCGGGATAATGGTACCAGTTCCTCAATCGCTAAAAATCTCTCGTGATTGGTATAAACAACCATGCGGTCTGTTCCGCCTGTGCCGGCTCCTTTGCACCATCTGGTTGCACCCACATACAGCGACCGGCCATTTTTAGATGCCACGTTATTTTTAAGCACAAAGTCTAAGATCGTTTCGGTCGCCAGGTCTGTAACCATGGTATTCATGAGATACACATACTGCTCATACGGCAGCAGGATGTGGTTAGGCATAGCGTCTGCATCGTATTCCGCAGCCGCCCAAGCTGCAGAAATGGCCGTGTTAATGTCGTTTAAAATCTGCTGAGGGGTCTTGTCTGCCCACTTGGTAGACGCGTTTGTAGTGGCCCCGTTATTGGCTACCACTGTTTCCACGACATCCGGATTATTAATCAGGCCGGTTGTGTTGTAGTCGCTCAGTCCGACATATACGTTTGCATCCTGATGCTTATCAAAGGTCATCCGCACGCCGTCCTGCAGCAGCTGATCCAGACTGCGGCCGATGTAATTGGCTCGCTGCATATCTACAAACATCACGCGCAGAGCAGCTGCAAAGATATGCGTTTTATATACGCCCTTATTAACGTCTGCCTGTACGATCGGCACGCCGTTAGCGCCGCCGGCGTGTACAGGGCCGTTTGTAGAGCCGCCTGTGATGCCATAAGCTACGCCCATGGCCGATGTAAAGTCTACCCATCCACCGCCTGTCTTGATGACGATATCGCGGGGATAGGTCACGCTGGTTAGCGGCTTGCGGATCATCGGATCACGCTTTTCCAGTTCTGATACCAAAAACGCGCCGCCGGATGCAATCCCTGCATCGTCCAATACTAAATCGTTAGGCGATCCGCCTAAACCCTGCAGGACAAATGGTCCGGCATTGGTTGTGCCCATATTTTTATACATGTGTCATCCTCCTTACGCTTTATTCATAACCAAAATTCTTAACTCTGCGATGCCGTTTGCGTCGGCATCCCCTGCCCATTGGCAGTTGGTCAGCTTAACGGTATTTGCCGCCGTGCTGTCGGCCTCTGCCTCAAATCCGCCTACGATAGCAGTTGGGTAACTCTCATTGGCCACAATCCGCACATAGACATCGCCGCCCAATTTAGGCGCACCCTTTTGGCATTTTACGTTAATCGACCCGCGCTGGAATACCGATGTAGGCTCGCCGGTAAAGTAAGTGCCTACGGTCTGCTCCAGATAGGACAGGGAGCTTTTAATCTCGCGAGATGCCACGCCGACAAAATCATCCGCGCTTGCCCCTGCGCCCATAGTTACGACCTCGCCGTTATCGTTATAAACGAGAGGCATACCAAAAACGATATTCTCGCCGGCGGGGCGTGTGTTGATGATCATATCAGGCTGTCTGGCGTAAGAGCCTGCCTGCCCGTGTGGCATTGTTAATCCAATATTCTGTACTGTTAATCCAGCCATCTATTTACCCTCCTTGTTCTTGTGCGGATTCATAGCGTCATACGCCGATTTCTGATCCGCGCAGATTTGGTCATATGTTTTTTTCTCGGATTTTTGACCGTTTCTGGTCGCGGCATCCTGTGCGGCAGATAAGATGCTGCCCATCTGACCGTCGCTGCCAAAGGCGCTTAACAGCGCATCTGTTACCCGTGCTCTCTCGTCCTTGTTTTCGATGGCCGCCACCGCAGGACGCAGAGCCTTTAATAGCTCGATCGGCGCGGAGTCTGCAGCGCCGCTGCATGAGTCTTTGCCCTTCTCCTCCACTGTCTTAGACTTTTTATCGTCTGTCTCCTTTTTGCCCTCCATCCGCTCGATCAGATCGTCGATGTCAGACTCATCGGATAGTTTCTTTTCCTCGCGGTCGTTCTTTTTGGCCAATTCCTTGACCATACTAATCAACTCATCCAATTTACTCCCCAGATCGTCACCTTTTGGCGCTCTCTCGACCATCACATCCTTTGCGGGTTCCGCATCCAGCGCCCCTTCGGCGGGTTCTGCGTCCAGCGCTGCCAGTGTGGATGTCGTCAGCTCCTCCAGTTCTTCCGGTGCCGCATCCTTTGCGGCCATCCCAAACAGCCGCAGCAAGCTTTTTTTAAAATCGCTCATGTGTGATCCTCCTTTTTGTATTTGCTGCTCTGAGCTCGCAGCGTCTTTTATTGAGACCTCGTGACCGGCTCTGCCTTTTGGCACAACGGCCACATGGTTACCTCTAATTTGCGTTTGCCTGTAACCTTGTCCCTCTGGGGTCCATTGGCACATGTACCCGCACGATACCTCTCTCTTGATACCGTTTTGGATTTCTGATATCAGGATTGAGTCGTTGATGTAGAGATCAGCCATCAAATAATCGCCGTCTCGTCTTACGTTTTGGGCGTGTCCTTTGGCGTACAATCCATAATTAACAGGATCGACGCTCTCCGGCGGATGCCCGTCAGTTACCGGCTTACCCTCAAACGACGCGATCGCAGCCACCTCAAAGACATCCTCGGGGTATCTGTCCACCGTTATAATACGGTTTGGATCGCCGTCTAAATTTAGATCGGACGCCCGATAATCCATCTTGCCGATTCTGGCGATGGGCACATTTCGGCAGATCAAAAATCCCTCCACCGACTCTGTCTGGTTGGGACTAATCTCTGTGCCGTAATACAGCAATATCCGTCACCTCGCTTTTTACTTAGTACCAGCATCCTTGTAATCTTTTTGCCAGTTTTTATATTTATCGTCACCGCGCATCTTATGGCGCTGGAATGTCTCAAAGCTTGGAATCTTTGACCCCAACACCATCTTATAGTGCTCCCATTGTCTATAATCTCCCAGCCAATCTGATCTTGCCTGCTCTTTTGCCCGATACACGCTGACCTGTCTTGCCGATCGCGGGTCCACGTCGGGCGGATTTTTGCTAAAACTGGAAAAGTCCTTTTCTCGCTGTATCTCCTCGTCGCTCAGATCGTCAGCCGTCCAGGGCATAAGCACATGCAGGCAGTTGGGATGGATGTTTAGATAGCTGTTTGCCAGCGTATCCGGTCCCGTAATATCCACTTTGCCAAAAGCCGCAGCCAATGGCGGGAAGTCCGGATCATTGCCGCTTTTACTGTATACCCTGCCCTCTAAGGGCGCGCATACCTTACAGGTTGTGCCGTGCGCGCTTATCTTGTACAGATCATGCTCTGTATCCGCCGTAAGTACCGCCAGCACCTCTGCCTGTCTTGATACGGTCCGGCAGGCCATGGTGCAGTAGGTGTGCAGACTCCAGTGTCTTCCGGATCTATCGATAAAAGCCGTAACGCCCTCCGCCAGTAAGCGTTTGACATAATCTGGCACGGTTTTTGCTGTGCTCCTGCCTGTAGCCTCCATATTGGCCACTATCTCCAAACCAACACTGCGCTGCACGGTATCATCGCTGCCGCCGATCAGAGCTGACTCCAGACTGGCGTATGCTGTGGCTGATGCCTGCATAATCTCTCCGGTCAGATTGGTTACCAGGCGTTCAATGATCGCGTGCTGTTCTGCCGTCATTGCCTCAGCCGCAGCGTATCCGGCGATGTGCTTTTCGGCCGGCTCTATGATCTTTCTCGCTTCCGGCACCCGCACATAAAACTGCTTCTCGACAAGCTTTGGTACGTACTCCCAGCAGTCTGTCTGCATCTTTTCCAAGATGCGCTGTACCCGATTTAGCGCGGCTACAGCGTGATAGTCGACAAGTCCAAGTGTCCGCAATCTCCCGATCTCGTTAATGATATCGGTTTCGGCTTTTAAAAAAATGCGTCTCAGCTTTTCCTCCTCCGCCGCGTTTGGCGCTCTCTGTAATGCCCGCATAGCCGCTCACCTCCTAATCAAGACCAACAAAGGGATCTCTGAGAGCCGTCACATCCTGATAGGTACGGCCTCTGTTTGCGTTTATAACCTCATCATCCAAAGTGCTGTATAGTCCTGTCTCCTCAGTCAGCTTTTTGAGCTCCCGCTGCGCCGTAGACTGGTCAAGCAACCCTGCTTGGAATGTCGCAATGATGGACTCTGTCTTTTGTTTGGCAATATCCGCAACCTCTTTTGCGGTAGGCGTCCAGAGTGGCGGGAATGTGACATCCAGATCATCAGGCACCGCGCCCCATGCTGACATTGCCATAACCGGCAGCAGCTTATAAATGATCTGCCGCAGCTTGCTCTCCCGCAGGCTGTCCACGTAGTCGTAATAATTCTGCAGGTCACTGTCTCCTGTAGCGTTTAATCCTGCAGGCGACCGCCCGAACAGCTTAGTGACTGGGATACGGGACGCGCCTGATAAATCAAGGCACATGCTCTCGTAGACCTCTTTTAGACCTGTAAAAGTGTACTGTGTGTTTTTGATCTGATCGCCCTTATTGACAAGCTGCACGCCGAAATTTGACTTGACGACACTCTGTGCCTGCATCATATTCCAAAAGCGCATCTGCGCCGCTTCCGGAGCCAGCGAAAAGAGCTGCTCCAGATTCTGGATTTCCATGGTGTCCACATTTGCTCTAAACGTTAATGCAGCCATATTGGCTGATACATTATCATGCTTGACTACATCGGCATAAAGGCTCTCGATCTCGCTCTCTCCCCAGTACATTTCTGCCATCTTTTCCAGATACGGCAGATCGCGGCCAGTAAACCTTATCAGGCGGGAGTGATGCACGCGCGCCACAATCCCATTCGCATCCCCGCTGTTTATCGTGTAGTATTTGGGTAATCCAAAATCCGGATCAGACATATCCGATACCAGCTCGATATCCGGCGTAATCCCTGACCACCGATCAAGGATGTAAAGACCAGTAAACGAGTTGGGCAGGATCGTGTCAACGTCCAAAGGCTTATCAAGCATATTTTCGTGGCCTCGGATCATGATCAGTCCGGCTGCCCCGCCATACAGTCTGCCCCATCGCAGTCCCTCGTTGATCTTATCCTGCAGACAGGTCCTGCGCTCCAGTCGCTTAAAGTCCTGCTGCTGCTCTGGCGTTATGCCGCCGGTCAGCGTAAACCACTTTTTGGTCATATCATCTGGGATAATCCCCACGACGTTTTGTACCACCCAGTTATCACGATATAGGCTATTTAGCAGCGCGTAGTTATCGGTCATACGCGTTAGCGGATATTCTGTGGCCTCCAGTGGGGATTGCGACCCAAAACCCAAGCGGAAAAGAGGATTAGAAAACGCATCCGCCACGATATCCTTGCTTTGGCTGTCTTTGTCTTTGTTTTTATTCCGGCGCGACATCTTATCACCTCACTTACTCAAATCTCCAGTCGGGTAAAGAATTTATATAGTATCTCAGGGCGTCCGGTCCGTGATCAAGCTGCTTTACCGGCTTTTCCTCGCCACGCATGGCGGCTTTATCGTCCCAGATATACGACCCCATCTCTTTGATTAAACCTGTGCAGCTATCGCATACCATTAACGCGCTCTGCGCAAGCAGAGTGGAAACCCTGCGGATGCCATCTAAAACCTCGTTATCGGCAGGGATCACGTATAGTCCCCTGCTCCTAAGCTCTGCAATAAACGACGCTGCCGATGGGTCGATAATAACAGAACATGACTTGTCGCCCATAAAGGCGATCAGGTCATCAGCATACTCTCCATCGGTCTTTTGCCGCATCTCCTTGCGGCTGTCCCAGCGGTACTCTCCATCCACGCGTATGACCCCGCCATCATCGTAGATATCCAAAAAGACGCATGGATTGGTTGTGCCGTAGTCACAGGCGATCGTCCTCTGGCTGTTCCACACCATGGCCACGGGTCGCTGCTCTGGTCTGTATAGGTTTTTGTCTTGATCAAACATATCATAGATCAGGCCATCAGCGGATACCCACCGCCCTAATATGTACCTGCTGTAAAATACGCCGCTGTACATTTGTTTATAACGCCTTTTTGTGTCCTCTGAGAGGGAAAGGTTATCATCCATCATAAAGTGCAGGTAGAGGAGATTCTTGGGCTTCTCAGCGTCATCCTTTACTGCATCGATCCAGTTAACCTTAAACCAATGCATCGGATTGGCAGGATTGCAGTTGAACCAAAACTTGCTACCATCTACAGAGCAGCGACCGGTTGCCTGGTTTACAAATGATTCCGGCATGAGCACCACCTCATCAAAAAAGACCCCGGCCAGGGTAACGCCCTGTACAAGGTCTTGGCTGCTCTCGTCTCTGCCACCAAAGAGATAAAAGATATTGCTTTTTTTCCCGCGTCGGATAATTAGCAGGTTGTCCGCCCTTTTGTCGGTTACACGGTATCCTCTTGATCTGAGCATCTGCTTAAGCGTTGTAATGACGTTACGACGCAATGAGCCGATGGTCTTGCCGCATATGGCAAAGTTGTAGCCGTTAAAGCTATCCATTGCCCACATAACAAACGATAGTGACATCGATAGGGTTTTACCTGATCGGATAGCCCCGTCTGCTATGATGCCATCAAGATGGCTCACGGGAGAGGATGGCCGCCACCACGTCAGTATCATTTTTTGTTTGTTGCTAAAAGGCTCAAAGTGGAATATCGCCTCGTTTGCCATCTGCCCACACCTCGCTTATTTTGCCATCCAATGCGTCGATAAAACCATCATCGGCTGCGCCGTCGTTGTCTATATCATTATTGTTAAACAGCCCCAAATGTCTGCACAGTTTGTCCAACGCCTCCAGCTTGTCGTAGAGCTTGACCTCTATCCCGTTTGCCCCTTGCTTGATTCCGGCGATGGCCGCTCTTTTGTGGGGCGATATTGACTTTGTAGGAGTTACTAATACCTCTGGTTGCTCGTTGACAATATCCATGCCCGCGTAATCCGCGATGTCGGAAAAGGCTATTGCTGCCAGCTCTTGGATTACTCTATCCTGCGTTACCTCTGTACGTGTCTGCATATCCTTCCGGCGCTTGGCTAAATACTCCGCAACCTTAGGGTTTGCTAGTAGTCTACTACCATTGACGCTGGCTGCCCCATCTGATTTACAGCCCTTATAAACTGCTCTGTATGCTCTGGTAGCATTGAGGTCTACCAGATATTCATCAACAAATGCTTTTTGTTTCGGTGTCAACGACAATGCTATCACCTCGATTATGTAAAAATGACGCAGCGGCGGGATTTGAACCCGCGTAATACTACCCCGCCAGGGATTTGCAAAGCCATCTCTGCCACGCTGCGATGTACGAAAATGGAGCCACCGGGAATGGTGGCTCCTGCTAAGAAAGGAGATATCTTTATGACGATGAAAAAAAGATTTGGCTGGCTGTCGCCCTTTTTCCACATCTTAAATTTTACCATACGAAAAACGGACATTGTGGACATTTTCAAAATTTTTTAACATTTTTTCAAAAATCTTTCTAAACTTTTTCGCAGCGCGTCCTCCGAATACTCGCAACCCAATTTTGCGGCAATCTCATGCCATCTTAAGCCGTCCTTGTAACGGTAAACCAGTAGCTGCCGGATTAGGCTATCGTCCACGCTGTCGATAAAATTATCAATCTGGTCAATTTGCTTTTGCCGCCGCTCCTTCTGCTGCTCCAGCTCTCTGCGTCGTTTTTGGTCTGCTTCGTCCGGATACCCTCCAACCTTAACAACGCCGGGGCAGTATGGAAACTCCGTGTCACTCGATGAGACTACCACGCACTCATAAGACAGACGATTGATCTGCTCTTGGATCATGTTAATCTCATGGTTAAGCGGTCTGTACTGGCGCAGTAAGTCTTTTATCATATTTGGCTCAACCTCCTTGCCCACCCGCATTTGTAGATGCTGTTGTTGCATCTGCTTTCGCAAGTATCATATTTTTCGCAAGTCCGGCAGCATGGTACTAATGCGTGTGCCCCCATTCCCGATTGGCAGGCTTGTTTTGCAAAGATTATACAGTATAGCTTTTGCATGACTTACCACGCCCTTTCATGCTCGATTTTATGGGCTTATACCCTTTGCAATAATTAAGCATTTTCGTATCAACCTTTGTGCATGTAAAAAAGCAAAATTGATGTTTGCGTGCGTAGTTATCACAAGTATCGCATATTTTAGTCATGCTCTCACCCCTATAGACTGCTTGTTCTTATCCCCATATTTTGCTTTGAGAGAATCCAATAACTCATCCTGTACGTCCTTTTTCCCTTGCAGGCTTGCTAGTACGCTTTCATCCGCTGTGCCCTCTGTAATGAGATGGTGGATGATTACGGCGTTTTCCTGCCCTTGTCGGTATAGTCTGGCGTTGGCCTGTTGGTAAAGCTCGAGGCTCCACGTAAGGCCAAACCAAACGATGATATTACCACCCGCCTGCAGGTTTAATCCATGCCCGGCTCCTGCTGGATGGGCTAGCAGCAATGGTATTTCTCCATTATTCCATTTTTCGATGTCTTCGGATCCACCTAATTTTTTTGCAAATTTGAATCGTTTTTGTATCCGCTCCAGATCGTGCTTGTATGAGTAAAAGCACAATATTGGCTTACCGTTTGACAGCTCTATAATCTCGTCCAATACGTCGAGCTTGGCGTTGCTGGTCTCCACGTATCCGCCATCTGCTAAGTACATTGCCCCGTTTGAGTATTGCAAGAGTTTGTTAGATAACGCTGCCGCCGATGCCGCTGTCACTTCGCCCTCTAAAAAGTCCAAATAACAGTCACGCTCGAATTGGTTGTACCGATCCATCTCATCATCGCTCAGCTTAACACGCTGCACGTTGTCGATGCGCTCAGGCATGTCCAGCCAATCCTCTGCTCTCATGCTGATGCAAATGTCTGAGATTTTAGCGTTGATTGCTTGCTCTGCCTCTTCTCTGGGCTTGTAGTTATAAATCATATGCTGATTGCGCTGGTTGGGGATAAAGTACCGGCTGCGAAATCCCGAGATCGTTGTGCCTAATCGCTCTCCGCCATCTAGTAAATAGATCTGGCTCCATAGGTCGATCAGTCCGTTGGGTGCTGGTGTACCTGTAAGGCCAACTACTCGACTGCTGCGAGTAATGTACTTGCGTAACGCCTTAAAGCGTTTTGCTGCATGTGACTTAAAGCTGGATAGCTCATCGATGACCACCATATCAAACCCCCATCCATCTCCGACTTGCGACAGCTCATCGGTCAACCACACCACATTTTCCCGATTGATAACATAGATATCCGCGTCTTTAGCCAGTGCCTTGCGCCGGTTACTCGCTGACCCTAGGACCTTAGAGATCCGGAGATGCTTTAAGTGATCCCACTTTTGGCTCTCACGGCTCCACGTGTCCTCGGCCACTCGCAGCGGGGCGATTACTAAAACTCTGCTAACCTCAAAATAATCGTTCATGAGTTGATCGATAGCCGTTAGGGTTATCACAGTCTTGCCCAATCCCATATCTAAAAATAATCCTGCTCGGGGCGTGTCTATGATTTTGTCAATCGCCATCTGCTGGTAACTGTGCGGTTTGAATTCCATATTTTTCTAACACCTCCCTGACCTGTTCCTTGCTGTCTATAACATAAACATCAAAGCCTAATTTTTCTATTTTCCGGTGTACCGCTAATTGCAAAGGCCGCGCTTTCCCTCCTGGGCGTTTTAATTCTGCAAAAAAGATTCTGCCGTTTGGTAAAAGCACAACTCGATCTGGTACACCTGACACTCCTGGGCTTATAAATTTCATCGCCCAACCTCCCAATTTCTTTACTTGGGCGGTAAAGTATTTTTCTATTCCAGATTCTTGCAATTTTGATATCTCATCTCCTAAAAAATTTTCTATAAATCTCTATAAAACTCTAAAAATAATGAAATCTTGTCCCGTTTTGATAGGTTGTCCAGAGGTTGTCCCGAAGCTGTCCAGCACCCGTCAGCCCTGTTATATCAGGCGTTTGCGGTGTTTTCTGGGACAACCGGCTCAAAAAATCCCTATATAACGCTCGCGTATATAGGATTTATAGGTTATTGTATTCTCTATAAATTCTATATTTTAATATCTCTATAGGGAATTTCTTGTCCACTTGTCCCAAAAGTGCCTTAAACCCGCTATAAATGAATGTTTTTTAACGGGACAAGCTCTGGGACAAGCCTAAAATCTTGTCCCGCTTGTCCCAAACGCCCACTAACTCACTGACCGCGCATATAGTCTCTGTCTCCCATATATTGGTACGTGTTCCCTGTCTACTTTTATCCACCCGTCTATCTTCTGCATGATGGCGCTAATCTCGTATGAATCGCTTTTACGCATAGCCGCTTGGTCTTTCCCAAAGCATTCACACCAGATTTCCATATTGCATACGGTAGCACGCTGCACGGTCCCCTGCGATTCTGCTCCAAAATCACCGCCATCCAAAAAGCTCCTGCGCTCAAATACGCTCATTTTGTCCCAATTCTCAGGTAAAAGGGTATCCAAGTACTCACGCACTAGCCCCTCTCTATCGTCGGTCTCCATTGCTTCTCTCTGTTCTCTGGTTGCTATTGCTTCTTCCTCACTATTGAGATATAGCTTTTCCCCTCGTCGGTACAATGCCAAGGCCTCCGCCCATATCTGCTCTACCTCGTCATCGGTAATCTGCCATGATTTCCGCGGGGAATCCCCGGAAACCCTAACTGGCCAGAATCGGCGGTTGCCCGTAATATCTCGCAAGAATCCGCTTTCCGCGTTGGTAGATCCTACAATTACGCATTGCCTTGGATGGTTTTCCACGGTCAACCCGTAACTCGCTCTGTACTTGTCATCCACCCTCGAAATAAACGATTTGACGGTATCCGTATCTGCTTTACGCATCCCCGCCAGCTCTCCCAATTCCAGAATCCAGTACCCTTGCATCTTTTCTGGCCCTGACTTATCTTTCATGTCTGCGATCATGAGACTATCAGAAAACCAGTCGCCCGCAAGCTTAGAGAAAAACGTAGACTTACCGATACCCTGCGGCCCACTAAGGATGAGCACGCTGTCAAACTTAGTCCCAGGATGATAGATTCTGGCCACCGCTGCTACCATCGTTTTACGGATTGCAGCGCGAGTGTATATATTGTCCTCAGCTCCGAAATAATCAATGAGTAGGGTATCAACCCGCTGCACACCATCCCACTCTGGGAGACTGTCCAAATACTCCTTGATCGGATGATATGCCCGCTCTGTAGCCACCGCTACTACGGCATCTTTTGTCCTGCCGGGGCTGTATACCCCGTAATTTTTGCTCAAATATACCTTGAGCGCTGCATAGTCGGAATCGTTCCAGCCGTCTTTTATCTGGCTCCATGGCAGCCCGCCAATCGCATCGATCCCGTCCCTGTGGCGGTTAAAAGCGATATTTTTTAGGTTTTTGTCATTGCGGATAATGAGTACCAAATTATCAAGGCTCGCTTGTGTTTTTCCCTGCTTATCCAACTCTAAATCAAGTACCCAATCATCGCTTTCCGAATCGCTATCGTTGTCCGTTACTAGCCCGTCAAAATCACTTTTTGCAGAACTCATGCGCTCCTGATGCAGCAGCCTTTTAACCCCGTCATCGGATGCCGCAAATTCCTGCATGGCCTTGTACGATGGCATCTTAACAGTAGGTGTTCCGTCTGCTGCGTCATCATCAAGCCCTCCAAATCTATGGATCCTCACAAGGTCAAACGCGTTGCACAACATCCCGCCGCAAGGGTCGGTTGCATGGTTTGAGTATGCGAATTTGCCATCCTCGTACACCACTAAACCCGCAGCAGTACTCCCGGATGCATATGTGTATCTATCCTCAACATCGCAGGGTACATACACATCAGATAAAAACTTATTGATTACCCCCTCGACGCTGTACGTTCGGCAGAAAGCGCCAATAATACCCTTCTTGGTAGTTGGGTCCTCCTGCTTTTTTACGAGCCTCTTACGCGATTCTGCGGTGCGAGAGGATGATGGCCACGATGCCACATCATGCCAGTCATCATAACTGGCTAATGTATTATCTACATCAAGCGGTGCGCTCTCGTTGTGCTCGAACACGTACTCGCCATCAATACTGGTGCTCGGCCAGTACATCAGCCTGTGTGGTTGGTAGGTCGTATCATCGAACATATCAATCCCGATATCCTCGGCAACCTTGCGAGCTACTGCCTCATACTCATCAGGATCACACGGTCGAGATAACGGAATCAACAGCCGGTATCTGGGTTTCTCCGGCGTGTGTTTATGCGTAGAGTAGACAGCCCATGTGTAATCTGCAAAAAAGCACAGTTGATCGATAAAGTCCTCACTGGCAAAGTCGGCATCGAGCGTCAGCAAATACCGCTTGTCAATATATCCTGCCTTACGCTTGCCCTCTTTGAGCTTACCCCCGACAAAGCCGCCTACGTCCTTGATTGCGTCCTGCTTGCCCTTAGGTAGATTGCGATACTCTCCCTGCGTTTCTGGCGTTACTGTATTTTTTTGCAGCCGATCCAGCAGCTGCTCCCATGTGTAACTTGTATTTTTCCAGATTTTAGTCGTCCTGCTGGTACCTGTTGCGATGATAAACTTATCCACGTTGTCACCGTCCTTTGTAAAAACTTGTTAATCTTTGAGATAATAATCGGCTTCGTACGCTGCTGCCTTTAACGGCAACCCCGGAGCCCAGCTGATCGGCTGCCCCATAATCTCGGCAACTTCTTCCGCGGAGCTGTGCCCGATTGGCACATCCAGCACCACCTCGTCATGCACGTGGAAATTGATTTCAAATCCCAAATCCTCGAGCCGGATGATGCTCTCTGCCAGACAGTCGCGGGAAAAAGCCTGTACAATATTTTCGGTCAATTTCCCGCCGAACGTCTCTAAGCGCTCCCAGCTCTTTTTTGTTTGGTTCATGCCCTCATAAGTGAGCGCAGGCCGTCCAAATTTGTTAGTCTCGATCCGTGGCTTTACGTATGCCAGCCGTCTGCCGGATGGCAGTCCGATAAACAGAATCCCGGCTTGCTTTACAAAGCTAATCCCGTGAGCGATTCGGCTGGGTTTACCCTCTACAGCGTCGAGCGCTGCCCTTTCTACAGTACGCCAAAACGCCGTTATTTTTGGATTAGACGCCCGCCAACTGTCTACAATGGGTTGTAGCTCTTCCTCTTGTAATCCTTGCTTTAGAGCGCCCATATTAACCATAGCGCCTACGCTGCCACCATACCCTAAAGCCAACTCCGCGATTTTGCCCTTTTGTCTCAACGGGTCGCCTTTTTTGATACTCTCCATAGGCACCTTAAACATCTGTGCTGCTGATGCCTCATAGATCTTGCCATGTGTCTTAAATACTTCTATACGCCACATCTCATCAGCCAAATAGGACAATACTCTAGCTTCGATCGCGGAAAAGTCTGACACAATAAATCGTCTGCCATCTGACGGGATAAACGCTGTCCTGATAAGCTCCGACAGCACTTGCGGCGGGTTGTTGTACAGCATTTCGAAAACCTCGAAATCCCCCGCGGCTACCGTCTGACGCGCCAGATCTAAATCCCGCATGTGGTTTTGTGGCAGGTTTTGTACTTGTACCAATCTGCCCGCCCAGCGTCCTGTCCGGTTGGCTCCGTAAAACTGCAGCAGCCCTCTAACTCTCCCATCTGGGCAAACTGACTGCTGCATCGCCTTGTATTTGGCAGTAGATGTCTTACTCATCTCCGATCGCAGGCGTAATACCTCTTTTACGTCCTCACTGTCAGTGGTGCTCGCAAGGTCTCCGATGGTCTCTTTTGTCAAGCTCTTAATGTCTTTTCCCGTTTTTTCCTTGATCCAGCCTTTAATCTGGCTGATAGAATTCACGTTTTCCAGCCCCGTAATTTCAAACGCTCTCTGTCGGCAGTGCTCACTGTATATAGCGTCAAACTTAATCGCGTTGTTTACAACCCTAGGATCGATTCTAACGCCCCTATCGTTGATGCGTTGATCATACTCCCATAGGCGCTGCTCCGATGCTTCTATGGGAAATCTAGCGATTTTACGCCTAATACTTCTCTCTACCTCGACATCCTGCTTGCAGTAATCCTTGAATGTCTGCCACTTCTCCGGATCATGCTCGGGTAGGTTTCGCGTTCTGTGCCCGTTGGCGTCTGTGGGCTTGCAGGGTTTAGAAAAGTAGTTAATTAGCGCCTTGCCCCTGCTATCCTTTTGCTCTGCTAATCCTAATGCCATGGCCACGGTTGCCAGTGAGTTTGGCAAGCCAAGCTCAGAGGATGCTACCATCGTGCAGCTCCACTCATTGACCGGCAGCCGAATCCCAAAATGCTTTTGAATGCAAGTCCGCTCAAAATTGGCGTTGTATGCCGTCTTTAATATTTGGTTGTCTGTCAGCGCTTGCATGATCTCATCCGGCAGCTCGTCCTTGGTTAAATCTACAAGCTCCACTGGGCCATCATCAAACGCATATGCAAACAGCAGTATTGTAAAGTCCGGCGCGTTAACGTAAGCGTACACGCCGGACTTAATCAAATCTACACTGCTGTATGTCTCTATATCAATCCCTAAATCTCGCATACAGCATCATCCTTTTAGTTTAAGAAATCGTCTTCATCATCCGCGTCGTCGATCAGCGCTGCAAAGTCATCTTCCGCTCTGGATCTCCCGCCTAATGGGTCTCCGTCCTCGGTTTTCATGAGGTTATTCAAGCCGCAAGCGATCCCGCGGTTGCCGTTGGAGTTAAACGGATAAAACGTGATAGACGCATGGCCATAGCAACCGCTATAGAATTCTGTTGTATCGATGATTGGCTGGCCGTGCTTGTCCACAATGCCGGGTTTTGTATTGGCGTTGGCATTTACAAAGTAGTGATCCGCATACACCTCATCATCTGGTCTATCTTCATCGCCATCGCGCAGAGGTGTTTTGAGATTAGCCGGGATTTTCCCACCAAACTTGCTGCTACGTCCTACTTCTTTTGCCGCTTCAACGGCTTTTTCGATAGCTTTCAGTGTCTTTTTGTCGCTTTTAGGGATTAAGATGCTTACTGAGTATTTCTCATCCCCTCCGTTGATGCTGGCTGGTTCCCACACGTGAGCGTATGAAAATCTTACTTTACCTGTAACTACCTTTGTCGCTGCATTTGCGTTGTTTGTTGTTGTCATGTTTAATTCCTCCTAATTTTTATGCAATAATATCCTTAAAATCATCCGCTGCGGCCTCATTAGAGTTAATCTCAGGCCGCTTGTCGGTAATTGGTACAAGCGTCGGCGCTCCTGCGTCCTTTACCACGTAGCTGCCCAGCACCTCGTCAAAAGCGGCTTTGCCATATACCTTTTCCATGTCTGCGACAGTGCGCAGCTTGTGTACCATCGCATCAGCTTCACACAAATGCGACTTTGCAAGAGTACATAAGATGGTCTCATCGTCTGCCGTGAATCGGCGGCTGGCTCTCCCCTCTACTAGCTTGTAGCCTGGGAATTTTACGCCCATCTTAGCCTGATCTAACGCGTAGGCCTTAACCAACTCTGACCACTTAACCAGACGGCTGGACAGCTCCAGCACCTCGGATATGTCCTCCTCATCCAGTAGATTGGGATGCTTAAAGTCGCGTTTTGCTACCTCCTCAACGTCATCATAAAAAGCCTCTTGGTTGATTTCTATCGCGGATAAGATCAAAATCAAATCCTCACGAGACAGGTCTTTTTCTTCTATCAGAGATTCTAGCCTTTCCCTGGTTGGTTCATTTTTAATTTTGAATCTTCTGAACTCCATCGTCATCATCCCCTCCTTTTACATCATCATTGACGTTACGATAAAAGTTATAGCAAATGCGACACAAGACACGCACACGGGCAGCAGACGGTAGTATCCTTTCCGTAGCTGCTCAATCTGTCTGCTATGATCCATTAGCGTATTTAAGCAAATTTGAACTGTCTTACACTGCTGCTCCAGCAATTCTGAAATTTTATCATCGTTCACTTTCTCACCCCCTCATCCGTCTTGAAAAGATAATTGATAGTTTTATCCGGAAAGAATGTATCCCGTATCAGCATCGCCTCATCAATGTAGAATTTATGATGTTTTAGCTTGTAGCTGATGGTTGCTTGCCTTCCAGAGAACAGATCGGCGATCATCTTTATCGTGACTTTTCGCTTTTTCCTCTCTGCCGTTAAGTTTGGGTACAAGATATCACCTTCTCTTATTCTGGTTGTTAGGTCTTCTGACCCGTAGAATCGACGGGTCAGCATTTTGTCAATGTTGGCAATTACGAAAACTCAAAGATGTTTTGTCGCTGAGCTGAATCTATACAAATTTACAGATAAATGCGTAAATGGCCTTTAGGGTTTTGTAATCCAGCTTTTCCAGCTCTGCATTGATTGCTTTAATGATTGCTTTAATAGCAACCTCCTCAACACTTTCTCCCATAAAATATCCCCCTCTGGTGTCTATCTGTTTGCGGAAACTCGATAACGATTTGATATTGAGTTTTATAATCGCCTAGTGTAAATCTTTAACCAGATAGTACACAAATTCTAAATTGGAAAAATCCAGCTTCTCCAACTCCGCATTGATCGCCTTAATGATTAGCTCCTTAGCGTTTCCCCCCACTTGTGGGGGAAGGGGGCAAAAATAGGTTTATCTGTTTGCAGAGGTCACCACCTCCATCTCTGCGTATTCTTCTCTAACTTTTTGTCGGTTGTATTCGATATCAGCTTCGAAAACAAGAGATATGGTGAGTAACTGCGTTACCTCAAACAGTGGTAATGCTTTTACAACCTTTATAAGTCTTTTCTTTGTGTTTCTTTCGCATTTTTTATATCCGACAACATCAACTGTTCCCACAAGGTCACACTCACGATCTACGTATCCCCTCATAAACTTATCATTTTCGGTCTGCGTCATACTCTTCCACGCCTCCCTCTTCGGCTACGCCGTATTTAATAGCCATTTCCTTCACGATTGCCAGATAGCCCTCGATCAGCTTTTTGTCATCAGCGATTACGTCAACATAGGTCACTTTGTCTTGGCGTGTCTTGCTTGCGCCCTCTTCGGCCATCTTACGGCGCTTGTTGGTGCGTCTCTGTTTTAAGTTCACGCCCATTCTCAGATTAAGCTCACTGTAAATCTCTTGGTTGACTTGTGCGATGTAGTCGTTACCGCCCCACGCTTGAGCAATTCTCACGATTAGCTTTTTGGCATCTTCCCGCCAGCTTAGAGCATTTAATGCTACTACATCACGGATACCGTCTAATCTCTGGCTTACGTTGTCGATGTCCTGCTGCATCTCTTGTTGTTTGCGTTCCAGATCTACCATATACTGAGCTTGTGCCAGTAGCATTTCAGCGGGAGACTTTTTGCCCATTGAGTAGCTACCTGTTTTGCGTAATGATGGGAGTACTTCGCTAGTAACCCACCGCTTAAATTTTTTCGCCGTTGGCAGCTTGCTGGACAGTACCAGAGAGTACAGGCCAGATTCGTTGATAAGTGTCATCCCTCTGTTTGGAATTTCAAAGGTAGCGTTTTCCGACCTTTGAATTACTGTGCGATCTTCGGTGTCGATGTGGGTAGCAATCGCATCTTTTGTATTGCTATAGCCTAAAACTTCCGCCACATCCTTGCCAACAAACCATGGCTCGTCGTCGATTGTTATTGTTCGGATTGTTCCAAATTCTTCGTTTTCAAGCGATATAATACACTACCCGCTTTTCTGTGTCAAGATAAAAAATTAATTTTTTCAAACTTTTTTGTTTGAACTCTTGAACTTATGTTTATAATAAGGTATAATGCTGTCGAAGGTTATAGTGGGTGAAAGAACTAAGTAGGAGGTGATTGAGGATGGAAACTACTGCTGCGAGACTAAAAAAGGCGCTAGAAATGAGAAACATGAGGCAGATAGATTTGTCTGAAAAAACCGGCATATCAAAAGCATCCATTAGCCAGTACCTATCAGGAGACGTTACGCCTAAGCAAGATAAAATACATTTAATGGCTAAGGCTTTAGCCGTTCCTGAAATATGGCTAGCCGGGTGGGATGATGATGCCCCAGTGTATAATCCGTTGGATTATTTAGAGCCTAATAAGGATATGATGGATTATTACATGAAGGATCAGGGTCTGTCGTATGAAAACGCTCTACAAAAAGAATGGAGACGCCAGGCAAAGCATGACTTTGATGCGCTCATAGAACCATCATCCACAAACAATCCAGTTGTGAAAGATATACTTGAATTACTCAACGGTATGGATGCAGATGAGCTTACGGTGGCAAAAAACGTGCTACTAGCAATAAAAAAGCAGCCGTAGATACGACTGCTCTATCGGATGCGTATCTGTCAATTCAGCATCCCTTTGGTAATCTTATTTAAGAATTCTGTTTGCTCTTGTTCGTTTAGGTTAAGAATTTCTTTCATAAGATCAGCCACCATTTCTCTTTCACTCATGAAAACCTCCCTTCTGTAGGAAACGCATGTTCCCTGCAAAGAGTATTATAGAACATTCGTTCTTATTTGTAAAGAATAAAAAATAAAAAGCCTCTTCCTGTTGGCGCAGAAAAAGGCTTTTACAGTACCGATAGGCTGTGCCTATACATTACTATATCAACAACAAGTAAAGTATAACACATCTTAGCGGTATTTGGCAAACTCAAAAATGCCGAAAGGATGTGTATTTTTATGGCAAAAAAGAAAAAGTTAAAACGAGCCAACGGCACTGGCAGCATCGTCTATCTCGGAGACCGCAGGCGTAAGCCATGGGCTCCGAAGGTCACAACAGGGTTTGATACGTACGTAACCGATGAGGGAGAGGTAAAAGTACGCCAGATCACGTCATATTTGGGCTATTACGCCACTGAGCTTGAAGCAGAGCTGGAGCTTGCACTTTACAATGCTGATCCGTCTGATCCGGCACTATTTAACCTTACATTTGAGCAGGCGTACCAGTGCCTACTCAAGGATCGGGAACACCTATCAGAAGCCACAAAATCGAGTTACCGCACAAATTTTAATAAATTTAAGCGCTTACACAAGGACAAGGTAAGACGCATTACAACCGCCATGCTCCGAAAAGAGATGGACAAACTAACAACGGAAGCAACACAAATGAGGGCGAAAACGTTTCTAAGCGTCCTGTTTGGTTGGTGCGTAGATATGAGGATTATCAAGGAGAATCCGGCGGAATATCTCAAAATCAGTGTAGAATCTGAGAAACGGACAGCCACATCGTACACTACGGACGAGATAAAAACACTATGGGAACACAAGGACATCCCAGCGTGCTGGGTATCCTTAATCCAGATTTA